>Ga0209666_1000572_pt1 | contig 28077 bp, 25 predicted proteins | sample SaaInlV_125m_DNA_FD_184679 | JGI IMG/M metagenome (GOLD analysis project Ga0209666, IMG submission 184679) | Marine microbial communities from expanding oxygen minimum zones in the Saanich Inlet - Saanich Inlet SI037_S3LV_10m_DNA (SPAdes)... | ecosystem: Environmental > Aquatic > Marine >...
ATCTATCGCATCTACTTTAGCTTCAACAAAGACATATTTCTCTGGTGCTCCTTCATCTTCTCCTAATTTAAATATTATGGTGGTATTTTCATCATTGCTTCCATGGTTTTGAGTTTCTTCCCATGTTTTATTCTCTTCTGCATCTTGAGGTATGGTTGCTGGCGTATTTGAAACGTGCTCTTCACTCAAACTTGTTTCATTAGCAAAAACAGGGGTTGTTAATGCTGTTGACACCATCCCAAAAGGAATGAGGTACAAGGCAATAACGAATAAAAAAGGTTTCAGGCGTCTAGTTTTCATTATTTTCTCCATAAAATGTGATCAAAGCGCTGAAGTGTGCTACTTCAGTAATATGTTAGCATTTTTGTTCGTAAGTACTGTTTGGTCATACTTAGTGTTAGTTTTCTCATTTAAGACGATCCAATGGGCTAATTTAGATTCAACATAATAATCAGAATAGATTAAACTAGCCGCATTGAAATTAACCTACTCTCAAATAGCGGAATAAAATGCGATGAAATTTACTGGTACTGACAATTATGTAGCGACAGAAGAGTTGCAGATGGCCGTTAATGCGGCAGTTACGCTGCAACGCCCTCTCCTCATCAAAGGAGAGCCTGGAACAGGAAAAACGATGCTTGCTGAAGAGGTTGCTAAAGCATTAGGTAAACCTCTTTTAGCGTGGCATATAAAATCCACTACCAAAGCTCAGCAGGGCCTTTATGAATATGATGCAGTTTCAAGATTGAGAGACTCTCAGCTAGGTAGTGATAAGGTCCAAGACATCCGCAACTATATTGATAAGGGTAAGCTTTGGGAGGCTTTTACTGCAGACGAGCAGGTCGTCCTTCTAATTGATGAAATTGATAAAGCTGACATTGAGTTTCCTAATGATTTGCTACTTGAACTTGATCGCATGGAGTTTCATGTCTATGAGACTGGTGAGACCATTAAAGCTGTGCAGCGACCAATCGTCATTATAACCAGTAATAACGAGAAAGAGTTACCAGATGCTTTTTTACGTCGTTGTTTCTTCCACTTTATTAATTTCCCTGATCGCATGACAATGCAGCGGATTGTGGATGTTCACTTTCCAAAGATTAAAAAGCAGTTGGTTGATGACGCCATGGACATATTCTTTGATGTAAGAAAGATCCCAGGCTTAAAGAAAAAACCATCAACTTCTGAATTGGTCGATTGGCTAAAGCTGATTATGTCGGATGATATTCCAGAGGATATCTTGACCAATCGTGATCCAACTAAAGCTATACCGCCGTTGTATGGAGCACTTTTGAAAAATGAGCAAGATGTTCATCTATTAGAGCGGTTGGCATTTATGACGCGTCGCGAAGCGCGATAACCTCAAATTAAATTGCTGAATTTATGTTAATTAATTTTTTCAATACACTTAAAAAGGCCAGAGTTCCTGTTTCAATTAAGGAGCTTCTTGATCTTTTGAGTGCTATGGAGCAGAACCTTGCCTTTGGCTCGGTAGATGATTTTTACCTTTTGGCGCGCACCTGCTTGGTTAAAGATGAAAAATACTATGATCGCTTTGATCGCGCATTTGGAGCATATTTCAAAAATTTGGAAAACATTGACGGTATTGTCGAAGCATTACTTCCTGAAGATTGGTTGCGCAAAGAATTTGAAAAGCATTTCACTGATGAGGAAAAAGCCAAGGTTGAGAGTCTTGGCGGTCTTGAAAAGTTAATTGAAGAATTTAAAAAGCGACTTGAAGAGCAAAAGGAAAGACATGAGGGTGGCAATAAATGGGTAGGCACCAATGGTACGTCACCTTTTGGCCATGGCGGTTATAATCCTGAGGGTATTCGAATTGGTGGGCCAGGTGGGAAGGGCACTGCAGTAAAGGTTTGGGATGAAAGGCAGTACCAAGATCTAGATGACTCAGTTCAAATTGGTACTCGAAACATCAAGGTCGCTCTGCGCCGATTACGAAAATTTGCTCGGGAGGGTTCTGCTGATCAACTGGATCTTGATGATACTATTCGCAGTACAGCTAGAAATGCTGGTTTGCTTGATATTAAGATGGTTCCAGAGCGGCATAATGCCGTTAAAGTGCTCATTTTCTTTGATGTAGGTGGCTCAATGGACCCCTACGTGAAACTCTGTGAGGAATTGTTCTCAGCCGCTAAGACAGAGTTCAAACACCTAGAGTACTTTTACTTTCATAATTGTCTATATGATTACGTTTGGAAAGATAACCACAGACGTAGAGAAGAGCAGATCGCGACTCATGATTTGATCCACAAGTACTCATCGGATTACAAGGTGATATTTGTAGGGGATGCCTCTATGGCACCTTATGAGGTCACAAGCCCGGGTGGGAGTGTAGAGTACAATAATGAAGAATCTGGCGCTGTATGGATGCAGCGTATGGCTGAAACCTTTGACAAATTGGTATGGTTGAACCCTGTTCAAGAAAAATATTGGGACTACACTCCGTCTATCACTATGCTTAAAGACTTAACCGAAGATAAGATGTTTCCACTGACATTGGGTGGGCTAGAGAAGGGAATGGCTCTTTTGTCTCGATAGTTTACCTGACCCCAGTAGTTCGCCGTCAGGCTAGTAATGTGTAATTAAAAAGAAGAATAATATGTTTATAACAGATGCGGTTACCAAGGCTCAACAGAGGGTGGGTATAGCTTCTGAGCAACCACCATTGCCAGCTAAATCAATTCTTCAGATATGGACAAATGCGGTATCTGACTCTCCCTCACATCCTGCTTTTACGTGTCTTGGTCAAACTCTAAGTTATGGCGAAATTGACCAGCTATCCCGAAGAGTCGCTAGTTATTTCCAAAAAAGACTTAATTTAAAGACCGGGGATCGAATAGCGATCCAATTGCCTAATCTGATTCAGTATCCAATTGTTGTCATTGCTGCAATGAAGCTAGGGTTGGTTGTGGTCAATACAAATCCCATGTATACCGTTCGAGAGCTGGTGCATCAGTTTAATGATTCCGGTGTTAAGGTCGTTGTTGCTCTAGATCAGTTTTATTCAACTCTGACAGAGGCCTTGCCTCAGACGAGTATCGAACATGTTATTGTCACACGGCCGATAGATCTGCTGCCCTCGCCGAAGCAAGAGACCCTTGCAATTTTGATGAGACTTTTGGGGAAAAGGCCAGTAATTAAGGAAAATAGTACCATTGCGTTTAAGGACCTTTTGACAGTGGGAACGAGTTATACCCCTTACAGTTCCTCGTTAAATGATATATGTGCTCTTCAATATACCGGCGGAACCACGGGAGCGTCCAAAGGCGTTAAATTAACCCAAACAAGCTTGCTCTCTAATATCGCTCAGGCTTTAGAGGTTATTTCCGTAGGTGAAGATTCTCTTAAGTACAGTACAGCCATAGCCCCCTTACCGCTCTACCATATTTATGCATATTCACTTTGTTTCGGAATGCTTCCGGCTATTCGCGGACATTCTATTTTGATCCCTGACCCTCGTAATATTCCCCTGTTCGTTAAAGCGATAAGGAAGTTCAAATTCGATATATTTTGCGGGCTGAATTCCCTATTCGTCGCTTTGTTGCAAGATAAAGACTTTAAACGTCTGGACTTTTCAGGGCTAAAGATGACTTTATCTGGTGGCATGGCATTAATGACGTCAGTTGCTGAAGACTGGCAGAAGGTTACTGGCTGTGTTGTTAGCGAAGGTTATGGCATGACAGAATCCTCTCCTGTTATTTCCATGAATCCCTCGGGTTTTGAAAAGATAGGGACCGCTGGAATTCCGATATCTGGCACAGAAATTAAAGTAATTGATGAGCAGGGTGTTGAACAGCCTGTTGGTGGGGTTGGTGAACTCTGCATTAAGGGCGCTCAGGTGATGGCTGGATATTGGAAGCAACCTGAGCAGACTGCCGAAGTTATCATTGATGAATGGCTGCACACCGGAGATATAGTTACGGTTGACGAAGAAGGTTATATAACCATCGTAGATCGATTAAAGGACATGATTATTGTGTCCGGCTTTAACGTTTACCCCAATGAGTTAGAGCAAGCTTTGACTATGCATCCACAGGTAGCGCAGTGCGCAGCTATTGGCATCCCTGATTCCAAGGCTGGAGAAGTGGTAAAAATGTTTGTTGTAAAAGCCGATTCGTCACTTACAGAGTCAACAGTTGTTGAATATTGCAAAGCGAATATGGCGGGTTACAAGGTGCCTAAGCTAGTTGAGTTTCGCGCTGAGTTACCCATGACCAATGTGGGAAAAGTTCTCAGGAAAGATCTGAAAGCAGAAGAATTAGCCCGATCTTAAGTTTTGTGTTATCCAAAAGGGCCAGCACGTTGGTGCCGGCCTTTTCGACAAGTCCCTAAATTACAGTCTATATAAAACGCAAAGTAAACCAACAGTGGTCAGCACAACGGTATAGGGAAGGGCCATTACTACCATGCGCATATAAGACAAGCGAATAAGCGGTGCTAGCGCAGAGGTCAACAAAAACAGGAAGGCAGCTTGTCCGTTTGGTGTTGCAACACTGGGTAGGTTTGTTCCAGTATTAATTGCTACCACGAGCTTGTCAAAATGGTCTCGAGTAATATCCCCAGCATCGAATACTGCTTTAACTTCATTAATATACACTGTCGCTACAAACACATTATCGCTGATTGCGGACAAAACTCCATTTGCGAGGAAGAACATACCTGGTTGAACCGCCGGATCTTCCGCGAGAACCCAGGCAATCACAGGAGAAAAAAGATGCTGCTCGTGAATTACCGCAACGATGGCAAAAAAGACAACGAGTAATGCGGTAAATGGGAGAGCCTCCTCGAAGGCGTGACCGATGCGATGTTCATCAATAACACCGTTGTAAGCTGTTAATAGGATGATTACCATGAGACCTATAAGTCCTACCGCGGCCCAGTGAAATGCAAGCCCTAACACAAGTATCACCGCTACAATAAACTGTACGATAAGAGACGCATTGTCATGCTGTGTTCGTTTTGCGGATTCATGATCACTTGATGCTTGCAGTACTTGGCGAACTTGTTCTGGTAATTGAGCGCCATACCCTAATATTTTGATTTTCTCTAAGAGAATACAAGTCGCTAGACCGCATACGAGAACTGGCATAGTGACTGGAGACATGCGGACAAAAAATTCTATAAATTCCCAGCCCGCGCGTTCACAAAAAATTCTATAAATTCCCAGCCCGCGCGTTCGGCAATCAACAAGTTCTGTGGCTCGCCTACTGTGGTACAAACACCACCCAAAGCGGTACCCACAGCTCCATGCATGATTAAGCTACGCAAGAATGCCTTGAAATCTTCTAAGTTTGACTCATGCTCAGATAAGAGTGTTGAGTCATTAGTGTGATCATGACCTTCATCGGCCAGAGTTTTTCCAGAGGCAATCTTGTGATAAACAGAATAAAATCCGACAGAAATAGTGATTAAAACAGCAGTTACAGTGAGAGCGTCGAGGAAGGCAGATAGAAATGCCCCTGAAAAACAAAACATGAAAGACAAGGTTGTTTTTGACCTAACACTGAGAAGAATCTTGGTAAACACGAACAGCAACATATCTCTCATAAAATAGATGCCAGCAACCATAAACATCAACAGTAAAATGACTTGAAGATTTGCAGATACTTCGAGATAAACCGCATCTGGACTCGCCATGCCTAACAGGATAGCTTCAATTGCCAGAAGCCCACCAGGTTGAAGAGGGTAGCATTTCAGAGCCATAGCTAGGGTGAAGATAAATTCAGCAATTAACGCCCAGCCAGCAACTACAGGACCCAACGACAAGAGTACGATTGGATTAATGACTAAAAAAGCGATGATGGATGATTTGTACCAATCAGGCGAATCACCTAAAAAATTCTCTTTAAAAGCTTGGGTAAGCGTTGTTTCCATTAACCATCTCCTTAACATATTTTAAATTAACAGCACTTGCATTGTACGGTGCTTTACTATTTATCCGCTACTGAATAGATGAAATTTTTTCGTCTTTCATGGTAGACTCCTCAAAAATGCTGGGTCCCGCGAAACCATAGCTTCACGTCTTGAATATTGCAAGCGGTCACAGTCCAATCCACAATCTTTAGAGGAAACATCATTTTGTCAGTACCCTCAGGTTTGGGTGGGTTTTACGCCGGCTCAACAAAAAATAATACCGAGAAAAAGTGGGTCATAGCCGTTGTGGGTAGTGATGTTCTCTTATTTTCTGACGATGGCGCTAATCCTCGACTTGCTATCTCCTCAGATGAAGCAGATGTACTTAGATTTTTTTGCGAACGACGTCTCTGTATAGGGCAGTGGCATGGAGGTGATTGCGAGGTGTGGGACCTACTTCCTGAAGCGACGGCCTGTGAAGGATTTGTTCGATCAGAATTACGGTCTTTGCTCGCTCATTCTAATGATGCGGAATTCTCTCTTGCTAGCAGAGCAACTCAACTACTTGATTGGCAAAGAAAGCATCAATTTTGCGGTCAATGTGGCTCCCCCAACAAAATTTCAGCAACTGAGCATTCATTAATCTGTGATAACTGTAATTTAAACCATTATCCTAGGATTTCTCCCTGTGTAATCGTGGCTGTAACTCTTGGTGACAAATGTCTTTTGGCCCGGCATGCGAATTGGCCTGAAGGCAGGCTTAGTACTCTTGCGGGATTTATTGAAGCTGGAGAAAGTGCAGAGCAGGCATTGCACAGAGAGGTTTTCGAAGAGGTCGGTGTAGAGATTGACAATATTCGGTATATTGGAAGTCAGGCGTGGCCTTATCCAGGTCAATTGATGTTAGGGTATATTGCTGAAGCAAAAAGCGAGACCATTAATGTCGATGGCATAGAGATAGCTGAAGCAAATTGGTTTAGGTACGATAACTTGCCATCAATTCTGGCGCCACCGACTATAATGGCTGGCCGCCTTATAAAGCAGTTTATTGACGAAGCAGTTGAGCTATATGGTTGAGCGGTCATCACGTCGTGAGATGTAATTAATTTAAATTATTTTTATTTGGGAGTTTTACGGTCATCACGTCGTGAGATGTAATTAATTTAAATTATTTTTATTTGGGAGTTTTAAGTGGAGTTTCTATTCGAATACGGTTTGTTTTTTGCAAAAGTTGCCACTGGAGTGGTTGCCTTTGTCATTATTGTCAGCGTTATCTTTAGCGCAAGTCAGAAAAACAAACAGAGTCCTGAAAGAGGGCATTTAGAGATAACCCCGTTGAATCAGCAGTTTGAACACTTAAAGGAAACTATGCTGCTAGCTACTGTGGATGAGTCTTTACAAAAATCAGAAGAAAAGAAACTCCATAAAGCCAAGAAAAAACAACTATCGAATGAGAAGAAAGCATCAAAGAAAAATTCAAATACTTCTAGTGAAACAAAAAGCAAAGTCTACGTGCTTAGTTTTGATGGAAATGTCAGCGCTAGTGCGGTGGGACATTTGCGCGAAGAAGTTACAGCTGTTTTAACCCAGGCTACACCAAAGGATGAAGTCCTGCTCAGGTTGGAGAGTTCTGGGGGTATGGTCCACAGTTATGGACTTGCGAGTAGCCAACTTGACCGTCTACGTAAAAAGAATATTCCACTGACTGTCTGCGTCGATAAGGTCGCGGCTAGTGGCGGTTACATGATGGCTTGTGTAGCAGACAAGATACTCGCGGCTCCTTTTGCCGTAATTGGCTCCATCGGTGTAGTTGCACAGATGCCGAACTTTAATAAAGTGTTAAAGAAACATGATGTGGATTTCGAATTGCTGACCGCCGGTGAACATAAGCGAACATTAACTATGTTTGGTGAAAATACCGACAAGGGCCGTGAGAAATTTATAGAAGAATTAGAAGAAACCCATGAGCTATTTAAAGACTACGTGTCGACCCGACGTCCTCAGGTTGATATTGACAAGATTGCGACCGGTGAAATTTGGTATGGAGCAAGAGCTCAGGACATGGCCCTCATCGATGACATACAAACCAGTGATGAGTATCTGGTTTCACGGATAGAGGAAGCTAACGTGTTCGAAATTAGCTACGTATTTAAGAAAAAATTGCACGAACGTTTGGGAATAGCTGCCGAGGAGAGCGCTGATCGGCTTCTTGTCAAATGGTGGGCTCGGTTAACTCAAGGCTCAGACAAGCATCTCTAGCTCGATGGGGGTTTGTTAGTCCCGTCGAAGTTTGTCACTAATGGCGATAGGGCTAGGAAAGTTAAAGACCACTATGTAACTTGAGACGAGAAAAGTGATAATCGCTGTGGCTTGAATTAAGTGTGATGCGTGTGTCCCTATTAGGCCTGTACTAAATGCCAAATAAGCAATCATTAAAGAAAATTCACTGTTCTGACCTAGTCGAAAGCCAATATCCCATGCTAGTTTTTCGCTTTCACTCTGGGAACGAAGCAGTCGGTGGTACGTCCAAGGCTTAATGGATAGCATTAAAGCGGCCAATATTGCGGCAGGTAATGCAATCAAAGGGATGAGTGACAGATCAAAGCCGCTTCCCAAAGAGAAAAAGAACAAAATCAAAAAGAAATCACGTAACGATTTTAGATTTAGGGAAATAAATTGAGCGATAGGGCTTGTAGCCATGGCAATTCCTGCGATAAATGCACCAATTTCCCGAGACAAACCGAGGTAGTGCGCTAGTTCAGAAATGCCAAGACACCAGCCGATTGCGAGTAGGAATACATACTCGCTTATGCGATCAAAGCGAGAAAATAAAGGTAATAAAATGCCTTTAACGACAAAGAAGCAAGCGAGCGTTAACAGAGGCAGAGCCAACAAGGTTTTGCCCAATGGAATAAGATTTTGACCGCTAATATCGCCCGAAATGACGAATAGCAGGGCAAGTATCGCCAGAAAGTCTTGCATCAGCAGCATGCCAACCATGAGTTCACCTGAGTGCTTGTGATGAAGGGCGGTCGTTGGTAGCAGTTTGATTCCAATAATAGTGCTTGAAAACATCATGGCTATTCCGATGATGATACTCTCAACTATGGAATAACCAAATAGACTGGCGATGCTGTATCCGACAATCGCAAACAGTGCCGAGCTAATCAGTGTGATATGAGTGACCTGTCGAAGTACTTTCCATAACGCTTGGGGTTGCATGTCTAACCCGAGAAGAAACAATAAAAAGATAATTCCAATACTGCCAATCTGGCTAATTAAATCGACATCTGTAACAAGAGCTAAGCCAAACGGGCCTAAGATTGCACCCAATAAAATATAGGAAACTAAAAGGGGCTGCCGTCCCAACAATGCCAGAGATGCAATAATCGCTCCGCCACTGAAAATGAAAAAGAATAACTGTAGTAAATCACCATGCATATAACAGGCTCCGAGATAGTTCCCTCTAGTTTTGACTTGTCCTAATCTAGTTTAGCTAATTCCTAATGGACTTGCATCCAGCGCAGTTTAATCACAGCAAGTTATTCCTCGAAATCATGCCTTTTTAGTCGAATTTTGGGATTAAACCGAAACAAAAGTGAGACACTTTCCCCAGAGGTTGTTAAAATGCCGCCCTAAAATTTACGCTTAGGTCAAACACTATGAATGAAGAAAATGTATCTAAAAACAATGGTGACTCTGCAGCGGATGCGGTAGCCGCAATTGTCGTTTTACTGGTGGTGGTGACAGCCGTGGTATATTGGTTGTCGCGGTTTTAATTATTGTGATTGAGGTTGATGCATAATGAGCGCACAACAACATACAGCTGGAGAATTGGTCGAAGAGCAGCGACTGATCGTGGAGGACTACCTAAGCCGTTCTCCATCGGCTAATTCGTCAGACGTAAGTGATCTGAATGCACTGAAAGCTGAGATAAAAGCTCAACTTAGAGCAAAGGACGCCGTTTTAATAGCTCATTATTATACAGATCCTATGATTCAGGAACTTGCAGAGGAAACTGGCGGAATAGTGTCTGATTCTCTGGAAATGGCTCGATTTGGTAACAACCATAATGCCGAGACGCTCATCGTTGCTGGGGTTAAATTCATGGGAGAGACGGCTAAGATATTAACCCCCCATAAGCGTGTTTTAATGCCGACTCTTGAAGCAACCTGTTCTCTTGATATTGGTTGCCCAGCAGATCAATTTTCTGCCTTTTGCGATCAACATCCTGACCGAACAGTGGTGGTGTATGCTAATACTTCAGCGGCAGTTAAAGCGCGGGCAGACTGGGTTGTGACCTCGAGTATTGCTTTAGAGGTTGTTGATTATCTAGACAGCCAGGGGGAGAAGATACTCTGGGCTCCTGATAAATACTTAGGAAATTATGTCCAAAAGGAAACAGGGGCAGACATGTTGCTGTGGGATGGAAGTTGCATAGTTCATGAAGAGTTCAAGGCGAAAGGGATTGTTGATTTAAAAAATATTTATCCTGAAGCCGCAGTCTTGGTTCATCCGGAGTCGCCAGATTCCGTAGTCAGATTAGCTGATGTTGTGGGCTCAACTTCTCAGTTAATTGATGCTGCTATGAAGCTGCCTAATCAAAAGATGATAGTGGCGACAGATCAGGGCATTTTTTATAAAATGCAACAAACGGTTCCGGATAAGGAGCTCTTGGTGGCGCCTACCGGGGGTAGTGGAGCGACTTGTAGGAGTTGCGCGAGCTGTCCTTGGATGGGAATGAACGGTTTAGACAACTTGCTGTCATGTATTGGAAATGGCACTAATGAAATTTTTGTGGATTCTAAAATAGCACAGCAGGCGATCCAATCATTAGATCGAATGATGAATTTTAAGGCTCTACACCTCTCCTAGAGTTTTTCTGCTCGCTCTTCCATTGAAACGACATCTCTCAAACGCTGCCTGATGATCGCGGACTGTTTGAAGTCACTCATTGTAAGTTTTTGAGCAAGCCCAAGCTGCTCTCGTGCCAATGAAAAAGCTCCTACAAGAATAAAATACTCAGCTCTTGCTTGATGAACGCCAGAGATATTTCCAGCGAGCCCTCTAACCTCAGCTAATCTATACCATACCATTGGATCTTGGTTTCGGTCTCTAGCTAAGAGAGATAGAACTTCACCGGCTCCCTCATACTGATGATCTAACCACAGAGTTTCAGCCTTTAGTGATAGAAGAGGGTAGTTACCTGGGTTCCTATTTAACTGCGCTTCAAGTTTTTTCAGTCCTGATTTATAGTCTTGCTGTGCGATATCTAATTCTATGTTGCTGTAGTGAAAAGCGGGTTGATATGGATTTTCTTTCAAGAGCCTGCCCAGAATTGCTTTGGCTTCATTAAATTGGCCCGTCTGCATGTAGACTAAAGCTAACCCATAATATGCCGCAGCCTCTTGTTGGGTATTGTCGTCTAACTGTTTTTTAAATCGTTTTATGCTGTCAGCCGGAGTCTTTGCCATAGCGACTTCAGCTCGTGCTTTCATCAGATAATAATCCGGATGGTCAGGGTAGTGACGCATTGAGTTGCCCATCGTGCGCGCTCTTGCATCTGAGACTCGTTTTTCTGTCACCGGGTGTGTCAGCAGAAACTCTGGGGGCCGATCGCCAGAATAACGGAGCCGCTTAAGCATAGTTTCAAACATGTCTCCAACCGCCCCTGGATCTCGTCCGGCTTTTTCCATAGTCCTCACGCCGAACCGATCAGCTTCTTTTTCGTTAGATCGACTGTATCTAAGTTGGTTCTCCAGTGTCATAGCTTGAGTTGCGGCCATTGCAGCCATTCCAGCGTCACCACCAACAGTCGCAGCTAGCACTAAGCCAGTGAGTAGGCCTGCTAGAGTGGCGGCAGAAGAATTCCGGCGAGATTCAATCCCTCGGGCAAAATGACGCTGACTTAGATGAGCCAACTCATGGGCTAGGACAGAAACCATCTGATCTTCATTTTCGGCATAAGCAAAGAGTCCGGTGTGAATTCCAACGACTCCTCCGGGTACAGCGAATGCGTTCATCGTTGGGTTATTGACTATTACTAGCTCAATATTAGGGTTTTCAAGTTCGCTGTAGGTCGCAAGATTGTATATGAGATTTTCTAAATACTGCTGCATTAATGGATCATCAAATTCACGAACTCGACTCCTAAATACTTTGAGCCATGTACGACCAAGCTGGAATTCTTGTTGCTTCGATACTATTCCGGAGAGGCTATCTCCAAGGACAGGAAGCTTTATTTCGTCGCTTGTAGCATCAAAATTTGGCATTACCAAACATAGAGAGCACAGTAGAATGCTCTTTAGCCATTGGGGCCTGAAATATTGTGTGATTGAGGTGGCTGGTCGGTTAATATCAGTGTCCAAAATGTAAAGTGGTATAAAAAGCATCCCACCTACTGTAACGGATAATTTATAAGAGTTCGACAGTTGAAAGTTTAGCTAGTTTCATGTTCTATAGTTAAATATACAAATCCAGCAATTGGAAAGTGAATTCAATCACCTTAAAGGCGAGTTAGGACAATGAAGCAAATCCTGAGTAAATGGTTAGGTAGGTACCTTGGTAATGAGGAGGCTGTGTTTCTCGGTGTCATGATGATTGTATTTATAGTAATGCTTGCGACTGTAGGTGAATTTCTTGGCCCTGTTTTTGCCTCTATGATCATCGCTTTCTTACTGCAGGGGGTTGTCAATGGCTTGGGTCGTGCCGGGGTGTCAAGGCGGGTGTCAGTCTTGACCTCATATATTTTGTTTTTGTGTGGGCTGGTTGCTATTGTTATTGGCATCGTGCCTATCGTAGGGCGACAGTTATCACTTTTGCTAGGGGAAGTGCCGAGCATGATAGGCCGTTCTCGCGACTTCTTGATCGACTTACCCGAGCGTTACGCGGACTATGTTACTGCAGAGCAATTTGATTTGATCTGGGTACGAGTATCTCAAGAGGTGGCCAACGTTGCTGAGCAAATACTGAGTTTTTCCCTGAGTAGTTTCCCTAGTTTGTTCGCAGTGGCTCTTTATCTGTTGCTAGTGCCTGTTTTAGTTTTCTTTATGCTAAGCGATCGAGAAAAATTGTTAGCCTTTATCACTGGAATGCTACCTGAAAAACGCTCTGTAATGACTGCGATATGGTCAGAGATGAATATTCAGTTTGCTAATTATATTAGGGGTAAGGCTATTGAAATACTAATTGTTGGCTCCTTGTCGTATCTCGTCTTTTTGATTCTCGGCCTTAATTACGCTGCGCTCTTGGCTTTGTTAGTGGGTCTCTCGGTTCTGATTCCCTATATTGGAGCTACAGTGGTGACTTTTCCTGTCCTTTTGGTGGGTTATATGCAATGGGGCTTTTCTTCGGAGTTTTTGTGGCTGTTTATCAGTTATGGGGTTATCCAGTTCTTAGATGGCAACGTGTTGGTTCCTTTGTTATTTTCTGAGGTCGTTAATCTTCATCCAATTGCGATTATAGTGGCAGTGCTCCTGTTTGGTGGGTTATGGGGCTTTTGGGGGGTCTTTTTTGCCATTCCTTTGGCAACATTGGTCAAAGCTATTTTTAATGCTTGGCCAGATACATCGATTTCTGATCCAACGTAGACGCAAGAATTCTTCTAAGTCTTTCTTCTCGCGTAGTGAGTTTAGTCCACCGTTTAATCTTAATTGTCATAGGTTAATGTACGGTAGAAATGGACTGTTTATCGCTCTTTCTGGATGAGTTTAGCATAATATGTAGTTAAACTATTTAACTATTATTTATAAAATATATATATAAAACAATAAATTAAATTAACATTGTGCTTTTTTGTGCAAAGAGAAGTGATGTTAAATTGCTTTAATTTCGATAATTTTGTAGTTATACTACATATACAGTTAATATTTTGCTTTAGCGTTATATAAATAGCCTAGTTGCACATCAAAGAACTCGTCTGTACAAAAATAAAAGTTAACCAAGAAGGTGGTATACATGGATGATTTAGATCCAACAGAAACCCGCGAATGGCTGGAAGCACTTGATTCGATTTGCCGCTCACAGGGGGATGATCGAGCCAGCTACATTCTCGCGCAGCTGAATGCTCGCGCCACAGAAAATGGAATAGACCTTCCTCAGTCGGTGACGACTCATTTTTGTAATACGATTCCAGCAGTTCGAGAGAAAATAATGCCGGGCGATCTCTTTATGGAGCGTCGAATTCGATCGCTTGTCAGATGGAATGCATTAGCTATGGTGATGCGAGCTAATGCCCAAAGCGAGGGTATTGGTGGTCATATAGCAAGTTTTTCATCAGCAGCGACCCTTTATGATGTTGGCTTTAATTATTTCTTCCGCGGATCCTCAGATGATGTGCCTGGAGATCTCGTTTTCTTTCAAGGGCATAGTTCACCGGGTATGTACGCACGGTCCTTTTTAGAAGGTCGTCTGAGTGTTGATCAACTAGATAAGTTTCGTCGCGAGGTGGATGGAACAGGACTATCCTCCTATCCCCACCCTTGGTTAATGCCTGACTATTGGCAGTTTCCTACAGTGTCGATGGGACTAGGCCCCATTCAGGCTATTTATCAAGCCCATGTAATGCGTTACTTGTCAGCTCGTGATTTAGTTGCACGAGGAAATCGAAAAGTATGGGCCTTTCTAGGGGATGGAGAATGTGACGAGCCCGAGACCCTTGGAGCTATCTCTTTGGCCGGTAGAGAAGGTCTGGAGAATTTGATTTTCGTCATCAACTGTAATTTACAGCGATTGGATGGACCAGTTCGTGGTAACGGTAAGATTATTCAAGAACTAGAGGGAGTTTTTAGAGGAGCGGGTTGGAATGTTATCAAAGTTATTTGGGGCAGACATTGGGATCAGCTTCTAGAGCGAGATAAGAGTGGCTTGTTACTGCAAAGAATGAATGAAGTGTGTGATGGAGAACTCCAGAATTATAAATACAACGGAGGTGCTTACACTCGAGAGCATTTCTTTGGTAAGTATCCTGAGTTACTTGAGCTGGTTAAAGATATGACTGATGACCAGATTATGGCTTTAAACCGGGGTGGACATGATCCCTATAAGGTTTATGCAGCATATTCTGAAGCTGTTGAGAGTAAAGGACATCCCACCGTTATCTTGGCCCATACCGTAAAAGGTTACGGTCTTGGTGCAGGTGGACAAGCCGCCAACGACACGCATTCAGTTAAAAAACTGGATGTTGAAAATTTGAAGATATTCAGGGATCGCTTTGGAATTCCTATTTCAGATGATCAGTTGGAAACAGTGCCGTACTATCGTCCAGAGGAAAATAGTCCTGAATTGATTTATATGAACGAAAGACGAGCAGCTCTTGGCGGGCCATTGCCCTCTAGGAAATCTGATTTTGAAGAGATGTCTGTTCCCGCACTAAAAGTTTTTGATAAACAGCTGGATAGTAGTGGCGAGAGAGAAATATCCTCGACCATGGCTTTTGTGAGAATCTTGTCTACCCTCATCAAAAATAAAGATATAGGCCAGTACGTAGTGCCCATTGTTCCCGATGAAGCTCGCACATTTGGGATGGAGGGTATGTTTCGCCAATTAGGTATATATACCTCTGCAGGACAAAAATACGTGCCCCATGATCGAGAGCAGATCATGTACTACAAAGAAGACAAAAAAGGTGTGATTCTAGAAGAAGGTATTAACGAAGCGGGTGCAATGTCAGCTTGGCTAGCTTTGGCGACGGCCTACAGTACTAGCTCTCGTCCAATGATTCCATTTTATATATTCTATTCAATGTTTGGCTTTCAGCGTATAGGAGATCTTGCCTGGGCTTCGGGAGATTGTCAGGCCAGAGGATTTTTAATCGGCGCTACTGCTGGGCGAACTACGTTAAACGGAGAAGGGCTTCAGCATCAAGATGGCCATAGCCTAATATTGGCCAACACCATCCCTAACTGCAAAAGTTATGATGCTACCTATAGCTATGAGTTGGCTGTGATTATTCAAAGTGGTCTCAAATGTATGTTTGAGGACAAAGAAAATTGTTTTTACTACCTGACTACGATGAATGAAAATTATATTCAGCCCGCTATGCCTGACGGTGTTGAGGAAGGAATTGTTAGAGGTATTTATCCTTTAAAACGTAGCCAAGAAGTGACGTCTAAAAAGAAGGTTACCTTAATGGGCGCAGGTACTATTCTTAATGAAGTTGTTGCGGCTTCGGAAATACTCAAAGAAAAATTCTCAGTAGAAGCCGATATTTGGAGTCTAACCAGTGTCAATGAATTAGTTCGAGAAGGTCAAGCGGTTGATCGCTGGAATCTACTTCATCCTACAGAAAAACCCAAGCTCAGCTATGTGGAACAGCAGGTGGGTAATATTTCAGATCCTATTGTTATCGCGACTGACTATATGAAAGCCTATGCTGAACAACTGAGGCGATACTTACCCAGTTCCCTGCATGTGTTAGGCACAGACGGGTTTGGGCGGAGTGATAGTCGCGAGACGTTGCGACACTTTTTTGAGGTAGATCGTTACTTTATTGTCGTGTCAGCGCTGAAAGGTTTGGCTGATAAAGGGATTATTGAGCAATCTGTAGTATCTGAGGCAATTGAATCGTTTTCTATTGACCCGGAGAAAACGAACCCGCTTTACATGTAAATCTTGTTTATCAAGGCTTTAGTAAGGTAGCATGAAATTTACGAGTACGAGGATTTGTTAGTGGCAATAGAAACGATAGTAGTTCCAGATCTTGGCGGGGCCGAATCTGTAGATGTGATTGAATTAAGTCTAGCCCAGGGCGACACTGTTGGGGTGGAGGATTCGTTGCTGGTTCTGGAGTCTGACAAGGCCACCATGGATGTACCAAGCCCTCACGAGGGTCAGTTAGTTAAGTATTTGGTTGCTGAAGGTGACACTGTCAAAGTCGGCGACCCCATAGCAGAGCTCGAAATTCAGGCTGATACAAGCCAAGAAGTGTCGAATGAGGCTGCTGAATCTTTGGATGCTGAAGTCGAGGATGCATCAGAAGCTACTGTAGCACCGGAAGCTGCGCCAGCAGCAAAAATAGAAGAGAAGATGACTGAGTTTGATGTCGCTATATCTTCTTCCGCGGTTGATTTACCTCTTGTTGATTCAGAGAGTGGGGGACTGAGTTTGATGTCGCTATATCTTCTTCCGCGGTTGATTTACCTCTTGTTGATTCAGAGAGTGGGGATGATATTTATGCAGGACCTGCGGTCAGAATGCTGGCTAGAGAATTAGGTGTAGATCTGACGTGTGTTCCAGGTGGTGGTCCTCGAGGACGCATCTTGAAGGATGATGTCAATGATTATGTGAAGCAAGCACTGTCTGGTGGCGCGACTGAGAGTGGTCAAAATACTGGTGCTGGAATTCCTGAAATCCCGCAGATCGATTTCAGCCAGTTTGGTGACATCGAAAAGGTTAAGTTAACCAAAATTCAGAAGGTCACGGCCAACAATATGCAGCGCAATTGGCTGAATGTTCCTCACGTAACCCAGTTTGATGATGCTGATATAACTGAGATGGACAGTTTTCGTAAATCACTGAAAGCTGAAGGTGAGATGCGTGGTGTTCGTGTGACACCAGTAGCCTTTCTTGTAAAAGCCATTGCCACTGCTTTGGAAGATAATGCTGGCTTTAACCGGTCTCTTGCAGGAGACGGCGAGAGTTATATTCAAAAGCAATATTGTAATATCGGAATGGCCGTAGATACACCGCGTGGACTGGTGGTTCCGGTGATTCGTAACGCCTCATCTATGGGGATCTGGGAGATCGCTGGGGAAGTGGCACAGTTGGCAGAAAAAGCGCGCGAAGGAAAACTTAAGCCCTCCGATATGCAAGGAGGCTGTTTTACGCTCTCGAGCTTAGGAGCCATCGGTGGAAATGGATTCACGCCAATTGTTAACGCCCCTGAATTGGGTATTCTTGGTGTGTCTAAAGCTCAAATGAAGCCTGTTTGGAACGGGCATGACTTTGAACCACGTTTGATGCTTCCTTTGGCACTTTCCTATGATCACCGATTAATCAATGGTGGTGATGCGGGTCGATTTATGACTCAGATAGTTAAATTGTTAAGTGATATTAGGCACCTAGCTCTATAGTTTCGAAGACCCTCGAGGAGGCTAACATGCAGTTTTTGCACACTATGGTGCGTGTATCAAATGTCGAAAGTTCCTTGGCATTTTATTGTGATGCGCTCGGTATGATTGAAATCTCGCGATATGAGGTTGCAAAAGGTCGCTTTACACTAATCTTTTTAGCCGCACCGGACGATTCAAAAACAGCCATTGAAAAAGATGCGCCTTTGTTAGAGCTGACGCATAACTGGGATCCAGAGCCCTACGAGGGTGGCAGAAACTTTGGCCATTTAGCTTTCCGAGTAAATGATATATATGCAGCTTGTTCTCGATTAGCGGATCACGGAGTTCTTATCAGTCGCCCTCCCAGAGATGGGCGTATGGCTTTTGTTAGATCTCCTGATGGCATTTCTATTGAGCTACTACAAGCTGGAAAGGCTTTGCCTCCATCGGAACCTTGGGCATCCATGAGCAACACTGGAGAGTGGTAAGAGGTGGTCTTGTTACAAGCTTTTCTTAAATGGCAACATCTCTAAAGCCTGATCAATATGCTGCTGGATAGCAACGTTTTCTTGCTCAAGAAAGCGAGCGATAGCGTCTTTGAACTCAGGATGCCGTATCCAGTGCAATGAAACGGTTCTTACCGGCTCAAACCCTCTCACTAACTTGTGCTCTCCTTGAGCTCCGGCATCATATCGCTGCAGCCCCATTTTAATGGCTAACTCAATGCCGCTGTAGTAGCAGAGCTCAAAATGTAAGTACGGATATTCCCCAAGGCTCCCCCAGTAGCGACCATAAAGGGTGTCGTTGTCAAAGAGGTAAAGTGCACACGCTATGGGTTGAGATTCGATATTTGCGACAGCCATCGCTATCTGCTCGGGCATTTTGATCGCTATCTGTCGAAAGAAATCAGACGTTAAGTAGCCTCGAGTTCCATTCCGTTTGGCATATGTGCGCTCATATAGTCGATAGAAAAGCTGCCATAGATCGGTAGTGATCTCGTCGCCACACAAAATTTTGACGTCAATCCCTTGATTGATAACTTCCTGACGCTCCTTTCTAATCATTTTGCGTTTGCGAGAAGTCATTGCCAAAAGGTAGTCATCAAAAGAGTCATAACCTTTGTTAAACCAGTGGTATTGAACCCCAGATCTTTTCAATAGCCTGCGGTCGTGGAGCAGGGATAGGTCACTATCATTGGGGAAAAGAATGTGCCAACTTGATGCCTGGGTCTCTTCCGCAATATTAGTGACTTCATCAACTAGTTGGCCCCATTGCGTTTGAGTTACAACTTGCTCACTTCGAAGGCGACTTCCAGTTGAGGGAGTAAATGGAATGGCAGTGACTAATTTAGGGTAGTAATCTAATCCGTTCTGATGGTATGCATTGGCCCAGGCGTGATCAAACACATATTCACCCATTGAATGATCTTTTAAATACAGGGGCATGAAACAATTTAATTCTTTGTCTTTAAGTTCAAGATGGATTGGCGTCCATCCGGTTTCTGCAGAAACACTGCCACTATCTTCAAGAGCTTGCAAAAAGGTATCTCGGAGAAATGGATAAGACAAATCCTTCATTTCATTTAATCCAATAATGTTAATATCTAAGGGGATATATGGGGTTAGTTCGCCATGATGAAGTATAATAGCTTTGGTGCTAAAAAAGCTTCGGCCATTCTAAAAGTTTACGGCCACAGATCCAATTATGATCAAATAATATTATTCCTTAAACGCTGCTTTTGTGACTTTTTTAGCGCTAATAATACGAGAAGGGCGACCATTGGGTTATCATAGGCAGAGTCGGATAAGACGATAAATTAGCTATCAGCGGAGATATTTGAATGATTATTAAGCCTCGCGTTCGCGGCTTCATGTGTATTACTAGCCATCCATCTGGTTGTGAAAAGAATGTTCGTGACCAGATTGATTATATTAGAGCTCAAGAGAGTATTGATGCTCCCAAAAGAGTTCTAGTCATAGGCAGTTCAACGGGTTATGGGCTGTCCGCTAGAATTACAGCAGCCTTTGGTTCAGGTGCTTCTACCCTTGGTGTGTTTTTCGAAAAGCCGGGCTCGGAGCGGAAGTCGGGCACTGCAGGTTGGTACAATAGCGCCGCTTTTCATAAATATGCTGAAGAAGATGGTCTCTATGCCAAAAGTATCAATGGCGATGCATTCTCAGATGACATAAAAAAAACCGCAATTGAAACAATAAAATCAGATATGGGTCAGGTTGATCTTGTGATTTATAGTCTGGCCGCACCTCGGCGACAGCATCCAGTTACCGGAGAAGTTTTTAACTCAACATTAAAACCGGTGGGGAAAGATATAACGATGCTCGGCATTAACACCGACAAAGAGGTTATCCAGGAGTTTAGTTTAGAGAAAGCCACGACCAAGGAGATTGAAGATACTGTCGCTGTAATGGGGGGAGAAGACTGGCAGATGTGGTTGGATGCACTTAGCGCGGCAGGGGTCCTTGCTGATGGTGCAAAAACTACTGCTTTTACCTACATTGGCGAGAAAATGACCTGGGATCTATACTGGGATGGGACTATTGGCCAAGCAAAAAAGGATTTAGACACCAAAGTACTCTCAATCAGGGAGAAACTAGCCCAGACAGGAGGTGATGCTAGAGTTTCAGTACTCAAGGCCGTCGTTACTCAGTCAAGTTCAGCAATTCCTGTTATGCCCCTTTACTTGGCTATGTTGTTCAAAGAAATGAAGGCAGAAGGAAGTCATGAGGGCTGTATTGAACAGCTTTATAGATTGTTTACAGAAGGTTTATATTGCGATAACCCACGCTTGGATAACGAAGGCCGCTTGAGGATGGATGAGCTTGAAATGCGACCCAACATACAGGATAAAGTAGCTGAATCTTGGGCTAAGATATCCACTGAAAATCTCCATAGTTTGACGGATTTTGAAGGTTACAAGCAGGATTTTTTAGGTTTGTTTGGCTTTAATATTGCTGGTGTGGACTATGAAGCCGATGTTAATCCAGAGGTCGCAATTGCCAATCTGGTGAAAGGCTAGCCTCTTGATTGATAAAGCATCTAAGGGGACCAAGTTTAGAGCAGAACTTCTGCATCCCAGGCACTGGCTTCTTTGGCTTGGTTTAGGGTTATGGCGGCTAATAACCATGCTTCCTTTTTCGATATTAGTCTTTCTTGGAACCGGGATGGGCCTTTTGGTATTTAGCTTGCCTAGCAGTCGCAAGAGAATTGCACAAAAAAATATAGAAGTGTGCTTTCCAAACCTGAGTTCAGACGAGCAATACGCTTTATTGCGCAAAAATTTCATCAGTATGGGTATTGCCATCATGGAAGTTGGTATGGCCTGGTGGTGGTCGAAGCGTCGTTTAAAAAAGTTGATTACTTACGATGGACTTGAGCATTTGACATCCGTGCCTAGTGGTCAGGGAACTATGCTACTTGGAATTCATTTTACGACCTTGGAGATCGGTGGCGCCGCTGTGGCAATGGCGACGCAAATGGACGGTATGTATCGAGCGCATGGCAACCCAGTTTATGATTACGTTCAAGCCTGTGGGCGAATATCTAAGGGGAGTGGAGACACTATGGTATTTGAACGAAGGGATGTGAGGGGTAGTATGAGGGCGCTTAAAAACGGACGAACATTATGGTACGGCCCCGACCAAGACTATGGCCTTGTACAAGGGCTATTTGCACCGTTTTTTGGCGTTCAGGCGGCAACTGTATACGCCACGGCTCGATTTGCTGAGAAAACTGGAGCAGCAGTGGTCCCTTTTACCCACATTCGGCTTCCAGGCTCCAGAGGCTATAAAGTAACAATACATCCTCAACTCAAGTCGTTTCCAGTGGGCGATGATTTAATTGATGCGACAAGAATTAACCAGCTGATAGAAAAGTTTATTCTTTTGCAACCAGACCAATATTTGTGGGCTCACCGGCGATTTAAAAATAGGCCCGAGGGAGAAGCTGATATTTATGACTCTGATGGTGTGCAGGATGATTAAAATTGAGCCATTATCAGAGTTTTACTTGTGCCTGATCTTCTGCATCAGTACCATGAAGCCGCAGTCGCGCCGTCTAATTTGGAGAGAAAAATGATCACTGGGAGTATCGTTGCATTGGTCACACCCATGCAGTCAGGTTCCATGACGGTAGATTGGGCTGCTCTAGAGGTATTAATTGAATGGCATGTGGAGCAGGGAACAGACGCAATCGTTGCAGTAGGGACAACTGGGGAATCAGCTACACTAAATGTTTCAGAACACGGTAAAGTTATTGAGTTTGTGGTAGACAAAGTTTGCGGAAGAATACCTGTTATTGCTGGTACGGGTGCGAACTCAACTTCAGAGGCAATAGAGTTGACGCAAACAGCAAAAAAAGTAGGTGCTGACGCCTGTCTCTTGGTTACCCCCTACTATAACAAACCCACACAGCAGGGACTGTTTGAACACTACAAAGCTATCGCTACGGCAGTAGATATTGATCAAGTGCTTTACAATGTGCCAGGGCGAACGGCCTGTGATATGGTTCCAGATACCGTGGCTAGATTAAGTAGATTCAGTAATATAGTCGGTATTAAAGAAGCCACAGGAGATGTATCCCGTCTCGATGAACTCAAGGCTAGTTGTGCTCCCGGTTTTGCGTTTTACTCAGGTGATGACGCAACGGCGCGGCAGTTTATGGTTAAGGGAGGGCATGGAAATATTTCGGTCACGGCGAACGTTGCCCCTAAATTAATGTCCGAAATGTGTGCGGCGGCTTTACGAGGTGATAGTAATAGGGCTGAAGAGATCGATTTAAACCTTAACTTGCTCCATTCTGCTCTTTTTGTTGAAGCTAATCCTATTCCAGTTAAATGGGCTGTCAGCCAAATGGGCATGATGGAAAATGTGCTTAGATTGCCAATGACCGCTTTGAGTGAAGAGCACAAAAAAGTTGTTGAAGTTGCCTTGAAAGCAGCAAAAGTTATATAAATTCAATAGTCTACTTAAGGGCCTGACTTAAAAATGAGAATAATTTCATCCGGTATCATTATATTGTTAACTGTCAATTTGGCAGGTTGTGGCTGGTTTGGTCTTCGTGATCGCAGTAGCGACTATCTGTTGGCTGAGGAGACAGAACCTACATTTATACCAGTAGAAAGCAAGAGCATACCTTTAGGGCAACTATATCCACTACCGCCAGCCCAGGGGGGTAGTGAGCAACTCGTTTCGTTTGATGTGCCAAGGCCTCAGCCAGCGTCAATAAATACCTTTGAGCAATTAGTTAAGATTCAAAGCTTTGATGATCGTCGATGGGTACTGATAAACATCTCTCCAAGTGAGCTTTGGCCTAGACTCCGTAATGTTTTAAACCGTAACGGTGTTCCATCCGCCAGGGCGGAAGGGTCTGCAGGAATTATTGAAACAGTGTGGGTTAGCTTTAACTCTGACAACGACAACTCTCATCGCTTCCGTTTTAATATTTCCCCCGGCGTTCAATTGGAGAGTACTGAAATTTCGGTGGTCCATAACCAGGCTTTACGTGGAGAGGAAGATGCAGGCGAGTGGCCTGAAGAATCAAATAGCGATCAGCGGGAACTCGATATGTTAACGCTCGTAGCAAATGATTTAGCAGGCACTGAAGACTTTGCAAGTGTCTCATTACTCGCACAAGAAATTGGAGGTTCGTCCAAGGTCAAGAAATTGGAGGTTCGTCCAAGGTTCAAATAATATCCCCTGAAGTAGCCGATCCCTTTATAGAAATAAAGCTAGGTTATGATAGATCGTGGGCCTCTATCGTATACTCAGCTGAACGTGCGGGCTTCACGACTATCGATAAAGATCGTACAGAGGGAGTGCTTTTTGTTAATTACACCGAACCGAACAAGGAGGAGCCAGGCTTTTTTGCGAGCTTATTTGGAGGTGGTAGGTCTAATGATGAAATCATAGAGGTGAATTATCGAATTCTTGTTGAGTCGGTTAAAGAAAATGTGGAAGTTCGGCTAGTGGACTCTAAGGGTAACAGTCTGCCAAAGGCTGAATCGCTTAAGTTACTGGCAATTGTTCGCAGTAACTTGTCATAGACGTGTCGATGCGTTTTGCGTCGCTCGGCAGTGGGAGCAAAGGTAATTCAACAGTTGTAGAGTCGGATACGGCATGTGTGATGGTAGATTGTGGCTTTGGTTTGCGAAATGCATGCACAAGACTTGAGAGGATAGGGAAATCTCCAGAAGATTTGACTGCAATAATTGTCACTCACGAACATAGTGACCACTGGAAAGGTATAGGAGCCTTGTCCGCAAAGTATAATATTCCTGTGTATCTATCTGCAGGAAGTCTTAAGGCAAAAGAGATCCAGTCCGGTGAGGCTCTATTTAATTGTATTGATAGCCACAAAGATTTTTATGTGGGCGATATTTGTATCAAACCTGTTCCTGTCCCTCATGACGCGAGAGAGCCAATACAATATATCTTAAGCAACGGTAAGGTTCAGCTAGGAATTCTCACCGACCTTGGTCACTTTACTCCTCACGTTGTCTCCAGTTACTCTAAATGTGACGCTTTACTACTAGAATGTAACTATGACGACGACATGCTTTTAGATGGGCCTTATCCGCGATTTTTAAAGGATAGGGTTAGTGGGATGTTTGGCCATTTGAGCAATAGACAGGCAGCAGACTTGCTCTTGGCGCTTGACTTGTCTCGACTGAAAACTCTTGTGATCGGTCATATTAGTGCTAAGAATAACGACGTTTCCCTCATAAAAGCAGCTATTGAGCCATTATGTGGCGAGGATATAGTGTTATCTTTTGCTGATCAAGAGTCCGGCAGTCCCTGGATGGAGATGAAATAGGAGTCCTTTCACGAAGCATTTATTAAAATAAATGGCAAGAGTTATTTGCAAAAACTTCAACCTATTACTCATCGGATAAATATTTTTTCCACAGATAGCCTAATGTTCTAAATCTTATTTTAAGTAACGACTGTAAGTCATTGATTTTTGATGGAGATTACAGTAAGTCATTGATTATATTGATATTTTTTAACTGGTTAAAAAATGATCAATTTAAGGGATACCTGCATTTTTTAAGGATTTATGAGACAAAATAACCGTTAATCCACAAAGTTATCCACAGAATCTGTGAGTAACTTTTAAGCCATTTTGAGATCTATGTCGCTAAATTATGTTGCTTCATTGACGAGAACAAGTGTCTGAGATCAACAGATCCTTGCCTATGAGCTTTTTTAGTTCTGCGATATCTCTACAAGCCACCTCACTATTGCCCGTTATGTCCACTAAGCGTAAATTTTCTAAGAAAAGTAAAGGCTCGATTCCAACCAGATTGTTATGGTCGAGTTTGATGTGCGATAGCTGAGTGAACTGCTGAATTCCAGCCAAGTTAGTAATTCCAGCATAGCTACAGGAAAGCATTTCTAAATCGCCTACCCCCGTGACTAAATTCGATCTAATAGTTTCTGAGACACAGATTCTCAGATTTTCGTCAAGGATCTCAAGTGGCTGATAGAGGGGCTTAGGTTCACTGATCGTCATATTATTTAAAGTGACGACATAATCGGCACAGGCCGTCAGCAATAGAAATAATGGGAAAACAAAGCGAAATCGTTGCATCTTATAGTGCCTAGAGTCAGTGGATATATGGTTTAATGGTAACATGATAAGTATTCAAGTTTCCTCTGATAGCCCTCATTATTTAGTGCAAGCCAAGGAGCTATCTTCAGTTCTTGGTTACCCTCTAGTTACAGATATAGGATCCCCTGATGATTACCAGAATGATCCCGCATATGTGCTCTTAGTCGGCGAAGATGGGCTAAGTCTATTTCCTAGTAATCGGCGACTACACGGGCCGATACGAGTCGACTTTATGTTCGGCTCTAACAATCATCGGCGTAGGTTTGGTGGTGGAAATGGCCAAGCTATAGCTAAAGCGGTGGGTGTGTCAGGACGTTTCTTGCCCAGAGTTCTGGACCTTACGGCGGGATTAGGTGGTGATGGTTTTGTCCTTGCCTCTCTTGGTTGTAGAGTAAGTCTTGTAGAGCGTCATCCTCTAATTTGCAGTTTACTCCGTGATGGTATCAATAGGGCTCGAGAAGAAGGGGAGTCAGACCCTTCGATAAGAGACTTAATGAATCGTTTAGATCTCATCGAGTGCGACAGTCTGGAAATTCTCTCAGATATAACTATTGATCAAAGACCTGATGTTATTTATTTAGACCCGATGTTTCCCCATCGTAAAAAGTCGGCAAAGGTTAAAAAGGAGATGCAAGCATTCCAGCATATTGTAGGTTCGGATATAGATTCTGACGGTCTTTTAGAAAGAGCGCTTGAAATAGCGAGGTATCGAGTCGTCATTAAGAGGCCCTCTGTGGCCAAATTTTTAGGCGACAAAAAACCTACCTACTCTTTAGAAGGCAAGAGTACTAGGTTTGATATTTTTGCCTTATCTAAAATCCCCAGCTAGCCTGGTCTCCGCATCACTAGATAATTGCCTATAACGGCCAGGGTAAAGCCTATAGCCGCAGGAGCGGTCCACTGGTAATCTTCAAATACTGTGGACAATAAAATCGCCACAAAGGGAATCATAAGGGCTCCGTAACTGGCCTTTTCTGGTCCTATAAGCACCATTAACTTCAAATATGCACCAAAGGCTAGAATGGTCCCGAATACGGATAGGTAGATAAGTGAGGCGGTGTACTCTAATCTGTAGTCATAGCTAAATTCGATATCTAAGACTTTGGCTATTATCCCTAGTGCTAGAGTCCCGTAGAAGGTAGACCAGGCATTGATCTTCCATACCGAGTGCCCAAGAAGCCCGCTACGAGTGGCTGCTATGTTGCCGAGGGAAGCTAAAACTACCGCTGTTAATGCGAGTGCAAAACCGGTTAGTGCGGTTGACTCTGAGCTTGCATTGGAAAGTTCAGGATAAAAAAGAAAATACAATCCTGAGATCCCTACTAATCCGCCAATCACGGTGTTTTTTTCAATCGGACGCTTTAAAAAGATCCTACTATTAATCAGATTGAAGAAGACTATTAGAGAAAAGATAACAGCAATAATCCCACTTGTAATATACATTTCAGACATATAAATGAACCAAAAATTTAGTCCAAAACTGAGAATTCCTTGAATAGCATAAAACAGATGATCACGCCTAGTCGCATATAGCGAAATAGTACGAACTTTACACAGAATGAACAGTAGGACCGAAGCCAACCCCATTCTGTAAATAACAGAGATTATTGGTTCTACCTCGCCCAGCTGAAAAGTGATAGCGAACCAGGTAGACCCCCAGATAGTCACTGTAGAAAAGTACAAAAATAGCTGATTATATTTCATTAAAAGGCCGTTTAAAAAATGGTACGTTAAGCTCTACAAAAGCAATTTCGAAACGACCTGTTGATAAATCAATGCTAAATCATCTAAATCTGTAACAGAGATATTTTCATCCACACGATGAATAGTTTTATTAATGGGACCCAACTCAACCACTTCAGAGCCTGCGGGGGCTATAAACCTGCCGTCGGAGGTTCCCCCTGCAGTTGATAGTTGAGAATTTAGTCCAGTTACTGCCTCTATACTTTCAACAGTTGCTGCTACTAGCAACCCTTCAGGAGTTAAGAAGGGTTGACCGCTTAAGTTCCAATCTAAAGAGTAGTCGAGGTTATGCCTATTTAGGATATCGATCACTCGTTTCTGAAGTTCTTTATCAGTGACTTCTGTTGAAAATCGAAAATTGAATAACACCTCGATTTGCCCAGGTATTACATTTGTTGCCCCAGTCCCACTATTTATATTTGATATCTGAAATGATGTCGCTGGGAAAAAACTATTGCCAGTATCCCAAATTTCTGCCGTTAGTTCTGAAAGTGCTGGAAGAGCCAAATGAATCGGATTAGATGCGAGATCTGGATAGGCTACATGCCCTTGGACCCCTTTAATCCGCATGCAGCACCCTAGAGAGCCGCGGCGACCGTTCTTAATGGTATCACCGCAGCGAAGTGAGCTTGATGGTTCTCCAACTAAGCACCATTTTGGAATCATATCCTTGGATTTTAACCACTCAACAACACGGACTGTTCCATCCACAGCGTCACCTTCTTCATCGCTAGTAATCAAAAAGCCGAGGCGACCTTTGTGATTGGGATTCTCCACGACAAAC
>Ga0209666_1000573_pt1 | contig 28049 bp, 35 predicted proteins | sample SaaInlV_125m_DNA_FD_184679 | JGI IMG/M metagenome (GOLD analysis project Ga0209666, IMG submission 184679) | Marine microbial communities from expanding oxygen minimum zones in the Saanich Inlet - Saanich Inlet SI037_S3LV_10m_DNA (SPAdes)... | ecosystem: Environmental > Aquatic > Marine >...
ATTTGGTTCAAGATGCATATGTTAATGTTACTATTTACGATGTGCTAGGTAATGTGATTAATCATCTTGTTAGCACAAATCAATCCTCTGGTTTTAAATCGGTACAATGGGATGCTACAAACAATCAGGGGCAGCCAGTGTCTGCAGGCGTATATTTTTATACAATCCAAGTTGGAGATTATAGGCATACAAAGAAAATGATATTGTTAAAATAATTCAATCTCTTTCACAACATTAAGCCCCGCATTCGTGGGGTTTTTTGTTTATGTTATGATGGGTAGATTTAAAAATGGATTTTAATATGATGTCTCTGCTTTTATGGCTGGATAAGGTCGCAATTATTAGTTTTGGGTTTATTGGTGGTGTATACTTCGCATTTTCATTTTTTGTTATGCAGTCTTTAAAAAAAACTAGTGCTCCTGATGCCATTCGCACAATGAATACAATTAACCTAGTGATTTTAAAATCACCTTTTATGTTATTATTTTTTTTCTCATCATTTATTGCACTCATACTTTTTTTGGAAAATTTGATTTTATATAAACTTATATCTAATGAAGGTTTTGCGAGTCTGATTTTCCTTTTAGGTATGTTTATATGTACTGCTGCGAAAAATGTACCACTGAATAATAAATTGGCTGAGTTTGACTTCTATGATTCCAACTGTAATCCTGAAATTGAATGGAATGATTACTACAAGAACTGGATTAAGTGGAATCACATTCGAACAACATCGTGTTTTATATCTATGGTTCTGCTTCTTATCAAATAATTGTAGGCTCATTCTTTCAAAAATACTTTAAAAAGTACTAAACGCACTGGTCGATAATTGATAATTAATCGTAATATTTAATATGAAAAAATATTTAATTATGATTTTATTTTTTGGATTTTGGAGTTGTGAAGATAAATACGAATTACCATATAAAAATCTCAGGTCAATAAACATCGCTTACAATCTATTAGATTCAGATTTAATTAATGAAGACAGTTATTATATTTCTTCCAAAGACTCATTAGGTAATTTTTTAACTAATCAATTATTAAGTACTGATACTAATTTAATTGCAAACACATACTTACCTAATTTATGTCACCACATTCATTTTTATGAGCAAGATGGTATAGTGATTTATTCAAAGTATTTGGGTAATCCTACTGCTGACGCTTATACAGTAACTCTAAATCTTAATCTAAGAGAAGAAAACAGCGAAAAGTTTTTGATCAGTTATGAGGTAAGATAATCTGGAATTAAAATTATGGCTATCTTTCAAGATTGGTATTTAAAGCACTAATCGCATTGGTAATACACTCGTCATGCACTATTTATTAATGGTGGTCATATATTAAGTGCTAATTTGAAATTACATCGCTACAGTGACGATAATTATGAAGATATTTTTTACTTGAAAAATAACAAATCAATTACTAAGAACTGTGAGAGGCATTCAGAATTAGAAGATATTAAAAAAAAGAAATCATATCATAATCATGAACAAAATACAGTTTATAAAGTAACTAAACATAAGAATAAGGCTTCCTCGGGGATCGCTCTTCATTCTTCTCTTCATAATACTAGAAAAATTATCAATCCCAACTTTAGTGGGGTTTTTTATTTGTTGGATGGTGGGTAGGTTTGGATATGAAAAGGCGATCATTTATTAAGAATGGAATCATTGGTACACTTGGTGCAGGAATTATGCCTAGTTCTATATTGTCAAGTAGAGACTGTACTATTACTCACTCTGATATATTGGGTCCATATTGGTCACCAAATCATCCTCATAGAACTATCTTAGCAAATCTTGAAGAACCTGGAACTCGAATTTTTATTTCAGGCGTTGTAACTACTAATGATTGTGAAACTCCAATTCAAAATGCCTTAGTAGATGTATGGCAGGCAAATAATGATGGTTGTTATACTGTCTTTCAGGATTGTCAATCTGGAAACTCTAATAATGACCAATACAATTTGAGAGGCCTTATAGTTACTGACCAAAATGGATATTATGGTTTTGAATCAATATTTCCTGGATATTATGCAGGCAGACCAAGGCATTTTCATTATAAAGTTACTAGCCCTTCTGGTCTAGAATTAGTCACTCAATGCTATTTTAAAGTTGACCCATTAATAGATGAGGACTGGGAAGAAAATCATCTGGGGTTAGTAATACCATTGGAAGAAACAGAAAATGGTTTAGTCGGTATTTTGGATATTGTTATGAATGAAGAAGCATCTTTAACCAGCATTGATAATAAACCTTTTAGTTCACCGAATGGATTTTCTCTTGATACACTTTACCCGAATCCATTTAATAATTCAATCAAGATTGATTTTACAATAAATAATCTTGGGTATGTCGATATCGGTATTTATGATATAACAGGTAAGTGGATATTAAACTTAATTGGAAAACAGATGCAGAGTGGAAAGTATAATATAGTTTGGAAAGGAAGTGATGTGGCAGGAAACGCGGTTGCATCAGGTCCCTATCTAGTAATAATGAAATTTGGTAGTTCAATTCAGACGAAAAAGATAAAACTAATTAAGTAACACATATTTCAACATCACCCTTTCCACATTCGTGGTTTTTTTTATATAATCATGGGTAGATTTGTATGTGCAGTGGGAGTGGAATTAAGAAACGAAAATTACTTTGGCATCATTGATCATTGGCATTATCGCAGGTACTTTACTCACACTTTTAATGAAATATTTAGAGGGAAATTTATGATGAAAAATTATATAGCAATGAATAGATTTAAAATTGCATTAGGTAGAGAATCTGATTTTGAAGGTATTTGGAAAAATAGAGAAACTTTTTTGGATGATGTTGCTGGATTTCAAAAATTCAATCTTTTGAAAGGTCCAGCTAATGATGACCACACATTATATACTTCTCATAGTACTTGGAGTTCTAAAACGGATTTTGAAAACTGGAAAAAATCTGAAGCATTTAGAAAAGCACATAGCGGTGGGGGAGACCATCAAAGCATTTACTTAGGTCATCCTGAATTTGAAGGTTTTGAGGTTATCCTATAATTTAATCATGTATATTTGTGGCTTTTTTATTCAAAGGGTAAAAGTAGATCTACTAAATAATTCATTAATGAATTAAAATTTTAATCAATATTATTAATATTTATATATGCACTCAGAGAAAAGACTAAAACGATATAAAAAGTTAATTTGGAAAGACCAAAATAATAATACCTTAAATTATCGTCTTCTTGAACCTGACAACATACAAAAGGATCGTAAGCACCCAATTTTATTTTTTTTGCATGGTGCTGATGGAAGAGGTTCAAACAATGAAGGTCAGCTGAAAGATGCTGGAAGTATTAGCGCTTTCTCCAAACAGAATATTTCTTCTAAATATAATTCATATATTTTAGCTCCTCAGGTTTCTAACGATAAAAAATGGGTAGATGTTGAATGGAATACTATGGAACATAACATGCCAAAAATTTCTAAAACGATGAATATGGCATTTAAAATTTTGGATAAAGTTATCGATACGAATCCCATCGATATTAATAGAGTGTACGTTCTTGGATTATCTATGGGAGGATTTGGAGCTTGGGATGCAGTGCAGCGGAGGCCTAATTTTTTTGCAGCAGGAGTACCGATTTGTGGCGGCGGTGACATCAGTAAAAGTAAGATTATATCTCAAATGCCAATTTGGGCATGGCATGGCGATAAGGACGATGTAATACATGTAAATAGGTCTAGGGATATGTACCACGCCATAAAAAAGCACAATTCAAATATTAAATACTCAGAAATCAAAAACAGGGGCCATGATGTTTGGCTTGATGCATGGGATTCTAAAGAACTTTGGGATTGGATTTATCGACAAAATCGTTGAGCTATAATGATATCAGACTCAACGCCTGTTGGTTTTATGGGCTAAGATTTTAGTAAATCTGATTAAACTAAGTTTTACAAGTATCAACACCCAGCACTTTGTATATCATACAAACACCACTCAATGCATTAAACATTAAAATCCCGCCAATGGCGGAAATAATTAATGTATACAAAGATAAATCAAGAAATAATGGTACTGGAAGTAAAAACAATGAAACAATGAACCTTAAACTTCTCTCTGCATTATTTTGGTTTTTTTTAAATAAATTCATTTTGAACTGTTCAAATGTAAGTTGCTGCAGGGTTATTCTTAAGCACAAAATTTTTAAATATATTTCTTGAAAAATTTAATCGACCCTTACTATGAGAATTGTAAGATGATTATTTGTAGCTTTGAATGTAAATAAAGGATAATAAGATGTCTTTTTTAACAATGTTAAAAAAAGTTGAGAATATAATTCTTGGGGAAAAATCAAATGATACTAAGTCTAAAGATCATTGGCAGAAATATCGAAAACCAAAAATAAAATCAAAAACCTAAATTTAAAACTTTGAATCTGAGTGTTTTTGTGAAATAAACCAACTTTTTAGTAATACATGGATATTAAAACACTTTTAGGAATGTCATTTGTTTGTGCGCTGGGTGCTATATCACCTGGACCAAGCTTGGTAGTTGTTTTGAGGAATACTGTCTCTGGTGGAAGAATCTTAGGTGTAATGACAGGAATAGGTCATGGTACTGGACTAACTGTTTATGCCTTCATTGCAGTAATGGGTTTGTCTTCTGCTCTAATAGCCAATGAACAGATTTTTAAGTCACTACAATGGGCAGGAGCATTAGTTCTCATATGGCTGGCTTTTAATTTGATTACTAACAACTCATCAAATTTAACTAAGAGTTATAAGTCCAGTCGACGCAGAGGGTTTTTGGAAGGTTTTATGATTTCTTTTTTGAATCCTAAAATTCTTGTTTTTATGGTTGCAGTTTTTAGTCAATTTATAAATCCTGACATAACCAATACGGGTCGTTATATCATGGCAATTGTAGCTGGGGCTATAGATACAACTTGGTATGTTTTGGTGGCTACAGTTTTAGCAAACACTTCGATAGTAGGTAAGCTAAGATTACATGCAATTATTATTGATCGTGTTATCGGATTGGTTCTTCTTATGTTTGCAACAATGTTGATAATTAACACAATTGTTTAAGGTTTATCATATTATTTTAAAATAGTAGTATGATAACAAATAGCTTTTAAAAAATCCCCTTGCCATTAGGGTTTTTTGTCTAGGTTAAGGATGGTTAGATATAAAGTATGGATGGAATTCGTGCATGGTTTAAAAAGAATGAGCGCTATATTGTAAGAATTGGTGTAATAGGGTTTATACTAAATATTCCAAGTCTATTACCTTTAGAGGAAATTAGTATCGTTCCGAGTGTCATAATTGTTTGGTTGTTTTACACGATATGCGCCAATGATGGATGGAAGGGATTGTAAAATAATGGGAATCATTAGTGCTGATAAATCAATAAATGAAAATAGTGGACGATTGGAAATTCAATATCATAAAACAAAAATTGGAGAATTAGTTTTAGGTTCCTATGATAGTAAGCTTTGCTTACTTGATTTCAGATATAGAAAAATGCGATTCTCAGTTGATAATCGTTTAAAAAAAACATTAAATGCAAAATTCGTAGTTCAAGATAATAAAATCTTGAAAGAAACGCGGAAACAGATAGCGGAATACCTTATGGCAGAAAGAAAAATATTTGATTTGCCAATTTTATATGTTGGGAGTGATTTTCAAAAACAAGTTTGGGATGCATTATTAAAAATAAATTATGGAGAAACCGCATCTTATCTCGATATAGCAAAGTATATTGGGAATGAAAAAGCAGTAAGGGCCGTTGCTTCCGCAAATGGTGCAAATGCTATAGCCGTTATAATACCCTGTCATAGAATTATTGGAAGTAATGGTGAGCTTGTTGGTTATGGTGGAGGATTACCAATAAAGAAAAGATTATTAAACTTAGAAGAAAAGCATTCAAAACTTGCTAATCATTTGTAAAAAATTAAATGTTCAAGCAAAAACCATCATTTTATATTTCAATCATTTCTTCTTTGTTATGTTTCCTTTCAACATATCAAATAAATGACAGAGGTGGAGAGTTTTTATTTTATTTTTTAGGTGTAGGTAGTCTCGCCTGTATGCTTGTTTTTATTTTCACAGATAAATGAGATAAAGGCTGTGCTCAGCTATCTAGATATTTCAAATGTCGTATATATTATCTATGGTTTTTTATTCAATTTCTAATAACTCTATATCAAATACTAAAGTTGCATTAGGTGGGATTACGCTGCCTGCACCTTGTGAACCATAACCCAAATTTGGTGGAATAGTTAATCTTCGTGTGCCACCAATTTTCATCCCAGGGACACCTTCATCCCATCCTTTAATAACGACACCAATGCCCACTGTAAATGAAAAGGGTTCACGGTTTGGATTTTTTGATGAATCAAAAATTATTCCATCTGTCAATTTTCCTGTGTAGTGAACAGTTACATTGTCCATTGATTTTGCTTCAGCGCCATCGCCAATCACAATATCCTCAATAATAAGTTCGCCTGTCATAGTTTCTCCTTCCTCTTCACAACCAATACTAAAAAGTAATATGGATGTCATTATCAATTGTAAACTGTTAAATTTCTTCATTAGTTGCTTATTTTTTCTTTAAACCAACTTAAAATTAATTAATTATGGACCAAACTCAAACGCTCTTCGATACTCATTTACCTCCATTAGCAGAGCGTCTTCGCCCAACTAGTATCGATGATTATAAAGGGCAATCACACTTAGTTGGGAATGGGAAAATTCTGAGAACAATTATTGAAGAAGAAAAAATATTCTCTATGATACTTTGGGGTCCTCCTGGGACAGGCAAAACAACCCTTGCGCGTATAATTGCTCAAACAACTAATGCCGTGATGAAAGAAATATCAGCTATTTCTAGTGGGGTAAAAGATTTACGTGGGGTTATTTCAATAGGTAAGTCTAATCGTGAAATGGGTAAACAAACTCTCTTGTTCATCGATGAAATTCATCGATATAATAAATCTCAACAAGATGCACTTCTTAAAGCTGTTGAAGAAGGAACAATCAATCTTATTGGAGCAACTACAGAGAACCCTTCCTTTGAAGTCATATCACCACTTCTATCTCGATGCAAAGTTTTAACACTAAAGTCCTTAGAAGCACCTGATTTAGAATCTATTTTAGATCATGCATTCAATGCTGATATTATTTTGAGCCAATCGGGCATAACAATAGGAAAAGAGGTTCAAAAAAAATTAATTAAATCAGCTGGAGGAGATGCAAGAAAAATGCTGAATACCTTAGATGTGGCTGTTCAATTATTAGGAGAAGAAAAAGAGATTACAGACCAAATTTTTTCTGACGCTGCACAATCCAAAATATTGATTTATGATAAAAAAGGCGATTATCATTATGATATAATTAGTGCTTTTATAAAATCTGTAAGGGGAAGTGATCCTGATGCTGCAATTTATTGGTTAGCTGTAATGTTAGAGGGAGGCGAAAAACCTGAATTCATTGCCCGAAGGCTTATCATTTTAGCTTCTGAAGACATTGGGAATGCTGATCCAAATGGATTAATCATTGCAACGTCTGCTTTTCAAGCTGTTCATATAATTGGCATGCCAGAAGCAGCTATTATTTTAGGTCAAATAACAACCTATCTCGCGAGCGCTCCAAAATCAAATGCTTCTTATGAGGCTATTAATCAAGCTCTTGACTATGTGAAAGAAAATGGATCACCCTCTGTACCTCTTCATTTGCGAAATGCGCCGACAGGACTGATGAAAAACTTAGATTATGGTAAAGATTATAAATATCCACATTCGCACCCAGGTCATTTTGTAAATGTGAATTATTCACCAGGAAAAGATAATATAAGCTTTTTTAAACCGTCTAACCAGGGGCATGAAAAATGGATAAAAGAGAGATTGAAATCTTTATGGGGTGATAGATCTATAAATGAAGAAGAATAGATTCTTTCTTTCTTTATTTTTCATTATATCGTACAGCTTTTCGGATGACAATAGGTGGGCAGAAAGTAGTTTCCCGGGAGGATATCTAAGTCTAGGTATTCAAATGGGTAAAACAAAAGACAATTCTAGATTCATAGATGTTCAAATCAGTCCATCGTTTGTATTAATTGGTCCCTATAAACATGCGTTTCCAGGATATTTATTTTTAGGCAGTTCGATAGGGAAAAGATTTAGTAAAGAGAAATCTATTATTTATTTTGATGTTAATTTAAATTTTTGGAATACTCTATTAACACTTGGAAAGGGGAAAGGTCTTATTTTAGATAAAAATGAGAAATACTCAAGAAATAAAAACTGGGCTGGTCTAGGTTTTTTCCCTCTTATAGCATGTATTGATAATTATATTATTGATAAAAATAAATATAAACAATCCGGGATTATGGGCGTGATTCCTTTCCCTTATTTTGGTAATAACTTTTATCCATAAAAAGTTTATTCATTGTTTATTATGTAGTCTCCGTGATTGGTTAAGCCGCGTTGTTATAAATATTATCTAATTTTTTGTAAATAATATTAGTTGTACAATTTTAGTAATCTTAATTTCGCCACCTTATATTGTAATGAAAGGAAGTGTAATGTTTACTACAGCAAGAGAGCGGAGACGAAGACGAAGACGATTTATTGTCGAGAGAATCAATAATGTTCGATCTAGAAATGCGCAATGGTATCCTGTTAAAAGACAAGATATTTTGTAGCATTATTTTTAGATAAAGGAGATAAGAACAGATTGTTTTATTTTATTTTTTCTAAAAATATAAAATCACCAAAAAGCCCCACATTTGTGGGGTTTTTTACTTTAAACCCAAATATTTTTTAACTTTTTTTTTAAAGATGAGTCTAATTGGTATAGAGTAATAAAAATAAAAAGGCATTATTATGATTAAATATATATTAATTATTATTATCTTTTTGTCTCCAGTATTTGCTGATGGCCCCGGTAATAAACGTTGGAAAAAAGGGCATAAGAAACACTACAGATATAAAAAACATAGAACCCACAAAGTAGTATATCATACCAGACCAAATGTAAAAATTAAATATGGATATCATTGGTATTTAACTCCATGGAGTAACCTCTATTCAAGACGTAACAATAATAATGTGGTGGTTATAAAAAATGAAGATAAGGTTTTAGATGATAGTTCAGATGTTTTTGAAAAAATTGAACAATTAGGAGCTTTAAAAGAAAGTGGCCTAATCACTGAAAAAGAATTTTTAAAAGCAAAAAAAGTATTATTAAAGAAGATTTAAAATAAAATATAGGGCACCAAAATATAAATAGGATCCAGATGAAATTAAAAAATAGTGTGAATTTTTGACGGCAATATTCTTTTAAGCAAAACAATAAGCTAGAAAATTAATATTTGAGGTCAAAAAAGATTAAACAGTCTTTGGAAGATGTCTCATAGTATATTGTTTCAATAAAAAAGGAGATTAATCATGAAAAAAGTAATGATAATATTATCATTCGCTTCATTCCTTATTGCAAGCGATAAGTCAGATATTGAAAGCCTTATAAATAATCATTGGGAATCTTGGAATTTGAAAAAGTATAAAGATTATATTTCTTCAGTTCATTCTGGAGGGACTAGGAATGGTGATTCAAATGGGTCTTTTTGGTATGAAAATGTTCCGACAATAAAAAACCTGACCGCGAGTAGAAAACCAGGTGATAAATCGAGCTTTAATGCGCGTTACATTGAAGTAGATGTGCTTGTCCCAGGAAAGGCGGCTGTAGCATACTATTATTTAGTTGGTTCCTACACGCTTGGAGGTGTTACAAAAAATGATTATCGAACGAGAGTAAGCCAAGTATTTATAACTGAAAAAGGACAATGGAAAATCAAAAGTGGCCATTTTTCGCCACTCCATAGTGGAAGTGGTATTCCTAATTAAGATTTCCAGTTTTAATAAAAACCCCACGAAAGTGGGGTTTTTATTTTTTAATACAAAAACTACATTAAAATATGAAAAGAATATTAAAAAAAGGTGGAGTTGAACTAATTGCAGTGGTTGTGGGCATTACAATATCTTTATGGGTTGATGATAGGAAATAATTAAATCTCTTGGAGTGATACTTATGCTCGATATTCCAATGGAGTTATCTAAAAACCGAGTGTATTCTAAAATATCTCCAAAAACCCATTCTTTTTTTTGAGACTATAGCACTTATACTAGAGTTTGTTCTTTATTTGTTTGAGCCTTTTCATAAAAGTTAGTTATGGAGGGTTTAAGAATTTTAATTGCCTCATCAACATCTTTTACAATAATAATATTTTTAAAATCATTTTTACTGATTAGATTTTTTTTCAGTGGCTCTGATTTCATCCATTCAATTAAGCCTTCCCACATTCCTCCTAGTAATATTATTGGTCTTTCAGAAATGTGTTGTACTTGAATTAATTGCCATGTGTATAATAATTCAAGTATAGTACCAATTCCCCCTGGAGTAACTATCACTGCATGACTGATACGCATAAATTCATCTAATCTGGATGAAAACCTTTTATGATGGTAAGTAACATCGAGGTGTTCATTTGGAGTTGTTTCAAATGGTAAATCAATATGTAATCCGAATGATTTTGAATCTGATCCGCCATCCTTAGCGCCTGCATTGGCTGCTTCCATTAAACCAGGGCCACCACCAGTAACAATATCTGTTTTATTTTGAGCAAGCTTTTTAGCAAGGTCATAAACCTGAGTGTAGTCTGAAGTTCCCTCTTTTATTCTTGCAGACCCAAAAATACTCACTCTATAATAATTACTTCCAATTTCTGTAACTAAAGAATCTAAATCGGCTACAATATTATTTAGCTGTTGAATTTTTTTTGAAAGAAACTTTCTTACTACTTTTTCTTTAATTTGCATCTAGATCTCACTTTCATATTCCTTTAAACATTAACTGCCTTGGAATATAATGTAAAGATTAATGCGGTGATTGACTAATTAATCATAAAATTTCACATTTTAGTTTTTTGTTTGTGGAAAAATGATATTTTTAATTATATATTGAGATAATATAAAATAAGAAAAATATAAGGTATAAAGAATTATGAGCGATGATAGCATTCTTGATGATATAAATCTGAAGAAAAAAAAGACGATTACCAATGGTAAGAAATATGACTTCTATGTATTTAAAACTCTTAAACTGGAGAAAGAGATTTCTAAAGGTAAGTTTGGAAAAGGAGATACATCAATTAGTCAAATTAAAAATTATAAGCTTATTGATGATGAGGGCGATGATTTGCTTGACGTAAAGTTTCAATGTTCTAAAAAGTTAGATGATGCAATGAATGGATTTACACCAAAAGAAGCAAAAAAAGTAATGGACGAGGTTCTTAAGCGACTAATAAATATAGGTCTAGTCAAAGTTTAAAGTTTTTATTGTCCAATTTTTAGCTAAACCCCGCTTATGTGGAGGGTTTTATTTCTTGATTTCAATTATTGCGATTGATTCTCAATTTCATTTTTATTATATTTTAGATACTTATGAAATCAAAATGTTGCAAAAAATTCAAGAAAAAAGGCAAGTGGTGTAAAAAATGCCCGAAGCTCAAAAAGTCTAATAATTAAATCTTTAATTATTATCAGTGTCTTAGTCTCTATTTTTTTAACCTTAACTTTTTAACCTTTTTACATTTTTAGCGTCTAATTTAAAAGTTTATTAAAACTTTTTATAAAAGGTTAAAATAGGAGAAGCATAAAATGAAACTAATTATCTCACTTTTCATTTTATCAGTATCAATTTATGGTCAGTGCGAAGAAGGAGAATTTTCTACAGTTGGAATTCTGGATAGTTTTAGTGTAGAAATTTTTAATGATGATGAATCTGTAAATGCATATAGTATTTATTCTTGGACTTCTGATGAGCTTAATAGAATATTATCAGGCAATGGAATTCCAAATCATGAAGTTGGAACATTTCCTAACCAAAATAACCCAAACACTATCAGTGAACAAAGTGTAAATGAATCATTTACGCTCTGTCCAACATTAGTTTCAGAAACTGGTGAACCAGCTGGAGGCCCCGCTGGTGCGATAGCTTTCGCCATTAATAGTGTGAAATTTGATCCTGCCACGGCAGGAAGGTGCAATGATGATGGTGAATGCAGTCTGGCTCAGGGACAAGGAAATTGGAGTATAGAGGCTCTTGGACATGAGACGTTTGACTTTGGAGATGACATGAATCATGCTCATGTACAGCCAACTGGGGAATATCACTATCATGGTATGCCAGAATTACTAATAGATTTTTTAGGAGAGAATCAAGGAATGACTCTTGTCGGGTGGGCCTCAGATGGTTTTCCAGTTTATGCCAGGTACGGTTACACAGATCCAAATGATTCAACTAGTGAATTAATATCGCTTCAACCAAGTTATAGATTGAAATCTGAACCTGATCCAAACCGTCCTGAAACTTTAACCTCATTAGCAGGTGGACCTGGACAGGGCGGGACAACGCCTAATACACCAATACCGATGGGCGCTTTTACCCAAGATTTTGAATATGTTGAAGGATTAGGAGATTTAGATGAGTGTAATGGAAGGTTTGGAGTCACTCCAGAATTCCCAAATGGTATCTATTATTATTCTGTCACTGATGATTTTCCATATTTTACAAGGTGCTTGAAAGGTGAATTTGACACTGCAGGTGGCGGTGGTGGCGGCGGTGTTGTGGATTGTGAAGATGTTCCCGTTGGTTTACCATGTTGCGGTGATGGTGTATGCGGTGGCCCTGAAACAGAAGATAATTGTCCAATTGATTGTGCAACATCGATTGTTCCTCCAGAATTGAATAGTTTTAGTCTTTCTGCTGATAGTGTAAATACGAGTCTAAATGCAGCTATTGTTATTTACAATATTGGAGCTAGTTCCTATAATGCTACTCTTTCTAGCTATTCTTTGAAATTAATATTAAATGGTGGTCCAATTAACGGAGGAGAAATAATTGAAGAGTCGGAACTATTTAATGAAGGGCTCTATGAAACTACAATCTCTGGCTATTTTTTATTTCCAGCCGGGTCTAGTGAAGGGCAATGGAATGTAAGAGTTGAATTAAATGATATAAACGATAATTCAATAAATTTGAGCCCAAGTGATTTAGCGCAAAAAAACTTTCAAAATTATGTTATTGTTGATAATGCTCTTCTGGGAATACCCGGAGCTGAATTACCATTATATTTTTCTTTAGATCAAAATTTCCCTAACCCGTTTAACCCCTTGACCTCCTTAAGATATACAATTCCAGAGAGTGCAATTGTAAAAATAACTGTTTATGATGTTCTAGGAAATATTATCAAAAACATTATAAACGAAAAACAATCACCGGGATTTAAAACAGTGCAATGGGATGCAACAAATAATTTAGGCGAACCAGTTTCTGCTGGATTATATATCTGCAGCATAGAGGCAGGGGATTTTAGACAAACAAGGAAAATGATACTTTTAAAATAAGCATATATTTATCAATATTTTAAACCCCACATTAGTGGGGTTTTTTGTTCATAAGAATTTTTGTAGATTTTTATTTATTTTATCAAATACTTAAGGATTATATATGAGCAATAAAATACCAATTACGCACATGTTTACAGACAAAAGCGGTCATACTCGATTTAAAGAGAAATTTTTGCCTTTAGAACCAAAAACAGGACTTGGCTCGGTTGGGTCATTCTCAAATTTATTCGTCAATCAAATTTTGAAAGATAATTTGGGGGATTTAAAAATGCAATTCGCTGTAACGCCAGTACCAAAGTTAAGTAATGGGGAAGGCCCAAAATTAGCTCACACAGCACCGCGTAGACAGCTAGTAATTACATTGGATGGATACCTTGAGTTTAAAAGCTGTGATATTGAAGCCCTAGATCAGGAGCATCAAGCAATAATTAGGAAGGGCAATATACTCCTAGCAGATGACCTAGAAGGGGCTGGCCATGTGTGGAGTTTTTTGAAAGATGAAGAAGGTAAAATGCACCCATGGGTCAGGTGCTATGTCCATCTTGGCGAAGAATATGAACACTTTATATCAGATCTAATAATTTAATTTAGGATTTTTGTTAAAAATATTAACTCAGGTTAAGAAATGATCTGAGACATGAGTATATCTTTGACTTAAGGCGTCTTATCCTTGTAAGGTTTCGACAACTAAACAAGAAAGAATAGTTCAAATGAAAAATATACTAAGATTATTTACCATCATTTCCATTAGTTTGCTTTTTGTAAATAAAGTAAGCGCTAACGTGGATTTAACGATTAAATCTTTAACGACACAAAATGAGTATGTTACAACTTACTCAGGTTCTGAATATTTACAAGGCACACTAGAGATCGGGATTACTACCGATGAAGACATTAGTGGTATTAGCATGGGTATATCTCATTACAATGGTATGGGAGTAGGTCTGCCATATGGAGGATTAATTGAGGAATATGATTTTACCATGTCATCAATATTTGGGGCATTGATAACTGGAGGACATAATATGTTTCCTCAAGACTATTACATACCAGCGGGTACAACCGATGAAACACTTATGTATATTCCTATTTTAATTTCCGAGACCAATGATGAAGAGTTTTGTATACAGTCTCCAGTTTTTTCTGATACTGGAGGGAACTCATTAAATGTTATCCTAGATGAAAATTCTTGTATCTCAATTGATGAGCTTACCGGCCTTGATTCCAATGCTACTGATTCAAACACATTAACCATTCAGGTCATTGATTCATCTACTGGAGATGGAATTGAAGGTGTGATAGGTAATATTTACAACTACAATACTAATACACTACCTTCGCTTTCTTTATCTTTTGTGACAAATGACTCTGGATATGCATTCCTCGAAGGCTATCCTAATAGTGCTGGAGCTATTGAGGTGTATAGACAAGGCTATCAGCCTTCATATCAGGAATATAACTTTTCAGGATTAGAGCAGGTAACTATATCTATGGAACCTAATGGTTTTACAGATGGTGAAACAGATACTCTAGTAATGCAGTTTACCGATTCAAATACTGGTCAAGGTATTGAGGGGGTCTCAGTAAGTATTTATTTACCAAGTATGACTGGTGAGGATTGTTGGAATGGTGCTTGTACTATTTATGAAACAACAGATGACTCTGGGTTTATCACAGTTCAAGATTTTCCATTAGGTCCTGGTTGGATGGAATCATATGTAGCTGGTTATAATCCTATCAGCACACAGTTTACATTTTCTGGTTCAGAGCAACTCTCATTTACTATGGAACCTTACGGTGACTTTGAAGGTGAAACAGACACATTAGTTGTTCAAGTTGTTGACTCAAATACGGGACAGGGTATTGCTGGTGCGGAAGGTACTATTTGGAGTTTTAGTGGCAATAATAACTTTTTGGGGGAAGAGGTAGTTTTTCCGTTTGTTACAAATGAAGATGGGTATGTTTCCATTGATAATTTCCCGATTGGTTTTGGTTTTGCAGAAATAATTACGCAAGGATATTTACCGGGATTTTTACAGTTTGAATTTACTGGCTCTCAAGAATTTACCATCAGCATGAATTCTTCCGATGATGTAGGCGATAACTTTGAATCATTAGTTGTGCAATTTGTTGATGCTCAAAATGGTGAAGCAATTGAAAATGTAATGGGTTTTGCAATGAATTATAGTGAGGGTATTGTTCCTTCAATGTCATTTGATTTTATTTCAGATGAATTTGGTTTCGCTTATCTAGACTTTCCGTTAGGAGATGGAGTAATAGATGCTTATACAGTTGGTTATGAACATACAAATTTACAATTCGAGTTTTCAGGTAATGAAACAATCATTGTAGAGATGCAAAGTTTAGATCAATTTAACTCCGCATCAATCACTGGAACAGTTGGGTATGAACTAGAACAAAATAGTTTTCTTACTCCATTTGTATTTGCAATGAATACTGATGCTTCACTGAGCTCATATTGTTCATCCGTTGCGGTAGATGGCACTGGAAATTATGAGCTACCACTCAGCCCTGGAGAGTATGTTATTGGTGCGCTCTATTTTACGAACCCTAATATTGATTGGTATGAAAATGCGAGTGATTCTATTAATGATATGGGTTTTCAGTTGCAATTTTTTGAAAATTCTATGACGTTTGAAGACGCTACAATCATTCAAGTTAATGAAGGGGAAAGTTTAGGAAACATAAACTTTAATTTTGTATCAAACGATTTTATGGCTTTTAATGGTCAAGCAGGTAATATTGTAATGGGTGAGATTACTAGTGATAATAGCATTAATATGGAATCTACACTTGTTTCAGTAGTTAATATGGATGGTGAAGTTTTATCCGAACAAACAATTGGTCAAGATCAAACCTTTACAATTACTGGATTAGCGCAAAATACAAATTATATTTTGAAAGCTAGCCACGATGAATATGGTTTTGTTGAAAGGTCTTTTTCACCGAACTCTATGGTTCACATTGAAAACATAGAATTCAATTTGAGTGCACTTTCTACCATAAATGATAATAATCAGATACCGAAGGTTTTTACTGTAAGTCAAAATTTTCCTAATCCGTTTAACCCTTTGACAACCCTGCAGTACACGATTCCAGACAATGCAGTTGTAAAAATTACGATTTTCGATAATATGGGTAGATTAGTGAAGAACCTTTTGGATGGATATCAAATTGCTGGAAGAAATACTATACAATGGAATGCAACTGATAATATGAGTCAGCCTGTCCCTGCTGGTATGTATATATACAGAATTCAAGCGGGAAGTAATGTCAAAACAAGTAAAATGATTTATTTAAAATAAATAACATACTGGGTAGGCCTCTGAAGTTAGGGGCCTAACTAGTTATATAACTTTTTACATATACTTAATTAAATCTGTAAACGTCTGGTTAGCAGATACGATAGCTCCATCAGCTTGGCCAACAGAAAAAGAGTCGCCACAAATTCCAAGCATTTCATCTTTGTCAAAAAAGTGGCTAGGGTTATTTTGTTCTTTTGAAAAAGCATATTTCCAAAAATGAAGAGATAAATTTGAATAGCTATTAAAGCCCAGATGCTTTAACTGTTGATTTATCATATTATGTCTTTGATCTTGATTTAAGCCTAATAATTTATTTGAAAAATCATTTGAGAAGTTAATTGTAAATATATTTTTATTATTTAATAAGCCTTTTTGTGAATTATTACATATCCATGGTGCATTAATGTCGGATCGAAGGATATCGGAGCTTATTTGTTTATTACTTTGAAATGTAGAGGTAAAAAAGCTTTCATATTTTGGATTAGGAAGTTCTCCTATGATATTTTTAAGGGGCTCAATTAATTGATTTACCTGATTGATAGGCATCGTCAAAATAATTGATCTAGATTTTATTTCGTATACGTTTGTTTTGACTATCCAATTCGATTTTTCTTTTTTTAATGAAACTACTTTTTGGTTGAGTATTGTATTTATGCCTAGACTTAAATATTGAGGAATTTTATTCATTCCATATGGAGCTATATAAGTATTATTCGAGTCATTTATTTTTGTCTTTTTAACAATATACTTGTTTCCTAATTCTTCGATAAGATTAGATAAGTCTGCACTTTTAGGATGTAAATACTGGCATCCATAATCTGCAATACCTTCCCCTACTAATTTTGTAGAAAAACGTCCGCCAATGGTCGTGCTCTTTTCAATTAGCAAAGTTTTAAAACCAGAACGATTGATTTTTCTTGCAATAAATGATCCGCTTAAACCAGCGCCAATAATAATAACATCGTATACCATGGTCGATATGTTATTTATGAATAACTAAAGAATTCAATATGTTTTAGTCCTTATAACTAGCCATACTTAAATATATAATTTTTTAAATAGGCTGATGGTGGTTGAATCTTATTACTTCCAAACAATATTTTGATATATATATTTGTATTAAAATAATTCACCTTTAATTATGATTAGATTTTTAAAAGTAAAACTTAATTTTTTTATAAATGAAGAATACATACGATAATTGTTACAATAATCTAATTAATCTTAATGGTTCTAAATGGACATCATTAAAAACCAAAAAAGGATGGCATCATTTTGAAGTATTTAGTTTTTCTAAAAAAACACAGATTGTATCAATGTTTGCTGTCTGTGATAAAAAAATAATTTTGACTGTAAAAAAAACCGAATTGAAAAATAAAGGGAAATGGAAAAAAGGGTGGGTGAAAAATGTCAAGATTTAAAGTATGTCAATTATGTAAAAAAGAGTTCAATACAATGTATCGAATTATAGTTGATAATTCAAAAAAATGGATATTTTCTTGTGAAGTTTGCTTAAAAGGTGCTAAGCCAAATAATAATTTTTATCGATATGGTGGAACTTGGAAAAAATAGTTTCCATTCGTTTAAACTTGTAAAATAAAACTAGAACATTTTTTATTTTGAGAAACAATTCCGCTAAATCAGGTACTATAACTATTCTTCGAGATGGAAGAGGAATCATATATAGTATAAATGATAAATCCGATAAAGTTTTTGTTTCAAAAGAATATCTTAACGGTGCCTTTGATCAAGATGAGGTAAAGTATACGGTTCAAAAATCGTATAATTCTTCTTTTAAAAAAGCTAAAGTCGTTCAGATCTTAGAACGAAAAAACAATACGTTTACAGGTAGAGTACATAATGAAGGGGAAAAAACTTTTATAATTGTTTTCCCAAATCAACCAAAGAAGATAAAGTTAATCAAACAATCGAAACCAATAGTTGATTTAACTGTTGTTAAGGTTGATATAGTAGATTGGAATGAGCGTGGGCCCTATGCCCATGCACAAATAAATAAAGTTATTGCACAGCCAGATGACCCATTAGCGGATCATTTATACATAGTCAACAAGTACCTAATTAAAGGATTATTCAATAAAGATAGCGGGTTAAGGAATATTAATTTAGATGATTTTATTTTAGGACAGGAAAATAGGACAGACTATTCTCATTTAAATACATTCAGTATTGATCCAGATGATGCTCAAGATTTTGATGATGCAATTTCAATAAAACTTCAAAAAAATATTTATGAACTTATTATTCATATTGCTGATGTTACGGCGTTTGTTGATGAGGGCTCGCGCATTGATAGTTTGGCATTGCAAAACAGTAACTCTTATTACTTTCCCGAAAAGTCATATCACATGTTGCCTAATAATTTAGCAACAAAATATTGCTCTCTAGTCCCAAATAAAAAGCGATTAGCGGTTTCATTATATTTTGAACTAAATAAAGATGGCAATGTGGTCAGCCAACATGCAAATCTTAGTATAATAAAAAATAAAAACAGAATGACCTATGGACAAGTAAATGAATTACTAAGCAAAAGTGATAATATAAAAAAGTATGAAGATATATTTTTACTTTATGAACTGCACAAGAAGCTAAGGTCAAATAGGTTAGAAGATGGAGCCTTGAACCTGTCAGGCGGTGAAAGTACGTTTGAATTTGATCAAAGTGGCTACCCTATCAGAATAGTTGATAAAAAACAAAGCGTTTCACATGCCATGGTTGAAGAGTGTATGTTGCTTGCAAATAAGTATGCGGCAAAATTACTATCGTCAAAAAGTTTTCCCATCTTTCGTAATCATGATATGCCTAGCAGAAAATCTTTCTTAAAAATAGAGTCGCTAATCAGTGCTTTTTCAAATAAGCCTAGAAACTTCAATGGTTTTATCAATTCAATTCAATCAGAAAAAAAAAGAAGAGTCTTCTCAAAGCTAATTTTAAAAAACCTTAAAAGAGCTGATTATAGCTTAACGAATAAAGGACATTATGGTTTATCATTTGATACATACATTCACTTTACTTCTCCTATAAGAAGATATGCTGATTTACATTGTCACAGGTTGTTAAAAAAAGTTTTGAGGAATGAAAAAACTGATTATTCCGCCTCTATCGAGGAAGTTATTAAAAAAATAAATTATAATGAGCAAAAATCTAAAAATGCAGAAAATGAATACAATCAATTGAAAAAGTTGAAATATATAAAATTAAATCAAGAAAAAACTTTTTCGTGCACGATTGAGAGCCTATCTAAAAAATTCATACGCGTAAATATAAATGAGGCAAATTTCACAGCTGTTTTGTCTAAATCGTATCTTAAACATGATAGATATAGGTTAGCTCGAAACAAGCATGCACTAGTTGGGAAATTTTCAAACAAGACTTATAAAGTTGGCGATGAGTTGCAAGTTGAAATAAAGAAAGTGGATATGATGAACCAAGAAGTTCATTTAAGCTTATGTACTAAGCTTAAAATTTTCTAAAAACTAAAAATCCACTAGTTTCATAATTATGATTAAATAAATAATAATTATGAAAGATAAAACAATGAGTTTTATGATTGAGGGTAAGTCTAAAAACTTTTTGAGCGGTGTTTTTCCCATTCCTCTTTTGACATAAGTTTAGTAGTATGTTCTAAATGCCTCGGAGAGTAAGGGCACATAAAGCATCCATTGCCACAACAATGTCCTCTTTCAGTTAAAAATTCTTTAGAAAGCATATTAAATACATTAGATTTTATTTTTTTATAATTCTCATTCGTTGTTACATATCGTAATAAAGTGCTCTTTTTCTCAATTCTAATCCCCAACTGCTTAGTCTATTTAAAAGACTCTTCGTTTGTTTACTGCTGCCATATTTAATTTCTTGATTTTTTACGAATTGAACTAAGTCTTTATGCATATTAATCTTTTTTAAAAAAGTGAGTTCTTTTTGATTATTCATATAGTCGCTATTGTTTAATTATGTTCAAAATATTTAGACAAATTGTACATATTTAAGCCAAGATTGTTCAAATATTTTTGCATTCATATTGCGAAAATAATTTGTAAAAACTGATGACATATGAACTTAAAATATTGATGAAAATATTATTATCAGCTAGTTTGTTTTTAAATAAGAAAAGTGGCGGTATGGCTCTATTAGATAGTAGTCACGTTTATAGATAATGAAAGATTTTTAATTTATGCCTGAGGGTCCAGAAACTCGAAGAATGGCTGATGGCTTATCAAAAGCAATCAAAAAAAAAGATTTAATTTCTTATCAATTCTTACATCCAAACATTGATACTCTAAACGACCTTAAAGGTATAAAAGTAATAGACGTATCTTCATTAGGAAAAACAATTATTACCAGACTAAACATTGGTAAAAGTATAATGACGCATAATCAATTATATGGTAAATGGTCCATAAATCTTACAACGACTGTTGTAAAACATAATAGAAAATTAAGAATTGAATACAAAACCAGCAAAAAAATTGCAAGGTTATGGTCTGCTACTGATATAGTATTACTTGAAACAGAAAAAGAGAACACGCATCATTATATCAAAAACTTAGGACCTGATGTTTTAAATAACTTTGTGACGATTGAAACTATTGCTAATCAATTAGAATCAAAAAAATTTAGAAATAGAAACCTAGGAGGACTTTTATTAAATCAAAACTTTATTGCTGGACTAGGGAACTACCTTCGTTCTGAGATACTGTTTTCTAGTGGCCTTTTACCAACAACCAGACCGTCTGATCTAGATGAAAATCAAATATACAACTTATCTAACTCCATAAAGGTCATAAGTATGAGAGCTTACCAGCAGAAAGGAAATACAATTGATAAAGATGATTTTTCAAAGAGATTTGGAAACATTTTCAATTTCAGATTAATACGTCATATGGTTTTTGGAAGAAAAGACCAGCCTTGTTTCAATTGTAGCAATATAGTAATTAAATCTGTGCAGAATTCAAGAAGACTCTATTATTGTAGAGAATGTCAGACATAGATCAAATTATTTTTGAAAAAAATGTTTTTAACCGTATTTATTTTTATAGCCTGCTTAATTTATTGTTTTTACTGTTTGAACTAAAATAACCTACTTTTGATGATGATAAATAAATACATAGTTAAATCATTAATTATGCTATCAATTTTAACTGGTCAAGACTCGTATTCACTTCTAGATCAAAATCCCAGTTCATCCACTTATGGTATGAATGTAGGGCCGTTATTTTTTGATGGAAAAGTTGTGCTTCATTATTTTGGTGCCTTTACATGAGGAACTTGTACTACCAGGTTTGGTGAGTTAAATGAAATTAATGAAGATTTAAAAGAAGAAGGTTACCAAGTAGAACTGGTTGGTGTGAGCAAGTCTTCTTGGATTGGAGGTATTGATAACTGGGTAAACCAAGGTAGTGCCCCAATTTGTGTTGATAGTTCTCCCTATTTGATTTGGAACGATTGGAATGCTTCCCAAAGAGATTTATTCATTACAAACCCAAATGGCGAAATTGTTTTCAAAGAAAATATAACATCAGGAATTCCTAATGATATTAATGCTATAATATTGAATTATCTTTTGACTGAAGAGGATGTCCAGCCAGTTACATTCAAATTAAGTCAAAATTTTCCAAATCCATTTAATGGCCTGACACAGATTCCTTTCACTTTATTTAATCCTGGAAATATATCTGTCAATATTTTTGACATAAATGGAAGAACCATCAAAAATTTATTTGTGGGTTACAAGAATGCCGGGACTACTGTTTTAAAATGGAATGGGACGAATAATTTTAATGAGATTGTTTCATCAGGAATATATTTTTACAAAATTAAAACAAGTAATATTTCATCAACAAAAAAACTGATTTTCGCAAAGTAAGGAAAAGTAATTATCATGAAAAAAATATTATTTGTATGCACTGCTAATATTCATCGCAGCAGATTTGCTGAGGAAGTTTTTAATCATCTAGCCATTCAAGATAATAAAGAATATCGCGCATTTTCTGCTGGCCTAAGAGTAGGCGACTTTAGTTATAGAGAAATATATTATCCAGCTCTAGAACATCTTGAGTCTTTTAATATTAAACCAATTCGTCCAAAAGAGCGCTCAATGCATATTGACGATGTAATGTTAGAAGACTATTATAAAATAATTTGCATGGATAAAAAGGAGCATAAACCGATGGTAGATGCAAATCCGAAGTTATCAAAATATAAATTTGAATATTGGGAAATTGTTGACATCCCTAAAGTTGAGAGCACTGTCTCCTTACCTATGTGTTATGAAAAAGTTGTTAAATTATTTAAGAATATTAATCTTAAGTAAAAATGAGAAAAGGTGATTGCTCTAAATATGGAGGGCCAAAATATAAATCTCAAAAAAAAGTTTTTGACCAGGTAAAAGTCGTATTTGAGAAAGCAATAATAAATAGAGAATTACTTTTAAATAGCCAAGTAAAGCATGAGCACAAAGATAAAATAATCATTCTTGATTTAAGGATATCTATCTGTATTAAAAAGAGAGCTCGACTCACTTTAGGTGGCTATTCTTATTTGCCAGAGGAGATGTATGTTTGGGAACCAATCTATGAAATTGACAGAAGGCTACTTCCCAAAACAGTGACTTAAATAAGTGTTATTTACTCATTTCCATCTGAAATATTTAGTTGAATAACTTCACCATTCTTTTGTTCTATGAATAATTTATTTGGCCTGCAGCAAACCTCGCAATCTATAATTTCTTGATGAACACCATCATAAATTTCAATGTCTTCGGAAAAGTTTTCATAACAGGTGAAACATGTAATATCTATTAACATAAAAAAATAGTCATTTAGATTGTATTAAGTTATCCTTTGAGGATAATATTTTATTTTTGATTATAAGATTTGAACCTAGGTGTCTTCGTTTGAGATGAAGCTCTATGTTTTGTTTTTCTACCTGAAACTCGTTCTCTCCACAATTTGAAAGAATTTCGTTTTAAATTTTTTCGCATCAATGTGATTACATCTGGTTCACTAATACCATATTGGTCTTTAATTGCATCAAAAGTAGTTCTATCTTCCCATGCCATTTCAATAACTCTATTTTTATCAAATAATTTTCGCACTATTCTTTTATTTCCTCGTTTATACTCATAGTTACAAGGTCATCTAATTTTAAATATTCTAATGATTTTTCATGAGTAGCTTCTAAGAGTACTTTAGGAGCGCAGTTATTATCGAATGCTTCCTTCCACCTTAATGCGCAGACGCACCACTTATCTCCGGGCTTTAGGCCAGGGAAGTTATACATTGGATTTGGAGTAGATAAGTCATTGCCCATATCGCGAGAAAAATTTAAAAATTTTTTATCCATTACAGATGCCACCACATGTCTTCCATGGTCACTTTTATCTGTTCTGCAAAACCCATCGCGAAAATAACCAGTAACTGGTTTTGAATTGCAACTCTTTAAATCAGTACCTAATACGTTTTTCATTCATAATATTAAATATATAAGCCATAATAAATCAAATTTCAAGTTTTGGTAAAATGGATTTATTACTTTTGATTGTTTTGGATTTTAGACTACAATTTTGACTATGTCCACGTCAATTTTATGGTTCAAAAAAGATCTTCGCATTTTTGACCACAAGCCATTCCTTGAAGCCTCAAAAAATGCACTTGTCCTTCCATTATATATTTTCGAGCCTGAAATACTAGAAAGCGAAGACTATGACCCAAGGCACCATAAGTTTATAAATGAATCACTTAAATCACTAAAAATTGAATTAGAAAAAATAGGTGGTTACCTACATGTTGAACATGGATCAGCCTTAGAAGTATTCCAAAAACTAAGGTCACAAACATCAAATCAAATTAGAATTTTTTCTCATGAAGAAACTGGGAACTGGATTAGTTACCAAAGGGATATTCATTTAAAAAAATGGTGTAAAAAAAACACTATTGATTGGGTTGAGTTTCCCCAGCATGGTGTTCAAAGACCAATCAAAAATCGAGATGGTTGGTCCTACGAATGGAATAAGTCAATGAATGAGCCAATTATTCCTATACCAATAAATGTAAAATTTGAATCACATCAAAAAAAATTCAATTTAATAAAAGAAAAAAACCTTAATAAAAAAGTAACCCATAAAATCATTCAAAAAGGTGGTAGGGGTAGTGCTGAAAGACTATTGGTTTCTTTTTTAAATGAACGAGGTCGTAACTATGTAAAAGAGATGTCTAGCCCATTAACAGCAATGACAAGCTGTAGTAGGTTAAGTCCCCATATATCATTTGGAAATGTTAGTATAAAAGAAGTGTATCAAACTGCAAAAAAAAAGCGTGATTTGCTCAAGGGTGTAAAGGGCATTGGCTTCTGGAGGTCATCAATTTCATCTTTTTTGGGTAGACTAAGATGGCACTGTCACTTTATTCAAAAATTAGAAGATCAGCCTAAAATTGAATGGGTAAATATGGCTCGAGCATATGACAACATTCGGGAAAACGATTTCAACGAAAATTATTTTGAAGCTTGGAAAGTAGGTCTCACTGGTTATCCGTTTATAGATGCTTGCATGAGGTGTTTAAATGAGACAGGTTATATTAATTTTAGAATGAGAGCGATGCTTGTTTCATTTGCTTCATATGATCTTTGGCTAGATTGGAGGAAAACCAGTAAATATATGGCAACACAGTTTTTAGATTATGAACCAGGAATTCATTATAGCCAATTCCAAATGCAATCTGGAGTCACAGGAATAAATTCAATTAGGATATACAACCCGATTAAGCAGCAAAAAGATCATGATCCTGAAGGAATATTTGTTAGAAAATGGGTTCCAGAATTAGCAAAAATACCTTTAGAATATATTTTTACACCTCATTTAATGAGCGATGGATTTCAAGAAAAATATTCATGTGTAATTGGATTGAATTATCCTACTCCAATTATTGATCATAACTTACAAGTTAAAAAAGCAAAAAATATTTTGTATAAAATAAAATCAACATCTGAAGCAAAAAGTGAAGCAAAAAAGGTTTACATCAAACATGGAAGTAGAAAAAAACCAAACCAAAGAAAGCAATAGAGATTATTTTTGATATTAGTTTTTTAAAGATTGCTGAATTGGAAAAATAATTCACTAAAGGCTTTAACTGTATGAGAAATAGGTTTTGAATATCCTCCTCCCATAAAAATAACAACTGGGCACCTTTTCTTTTTACAAAAACTAAGAACCATTTCATTCCTTTTCATCATTCCTTGATGACTGAGGCTTAAATGACCTAAGGTGTCATGGACCAAGCCATCCACTCCTGCTTGAAAAAAAATAATATCTGTGTCATTATCTTCTAATTTTTCTAGGCTTGAGCCAAGTATTTTTAAATAAGTCTTGTCTTTCATTCCTTTCTTTAAGGGTACATCTAAGTCGCTCACTTGTTTTTTTAATGGGAAATTAGATTCACAATGCATTGAAAATGTAAATATTGATTTATCAGTTTTAACCATCGATGCAGTTCCGTCTCCCTGATGAACATCTAAGTCAAGAATAAGTATGTTTTGATACCTTTTAAATTTCTCTTTGCAGTAATATGCAGAAATTACAAGATCATTAAAGACACAATATCCTGAACCATAATCATGATAAGCGTGATGAGTTCCTCCCGCTAAATTCGCAGATGCGCCATTTTCTATAGAGCTTATGACAGCACTTACACTACCACCCATTATAAAAAGTGTTCTTTCTATGATTTTTGAAGTCCAGGGTCTTAGGCCAATTTTTCTTTGTTGTACTTCGGACAACTTTCCTTTTAAAAATTGGTCTACATAATCTTTTTGATGAACATTATATAAATGTTTAACATTGATTTTTTTTGGTATTTTAAACTTAATGTCTTTATTTCGATTTGATTTTGATATTGATTCAAATATAAGTTGATATCTATCTCGAGGAAAATTTGAAGATTTAGATATCCCAGAGGTATAAATTGGATGGTAAAATATTTCGAGCAAGTATATGTTTAGTTAAGTATTATTAAAGATATCTGAAAATATTTGATATAATCAAATTATAATTTTATGAATATACTTGTTTAAAAATGAATTTTAGATGCTTCATTAGTATTTGTCATTATCTATAATAATCTATATTTGAAAGAGGGTGGTCAAAAAATGTATTGTATTAAATGTGGAAATAAAACAAAAAAGACTATTCCAACTGGTGACAATGTGTTCAGAGAAATCTGCAGTGCGTGTGAATACATTCATTATGTAAATCCAAATATAATTGTCGGTGCTCTACCTGTTCATTCTGGGTCAATTCTTTTGTGTAAAAGAGATATTGAGCCTGGTTTTGGTAAATGGACTTTGCCTTCTGGTTTTATGGAGATGGGTGAGTCTCTTGAAGATGGAGCAAAAAGGGAAGCACATGAGGAGGCGAATTTAGAATTAAATATTAAATATTTATTTACAACCTATAGTCTGCCAAGGATTGGACAAGTTTATATGTTGTATTTGAGTGAAATAGTAAACGATGATTATGCTGCAATGCATGAGACCTCAGAAGTTAAATTATTTTCAAAAAGTCAAATACCGTGGGATGATATAGCATTTTCAGCAGTAACTTTTGCACTGCAAAATTATATAGCTGACAGTAAGAATGGCATTTCTGGAAAATGTCACTCAAATTATTAACTCATAAACATGGTAACAAAGTGCCAAATAAAATCATATCATTTTCTCTATTAATTGGTTCATTATTTACAATTATGAGAGCAGGTGTTATATATGATTTTTCTAAAAATGATAATTTAGATGGTTGGTATGTCGTTGATGATGGTGTGATGGGAGGGCGATCTCAAGGCAAATTACAAATTGAAAATAATGATACGGGTTTATTTTCAGGAAGAATCTCACTTGAAAATTATGGTGGTTTTAGTTCTATTCGCTACTATACTAAAAATATTAAAGTAAAAAAAAACAAGTATATCACAGTGGTTGTCAAAGGAGATAATAAATATTATCAATTGAGAATTAAATCTTCAAGGAATGAACGATATGTCTACACATATAAATTTTTTGCGAAAAAGGGCTGGCAAGAAGTCAGAATCCCTCTAGCTAGCATGGAACCATCTTTTAGAGGAAGAAAAATGAATATGAAAAATTTTAATAAAAAATATATTACTGAAATCGGGTTTTTAATTGGAAATAAAGTAGCGGAAGATTTTGAACTTCGTATAAGATCGATTTTTCTTGATGAGGGCGAATAGTTTT
>Ga0209666_1000577_pt1 | contig 27964 bp, 26 predicted proteins | sample SaaInlV_125m_DNA_FD_184679 | JGI IMG/M metagenome (GOLD analysis project Ga0209666, IMG submission 184679) | Marine microbial communities from expanding oxygen minimum zones in the Saanich Inlet - Saanich Inlet SI037_S3LV_10m_DNA (SPAdes)... | ecosystem: Environmental > Aquatic > Marine >...
GCCATTGTTTTTTTTTTCCTTTTGTTATATTAATTAATAAATGTTAACCTTTATTTTTTCGGGTCATTTGCCCTAGTTGCAACTATATAGTTTCCTTAGTATAAATATCTATCTTTATTATATTAAACCACCGTCTAAGTTTATTTTTTGTACACCCTCTTGAAAATGAGTAGAACCAGTACTTACATTAATACCACTTGAGTTTAAAAGAACACCATCACCTGCAGTTAGTTCTAATACAACATTTCCACTCGATGCTCCACCAGTAATACCTTCATCAGATGTAAATACAGCGGTGATATCACCACCACCTCCTCCACCTCCTCCTCCTTCGAGAGAAGATAAATCTATTGATTGAGATACTCTTATTGAACCAGCTAAGTCTTCACCAAATAAAGTTAATGCACTTGTTGAACTATTAAATGATGCAGATACAAACGAACCACTATTAAATGAGAAAGGAGAAAACGTTACTGAATCTACGAATGTATTTGGTGGGTCTGCTGGTGATACATTTGCTTTATATAATGAACCACTATCTTCTACATATACAATTTGACCATCTGCAAAATAGTTTACTGATTCAGCATTTAAAGAAGTTGAAGTGTAAACTTTAAACGCGCCTTTAATTTTGTCAATATCTGCCAGTACAATATTATTGCTTTGGGCAGTTGATGATAATTGTAATTTTGAACTATACGATGGCATTTTTCTTTTCCTTTATATTAAATATATTATTTTTCATTATACACCCCCACTTCCACTTTCCGCACTTAATCCTAAATTAAAATTAGTTGAACTTGCAACTTGGTTTGTTGCTCCAACTACATACCAATTTGTATATCCAAGGTGTGCAGTTGCTAGTGTTATTTGATTGATATCTGATGCTTCTAATGTGTTTGAACCATCAATTGTTGTTCCATCAGTTCCAACTTCCAAAACATACCTTCCATTCGTAGAACCACCATATGAATCGGTTGTAGTTGTTGGTATTCCACCCATATCACTTGTAGATGGGAATATTATAATAAAGTGATTACTATTGGTTCTACTTATTACACCACTACTTCCCATTGCTCTTAATACATCATGTACATTTGCTCCTGTACCTTCTGCTAATTTAGATGCAGTTTGTGTACCACCAAATGAATAGGTAAATGAACTATCACCTAGTACATCATCATTTATTATTTGGTCAATAAATCCAATATCACTATATGGTGTTGCTACTGGTGGAGTTGAACTATCTTCACTACTAATACCAATTGAAGTATTATATGTTGAGTTGTTATATCCACTATCGTACACATAAACCTTTCCGTAATCTGCAGATGTTGCAACTGTGAAACTTCTACTATTATAATCGGTACTCTTACCAAAGTTATCAGTTACTCTTACATTATAATTGTAAGTTGCAGCTGATAAATTACCAGATGCTTGTATTCCAACCGAAGAAGAGTTTGCATTTGTGTACACCAATTGTAATGAACTTGCATCCGTACCACTTAGTGATGCTGAGAATGGAGTATCTGATTCTGTATCAGAAATACTCATACTAACCATAGTAGTACCAGTTGTTGCATTATCGGTTTCAAAGTTTGAAGTTTGATTTGTAAATGTAGCAGTTGGTGCTAGATTAGCAAATACATTCGCAGTTACAGTTCCACTTCCAGCATTACCATATTGGTCTTGGAATCCGATTGTTGAAACAATATCATCACCACTTGAAGTAGTTGAACCACTAATATCCAATGCAAGTGATAATTGTCCACTTGTATTTATTGATATTGCCGGATTTGATGAAGTCCATGATGAACCTTGTACTGCTTGTGAACCATAGTTTGGTGAATAAGATACACTCATTTGTGATTGGTTACCTGCACCAAATCCACTTGCATCTCTAATTGCTTCTCCATTTTCTCCTGATTCTATAATGTAAGAAGTTGTATCTCCTCCAAGTGTACCACCATCCGCTGATGCGATTGTTATTGTTTTACTACTATATGTTGTTGATTTATCATAGTTATCAGTAACTTTAAGATTGTAATTTAAAGTTCCAGCAGATAAATCTTCATTTGCTCTTATATAAACAGATGATGAATTAGAGTTTTGATAATCTAAATTAAGTTTAGATGCATCCGTTCCACTCAATGAAGCAGAATATGGCGTATCCCCTTCTGTATCTGTAATTCCTACAAGAACTAAGTTTGTATTTGTTGTTGCTAAATTAGCATTTAAGTTTGATGTTTGATTTGTAAATGTTGCAGTTGGTGCAGCATTTTCTAAAATAGTTACACTTAAACTATCAGTAGTTTGAGTACCGAATGTATTTGTAAATGTAATTGTTGATGTTAATGAATCTCCACTTTGTTTAGCAGAACCACTTATATCAAATCCTATTGATAAATTACCATTTGAATTTATTGCAATTTCTGAATTAGATGATGTCCATGTACCACTTTGATTTGAATTGTAATCTGCTTGTGTTGAACCATAATTTGTTGTCTTTATAGTTGTACCACTTTGTTCTGATTCTTTTATATAAGGACCAGCAGACCAATTATCTGATATAGTTGCTGCAATATCATCTGAAACTGGTACACTAACAACTGAAGCTGATGAGATTGTTTCATTAAACGTATCTCGTATTGTTACTCTATATTGATATTGGTTAATTAAATCAGAATTTAAATGAACTCCTGTTTTTCTTGTTATATTACCACTTGAATCCATGTTGAATGGATTTTCATGTGGGTCAGTTGCTTGTGATGTTCCACCATATGAACCACTCGCTACAACTGAACCATCTAGTATTAGTTTATGTAAATTAAAAGATACAAATGATATTGAATCACTTTCATTATCAGTTGCAGATATATTACCAGCTGATGCTCCATTTGATGAATTTTCATTTAGTCCAGTTACTTGTTGATTACTTAACGTTGGTGCTAAGTTATCAGTTACATTTATGGTAATTGGTAAGAAAGTTCTTGAATCGGAATCTTCACCACTTTCATAATGTGCATCCGAAGCAGTTATACTAAATGTATAAGTTGTTTGTTGTTCATAATCTAATGAACCAGTATTTTGTCTAATATCAACATAAGTTGAATATTTTGTTATATCGAAATGATTATTATCAATCGATGATGAGGTGATAGTGATTGCATCACCTTCCGTATCTGTAAAGAATACTCTTTTTACCAAAGTATTATTTGTAGAGTTTTCATTTAAGTTAGAAGTTACAGAAGTAATAATATTTCCACCAGTTGAACCTTCTCTAAACTTAGGTGATTCATTTGGTGTTACAAATATCGTAATATCCTTTTCAACAATCGCATTAAATGTATCTGTTGCAGTTGCAGTAAATGTATGTCCATGTACTCCACCTACTGAATCAGTATTGAATGATGATGATACTGCTAAAGCATTTAAAGTTAGAACACCATTTGATGCTACTCTAACTAAATCATCAGTATAAGATGAAGCAGTTCCGAATGTAAGTGATTGTCCTTCAGCATCTGTTCCTGCAATAGTTACAATTGTTGAACCATTTGATGTATATTCTTCTATTGTTTGATTACCTGTTGTTATAGTTGGAGTAGTGTTAGGGAAGAATACTTTAGTTATAAATTCTTCAACCGAACCACTTGTACCAAAGTTAGTGTTATAAACACCACTTGGTAAATCTGTATTGGATACTACTCTATTTCCATTATATGTTAATTGAGCTGAACTACTTACGATTCCACTACCATCAGTAACTTGAGATGAACCACTAATTACACTAGTTCCATCAAGTGTTCTCAATACTGAACCGCTAATTACTCCACTGCCATCTAAATTCCTTAATACAGAACCACTAATTACACCTGTTCCATCTAAGTTTCTTAATACACTTCCACTAATTACACCAGTTCCATCTAAAGTTGTGATTACTGAACCACTAACTATATTAGTTCCATCAAATGTTCTAATAACAGAACCACTAACTATATTAGTTCCATCCGTTGAGAATGATTCTGATATAAATCCTAGTCCAGTAATTTGAGATGAACCACTAATTACATTAGTTCCATCTAAAGTTCTTAATACCGAACCACTAACTACATCAGTTCCACCTAAAGTTGTGAGTACACTTCCACTAACTATATTACTACCATCGGTAACTTGTGCTGAACTAGATACTAACCCACTTGGTACATTTGTTAGTTGAGTAAAATCACTTGTTCCACCACCACTACCAAATCCACTTGAAGCGGCTGAAGCTGAAATATAAGAATCAGTAATTATTGAGGTTATCTGTGTTGAACCACTTACTACTCCTGCTGGTAAACCCGCGGATATATCAGTTGATATTACCCAATATCCATCATAATAGATATAAAGATTGCCATCATTAGATTTCCACCATAAATCTCCTTGTGATGGAGAACTAGGTGCTGAATCAGAAACAGTTACACTTGCACTACCACCACTTGCTGAAGAAGATATTTCAAAATTATCTCCAACTTGGTTTATTGTAATGTTTGTACCTGCAACTAATGAACCACTAAATATACCTGTTTCATCAAATGTTCTAATTACAGAACCACTTACGATATTACTACCATCTGTGATTTGTGATGAACCACTAATTACTCCACTTGGAAGTTGTGATATTATAGAACCACTTAAAACTTCCTCAGTATTTAATTTTGTTTTTATAGATACATCAATAGAAGAAGTAAATGTTTCAATTGAATCTAATCGTTGTCTACTTGATGTATAATGATTTGCAAATGCAGTATCGTTTGTTGTATCAGTTGAATTAACTAAATCTACAATTTCTACGAATTGGTCATAATCTGCATTAGCACCACTTAATATATTATCTATTCTTGATTTTTCTGTGAGGATTCTTGAATCTACTGAAGAACTATACGAACCACTAACTAATCCACTAGGAAGCTGTGATACCAATGAACCACTTAAGATTCCACTACCATCAGTAAGTTGTGTTGAACCACTAACTACACCACTTGGTAATTGAGATAGTATTGAACCACTAATTACACCAGTTCCATCTAAGTTTCTTAGTACTGAACCACTAATTACTCCTGTTCCATCAAATGTTCTAATAACAGAACCACTAACTATATTACTACCATCAGTAATTTGAGATGAACCACTTATAGTACCACTTGGTAAAGAACTAATAACTTGAGTAGAACCACTAATTGTCCCTGCTGGAACCGAACCACCTCCTCCACTTGGTAATGTTACTGTATTACCAGTTGAGATTGTAAGTTGGTCTCCACTTATAGAAAGTGTTTGTGAATCTGTTTCTGATGTTAGGTAAGATGAAGTTGCTGCCGATAAAGCATCTACTTCAGATTGAATGGATGATGTAAATGTATTAAGTGATGTTATATCAGTTTTTGAACCACTTAAAACATTAGTTCCATCGAGTGTTCTTAATACTGAACCACTAACTACACCAGTTCCATCTAAATTTCTTAATACTGAACCACTAATTACGTTAGTTCCATCTAAATTTCGTAATACCGAACCACTTATTACACCAGTTCCATCAAGTGTTCTTAAAACACTTCCACTAACTACATTAGTTCCATCTAAAGTTGTGATTACAGAACCACTTACTACATTAGTTCCATCGAGTGTTCTTAATACTGAACCACTAACGATTCCACTTGGTTTATTTATAAGATTTGAGTAATCCAATGAACCTACGAATGAAGTTGCAGTAATAGAACCAGTTACATCTAAATCTGCACTTACTTTATACTTACCACCTTCAGTAGTCCATATAGAAGAACCACCACCTCCACCACCTCCTCCGAGGGATGATAGGTCAACAGTATTTCCTTCTGATATAGTTAATTCTTTAGAAGCTTGATTAAATGTAAGAGTTTGGTCATCTGTATCGGTGATATTTCCGATTGATGTAGCAATTGATGAACTAAACGCAGAGAATCCACTTGTTTGAGTTATGGAAACTTGAGAAGAACCACTAACGATTCCACTTGGTAAATAATTTAATATTGAGCCACTTAAAACACTAGTTCCATCCAAATTCCTTAACACAGAACCACTAATTACACCTGTTCCGTCTAAAGTTCTTAGTACAGAACCACTTACGATATTACTACCATCTGTAATTTGTGTTGAACCACTTATTATAGTTGGTAATGATACGAGTGAACTAAATGGTATATTAGTAAGTGAGTTTCCATCTCCTTGAAATGAACCAGTAAATGAACCACTAACACCAGATGCTTCAGATAGGTTAACTAACCCACCACCTGCTACTGTAAAATCTCCTTCGATTACCGATGCAGTTACTACACCTTGTATCTGTTTACTTTGAATTAATGTTGCCATATTATCTGCTCACTATCTTTCCTTTTACTGAGAAATCTGTATATACAACTAGCTCTGGGGCTAATGTAATATTTTCAGTAAAATTAATTACTATATCTGTTTCATTTTGTGTAACCGAGTAACTACTTGATGGTTTTTTAATTCCAGTCAAATAAACATCAACATAATCTGCCGATGCATCTACTTTTATCTCTTCAAAAACAAATCTTTTATTAGAAAGAGTAACAGTAAATAAATTACCACTCAAACTAATAGAATCTGGAATGTGTGTAAAAATAGATGTATCACTTATTACCTCGTTTACCAATTCTCTAAATCTTTGTTTATCATCAAAGGGAGTTACAATATTTGGTTTCTTTTTACTCATACTGATTCAATATCTCCTTCAACTTTAATATCATCATCACTTTCCAAATTAAATGGAAAATTTTCTTTTATAAATTTAACTAAAAAGTCATTATCTTTCTGCTCAGTTATATAATCTCGTTCCAATATAAACTGACCATTTATAAATATATCAAACCTTGAGTGTTCTTTCCTATTTTTGTGTAATTTTATATTTAAATCTTTCATTTTTACATTAGGGACTTTCCATATAAAATATTTTGGATGACGAGAATTAACTTCTTCAAGTTTAAATTCATTAAACTCGTGTACTTGTTCTAATATTTTTTTTAAATCCTTGATAGCCATTATAGTTCTAAAAATTTACCAGTTATACCAAATTCATCACCACTTTCGAGTATATAACCCAATTCAGTTGCAGTTGCAACTAGTCTACCATCACCATCTAGGGAACCTGTTCCAAAGTTAAACGTAATTTCATTTGAAGTTTTCTGAGATGTATAATTATACTTGCTATATGGTATAAGCACACCATTAATATAAACTCTAAACCAATCATCTACATCAAATACCCCAACAAGTTGAGGTGGAAGTACTGGTAATTCTACATTAGTTAATTTTACGGAATCTGCATCTATAAAAGTTGCATCTTGACTTCCTCTGATTGACATGAAATCAATTACATCAGCATATTCAGAATCTAATGATTGTTGTCCCATATTTAGAGATTTTCCTGTTAAATCAGTTTCCGTACCGAAAACAACCTTTTTAGGTCCTATTACTTTTTTATGAGTACGTTCATTATCAAATTGTTCTGGTAAAAGATATGCATTAACCATCATTGTGAATGTTGTACGAACAATTCGTTGTGTTCCTTCACCAACTTCAGTTGTATTATCAAATGAATCTATTTTTGTTCTAAATTTAAATCCACCCTTATCTCCCCAATACTCATCTGTTGCATATTGAAATGCTTCAACGATTTTATTCATGTGTTCTGTAAAATCAGTCCATATTATTACTTCATATGATACAGTAACATAATCAGGCATTACTATATCGTAGAAATTAACTGGTTTTTCAGTTCGAGTTATTGCAGAAAATCTATCATATCTATGTTTCTTTGAATATCGAGATACTGCTGAATAAGATACATGGCGATTCATTGTAGATGCCAAAGTATCATCTCTTGCAACAGAGTTTCTTTTAAACATTACTAATGGAATTTGAATCATTCCATTCTTATCTCTAAGATATCCATCCTTTTGTACAGATTTCCATCTTTCGGGATTACCATATACAACAGGTATCTTTTGTTTCTCTTCAAATATTTCAACAGTAGGTAAAATAGTATCTATCATGTGTTCAGCTATTGCCATATCCACATCATATAACTTTACACCTCTCCCAGTCTCAATACTTTCTGTTTTATATTGAGTTGCTCTGTTCTTATTGATATTTTTTAATGGGTCTATTGCCATAATTAACTATATATCCTATCATCTATTTGTATTTGACTTCTTCTCACCATTAATGCAGATGCAATCAATACATTACTAGCATCTTCAAATGTATTTGAATTTTTATCGTATATTTCCGGTGAACCACCAATCCATTGAGGTTCTTTTACATTATCTATTTCATAATAGATAGTATCATATAAAATTACATCACCAATCTCTGGATATCCAACTGTGGTGTTTTGGATTGCTTCGGTTGGTACTAATGTACCATTTACATCCCTAACTTTTGGAACTGCATAAGAAGTATCTCTAATTCTCTGTCTATTGAATCTAAATTCAACTAAACCTTGTTTATCTGGTCCGAATCCTTCATAAGTAACATTAATTGGCTCTCTATCTACGATTGCCATCATAGTTGAAGGTGCTCTCCATACCTTACCTAAAGATTCTCCGTATAGATTTGTTTTAGTTTCACCAACAGATACCTTAAACAAGGTTACCGCTTGCTCTACAACATAATCCACCACTTCTTCTGAAATAGTTTTTATGAAATCCAAATCTCGTGAGTTAAAAAACTTTGGCATAACGTTATCCTACATAAATATTTAAAGGAACACGAGTCATTACTTGTTGTTGTTGTTCAACCATAGCTGCTTCGTTCTCCATTCGTACTTTTTTACTAACCGCATCAAGATTTTCTCTTAATTGTTCAATTAATGCATCTTTTTCTGTTTGAGCTTCAGCTCTAAGTGCTGCACCATCTAAAGAAACTTCAGAACCAGGAATAGGAACTGTATTATATTTCTCTCTAACTGCACCTAATATCTCTTTTGCTAAAGCAAGTGTATATTTTCTAATCCATTGTCTACCAACATCATTAATTTTAGTGTATTTAGCAAAATCATATCCTACATTTGAATAATCAGATACTACATCAGGTAGTATAATAGTATTGTTTTCTCTTCTATCTTTTACAACTTGATATTCAAACCATAACTTGTATTCGGATGCTGGTTTTGGTAAAATTGTTATCTTATTATTTACGATATTAAAAGAGTGTGCAGATTTTCTAATCTGGTCATTGAATTCAATCTGTTGAATTCTTAACATATCTTCATAAATCGGCATCATAATAAATTGTGCTGCTGGTGAGAATGAACCAAATCCAAATTCATCAACTAAATTAAGAGTTCCTTGTCCACTTACCGAATAAGGGTCAAAGAATCTTTGTATAGCTGGTGAAGATTCGTAATAAACTGTTGTTACATCAATTCTTTCATTACTTTCAGAAGCATCACCCCATAAAGATTGTAAATCATATGATTGTGTACCAGGACCTACATCTATATATCCTTTTTTGATATCTGCTCTACCACCAACGTTAGCAAGGTTACCATATCCTTCTGCTATTGTTACGATATTATTTATTTCCGAACCATTTACTGATTTACCTTGGTAGTTGGAACCCGTTGTTTGTCCTTCAAGAGCTCCGAAGTTATTTCTTATATTAAATTGATTTACTTGTGCAGAATACTCAGATACTGCTTCTTCAAATACAGCAAAAAAGTTTTCTCCTTGTAATTCTATATCAATAATAGGATATCCTAATCTTTTTGCACACCATGATGCAACTTTAGGTGCATCTGATTGAAATGCAGCATCTGTATCATAAATTCCAAATGGAGTTGATGAACCTGATGTAAAGGTGGATGTTCCTGTCCAAATTCTTGCTTGAGACATATATTTTATTCCTTAGTTATACAATTATACTCTTATAAATATAAAATAAACGAAAAGGAGGGTATAATATAAAAAAAGAGGGAAACCTTTTCAGGAATCCCTCTTAAATTATTGATACTCTATTAGAATATCTAAGTTTAAAACTTAATTAACGATTATACGTTAGCTAAATCTTTTACATAGATTTTTCCGTAGAATTCAGGTCTAACCATTTTCTTAGCGTATCTCGTCATAACACCACGTCTTGGCGTGAAGTTAGTTGGGTCATACACTAAAGGTGTCATGATTAATGGTACATACGGTGCATAAACAGCTCCAGTTTCAAGGAAATTACTTCCTTTAAATCCTAACAAGATTTCGTTTGAAGTCATGTAAGGGTTTTTGTAAACTGTGTATCTGTTTGCAATAGAACCAACAGTAGTTACACCAGCTGCGAAAGATGTTGCATCTTTATCAGCAGAAACAGTAAATCCTGGGATAGATTCTAAAATTGTACATACGTCTGGAGAAGCAACAACGAAGTTTGCTCCACCTCTAAGTGTTAATTGGTGAATCTTGTTAGAAACTTTGTTAAGTTTCGCTCCAAGAGTCTGGAACCAAGAGTTCTTAGTATAAGCAGCTGAATTAGTTCCAGCAACCCATGCACCAGTTGAAGAGTTATACTCCTCACCTAAAGATACAGACCAGTATTCAGTAGTTAAAGCGTTAGCTTTTAACATATCAAGGATTTCAAGGTCAATCTCTAATGAGATGTACTCTGATAACATTGAAGTTAATTCAGCTTCAGCATCAATACTGTGGTATGCATTTAAATCTTGTGCTAATTCAGGTGTCCATACAGCCTTTAGTTTTCTAGTCTTAGCAACAATTGCTTCAGACTTTAATTCTAAATCAACTTCAGGAATACCAACATCAGCTCCAGTTTTATCTTCAAAATCACCTCTGTTTTCAGCAATTGGCTGTTGAGAATGTTTTACAGTAAGAGCATCTACGAAATCCTTACCATCTCCACCTTTTGCGAAAAATTCGATGTTTGCACCATTTACTTTAGAGTAAGCTGGGTAAAAAGCATCTGCCGCTGAAAAATCAGAAGCTGAAATATAGAAACTTCTTACAGCATCTAAATCAGGTCTTGATAATCCTGCATGAGCGATTACAACTTTTTGAATCTCGTTACCAGCAACTGATGCAGATAATGCAGAATCATATTGTACGTCTGCCCATGAAGCAGATGTAGCAGTTACAGAACCAGCAGCGATATCAATAGATACATCGTTTGCAGAGTATCCAAATCTACCTTCACCGTATAAACCGTTTACAGCTGAATCAGTTGAACCTAAGTCAGCTCCAGTACCACCAAAAAGTGAATTACCACTAAATCCAGGATTACCTGGTTGAGCAGTACCATACTTAAAGTCTAAATAAAAGATTAGACCAGAAGGAAGGTTCATTGGTTGTACACTAACGAATTCTTTCGATGCAATTTCACCGAAGATACGTCTTACTAATGGAAGGGCTACCCCACTCCATTCTTCACTACCAGCTGATGTACCAGTTGCAGTGGATTCGTCAAGCAATTGTTTTGCTTGGTTTTCTAACAATACAGAAATCTGTGATTGTTCTCTTTCTCCTAAACCTTCTAAAAGTCCAGTTTGTTCCCATTTTCCTTTAAGCTCTCTTGTTTCAGCAAGCATAACTGATTGTGGGTTCTTTCCTTCCATTAGTTTAGATAAATCAAAATTTGCCATTTTTATTTTCTCCTTAAATGTTTGTTAATTAATTAATGTTAGCAAGTTTCTTAAATCTATCCGCCATCGTGTTAGTTGATTCAGCTATTACTTCTTTCGAAGGAGCAGTTGATGCAACTGATTTAGATGCGAATGATTCATTAATCTTACTTGATTTTACTTTTTTCTTAGTTCCATTAAACTTAAATGATTCAGCTAATGTGCTAAATACAAGTTTAACTTCTCTAACGTTACCTGTTCTATCTAATGTTTCAACAACTTTCATTTTCTGGTCGTTAGTTAAATCATAAGAACGGAACAATTTGTTTGTATAAAGTAATTTTGCGTTAAGCAAGTTTACTTCATTGATAGTAGATTTAAGTTCCTTGATTGTACTCATTGCTTCTTCTAGTTCAGCTTGAGCTTCTTCAAGTTCGTTAGTTTCCTCTACAACTTCTTCAGAAACTTCTTCATCAGATTCATCTTCTTCACCGTATCCCATTTCTTTTAGGATTTCGTTTAAGTCGATGTCTTCATCTAAGTCTTCTTCTTCTTCAGATTCTTCTACTTCTTCAGCTTCTTCTTCACCTTCTTCTGCAATTTCCTCTTCTTCAGATTCTTCACCTTCATTGTGGTGTTCTTCTTCGTGAGATTCGATTTCATCAGATGCGATATCAGATACTTCTTCAGCTTCTTCATCATCAAGTTCTTCTTCAAGTTCTTTAATGATTGATTCTAAATCAAGTTCATCTTCATCAGATTCTTCTTCAGATTCCATAGTTTCTTCTACTTCTTCTTCTTCAGCTTCTTCTTCAGATTCTTCTTCAGCTTCTTCTTCTTCAGATACTTCTTCAGCGGTGATTTCTTCTTCACCATCTTCGTTGTACTCACCTTCAGATACTTCTTCTTCAGATACAGTTTCAGTTGATTCTTCAACTTCTTCTTTATCTTCGTCTTCAGTTACTTCAGCTTCTTCTACTACTTCGTTTTCTTCAATTTCTTCTGCCTCTTCATCAGCTTCTTCAATTTCTTGTTGAAGTTTCTGAGATAGAATAGATTGTAAACGAGGTGTAAAAGCTTCTTCTAAAGCTATTTTAGCATTTGCAATTGCAGTTTCTCTAACCATTTTTGCATCAGCGATAGCTTCTTTTAACAAATTTGAGTTTGCCATAATAGTTACCTTTCGTTTTGTGTTCGTGAAAATATTTAAGGATTTTCAATAAGATTATTGTAAAACGGTTTGTTTGGTCACCCTACATAAGATAATCGTGGGTATTCATAAACCTAAGATAAGAACCTACATTAAGTAGGTTATTCAGTATATAAATATACAATCTATAACAAAAACGTTATTTTTTTGTATCTTTATTTTCTTTTTTTGGATTGTTGGGCTTTTTCTTTCGTTTTTTAGTAAACATTTTAACAGTTGTATCACCTCCCTCTATCTTTTCTAAGATAGTTTGTTTTTGTTGTTCTCTAACTGCTAATTGTTTTTCTCTTCTACGAACTGTTGTTGGTTTTTTGTAGTATCTTCTTTCTCGAAGTTCTAAAAGATGTTCAGAGTCATTTACTAATCTTTTATATTTTTTAAGTGCTCTGTTGATATCTCCTTTGATTACCTTAACAGAAACAATTGCTTTCTTTTTGCTCATTCTCCTAATTTTAATTGTAACAATGTTTTTTACTTTATATAAGTATATATAATTTTAATTTAAGAACCTTTACCAGTTCCTGATTTTCTTCCTTTTGTGTGTGTAGAAACGTTTATGGGTTTTTTACCTTGTCCTGCTGATTGAGAACCACCACGATTAGATTTGTTCTGTGCTGCTCTTTTTCTACGAGTTGCAGATTCTTTTTCTTTTTTACTCATGGATTTAGCTTTAGAAGCAGGAACACATTTAGCATATCCTTTCTTCTCACCACTTGTACCACATGGAGGATGTTTACCACTTTTATCTTTCTTACCGATATTAACCCATTTGGATTTAAACCAGTTACGAAGGTCTTCATTGGTTGTTTCTTCAAATATCTCGTCTATGATATTTTGTAATCTCATTACTTACCTAATTGGAATAATTTTTCTTCTGCACCAGCATTGGTTCTGTAATCGTAATGTTTTGGATTTACTCCAAAATCTTTTAGGGATTTTTCTAACCAAATTCTATATTTGTTTTTTCCATACTTTTTTTCCATTACAGAAAGTACATCATAAAATTTAGTTTCACTATTATTTACTTTTTTTACTAATTTAGTTATTTCAGATTTATCTTCTACCATTGGATTATATCCTTGTGGTGTTGATTCACTAAATTGTTTAGTAATCATTTTAAACATCTTGTTATTAGGTTTACCAGCAATTGCTGATACGAATGCCATTCTATCTTTTAGATTTCCTTTTTTTACAAAGTTAAAAAGTTTTTTTGCATCAATCTTATGTGAATCGATAAAAGCATCAACCGCAGAACCACGAGTACCAGTGAATCCAGCAATACCCATAGCTAATTTACTAGCTTCGTTTACTGATTCAAATGTTTTCTTCTTAGACTTAGACACAATTTTTAAATCTTTTTCTTTTGCTAAAATGTATTTTTCAAATCTACCATCTTTACCTAAGTTAACTTTGTATTCACCATTATCATATCTAACTACATCACCAACAAACTTTTTCTTACTCTTAGGGTCTATGTATTGAACTCTTGCATCGTAGAACTTTGGATTTATTCTTTCGTTTACTGATTCGTTCTTAGAAACCAATTCATCTACATCTTTATGAACATCTTTATAGTTGTTAAATTTTTGTTTACGAATTGCACTATACAAGGCGATTGTATATTTTTGTGAGTTGTTGTGGATTCTTCTTTTAATAAATTCTGCAGGTTTTTGTTTTAGATTTGGTTTAGTACTCATTTCTAATGCATTTACCATTGATGAGAATTCTTGAAATGATTCAAATGATTTTCTTTTATTACCATCTGAAATGAACTCCTCTATATACGATATAGCCGAATCCATGTTTCCTTTATGTGCATCAAGTAATTTCTGTGCACCTTTATCATTTTTTTCTAAAGCTCTTTTGAAGTTTCCAATTTGAGTTTTAGCTAATCCTTTATTATTAAAGTAATCTCTTTTATCGAAAATAGCATATACTTTTTCGAATTCCTTGTTTGGAGATTTAAATCTTTCGTTGATTAACATTTTTTCCATCCCCCACCTGCTGCTTTATATTTCTTAGCTGCCCAACCATTAGCATATGCTGATGGATAAACATCAAATTTCTTTTTTGCTTGTGATTTATATGAACTCCACTTACTGGCATCAGTAGGACAATTTTCCTCCATTAGAGTTTCAACCTTCTGACCGAACTCATATAATGCAGTTTCTTGTTCATTCAATTCATTTACTTCTTTTATTGTAGTAGTGATAGAACCATCAGCGTTTCTCATTGATATAGATACAGGCTCTTCGTTTAAAGATTCATTACATCCACCCTCTGTTGTTCCATTACATCCACAACCACAATCTTCTTTAGATTCGTTCATTCCTAAACGTTGTTTCATTTGGTCTTCTGAAATCTCACCAATCTTATAGTATCTTGAAAGTATGTGTCCCATATCTTCATATAATCCACCCATTCTTTGGTCAAGTGCTTTGGCTTCAAGAGCAACTTTATCGAATTGTTTACCCAACTTATCCAATTCACTCATGTTTCTTTTAACCGTATGTTTATCAAACCAATCATCACCCTCTTGAATTGCTAATGTTCTAGCTGCTTCTGTAATACCACCAAGTGTTTCTGCCACTTGAATAATATCAGATTTTCTATCCATTGATTCTTGGTACTTGTTGTAAGTAGAAACGATTTCTAAGAAGTGTTTTTTAACTTCTAAAGAAAGGGGTCTCTTTTCTTCTGATTCGTTCATTAGTTGGGTTAATTTAATCATGGGATTCTCCTATTATTTAATTCTTTTTAATATTTTATGAAGATATTGCAATCTATCAATAGCATCTTTACAATGGTCCATTGCTTCTAGTATTGCACTTTCATCAATCATTTCTTCAATAAGTTCAATATCGTTCTGGACTGCTCCAACTGTACCCTTTACAACTTTAACAAGTTTCTTATCAGGTTGTTTATATGGTGCTTCATTCATTATATCTATTAATTTCATAATGATTTTCTCCTTAAAATAATTTTTTTAGTTTACTATCTTTGTAAGTATCAGCGTAATACCACTTCTTATCTTTCATATTGTATAAATATACAAATTCTGCTCCACCACTTCTATCGGCATCTTTTATATATGATTCAATATCTTTGGAATCACCTTTCATTGGTTGACCATTTTTGTAATATTCAATATCCTTATCATCAAAGATTCCTCTTGCTCCACCCATCTTGATTAGTTTAAGAACATCTTTATCACTTTTCATGTGATGTTTTAAACCTGGTTTCATATTTGATGGATAACCATCGTAGTGAACGTATGCAGAAATAATCTTACCATTTCTACCAATTACACCAACTTGAGAACGAGTTCCTTCGTTAATCTGAACTGATTCAGGTATCATATCTGCAATAGATGTTGTTGATTCATTCTTCTCATCAAAGATTGATTGTATTTTTGCTGCTAATTTATGTGAACCATTCATTTTTAAATCGAATGCAATTGCATCGATTGATTCTTGTCCATCCCAAGATGATTCTCCAGTTGCTGAATGAGCGATATCATCTGTTCCATCACTTGAATCACCAAATGATGAACCCCATGCAGTACCTTTTTTCCATTCATCATATTCATCTGAGAACATATCTGGTTTGTTTGGGTCATCTGAAGGATTCTTAGCAAGTTCAGGATTATCTTCTAAAACTGCAATAAGAGCTCTTGATTCAGAATGAAAGTTTGCATCAGTTAACGCTTCAACAGCTGCTTGGGACATTCTTTTTTCGTATTCTTCTTTACCTAATTTCTGTGGTGTAACTCCTAAACTTTGTGCTTTTTTACGAACAACTTTGTTTACTTGAGGATTACCAGCTCTTGGTTTAGATGGTTCTGATTTAGGTTCATCTCCTTTAGGTTCTTCTTTATCCTTGTTAAAGATGTTCACTTTAGGAGTATCTTTTTTAGAATCATCACCTTTAGAATCGTTATCATCTTTTTTATCATGAGTACCTGCTTTTACTGCAGAATCTCTTGCATCTTTAGATTTAAATACAGAAACCGCACCACTATCTTTATTGATTGCTGTGTATGTTTCTTCTTCTTTTAAAAGGTCAGTCAATTTAATCATAATTCCTTTGTCTCCGTTTTATGTGTATATAAATCAAGTTTACCATCTTCGGTAATCTTAACTTCATAATTAGTTTTTCTAATATCGTTGTGACCACCTTTATATGGAGTAGTACCAACTTCTCGGGTTACTTTCCCAAGTTTAATTTTATTTTTGGACATATAGTCCTGTACATTAAATGCCATAACTTAAGTTATTTCTGTTATAATTTCTCTCATCAAATCTTGTGATTTACACCACTCGTTACAAACTTCACCTTGTTTTACTAGTTGTTTGTTAACAGATTCGTTCATCGGAGTCATAAATGCTCCATGTGTTGATGGATTAGAAACAAAATCCCAACCAATCAATTCAAAATCTTCACCTACTTGAACTTTACCACCTGATAGAGGTTCTACTGAACCCATACCTCTTGATGATATTCCTAAAAGGATTCCTGCTTTAAGTAGTTCTTTTAAGATGTTACCACTTGGAGTTGGTAATATCTCAACTGTTCCTACTAAATCATCGTTATCCCAATGTATCTCTCTTACGTTATGAGATACGTTCTTTAGGTTGATTACAGAAGAATCTGGATGGTCTAATTCACCAAGTGCTCTTCTTTCTTTAATAAGTGTTTCGTATTTTTTAGCTTCTCTCATCAAAATTTGTTTTGGATATATTCTTCCATTTTGATTTTCAGCACCTGCTCGTTGTAAAATACCTTTAACGATAGTTCTTCCACTTTCGTCTTCGTTTACTTTACCTTCGAATAGTTTTGTTTCTATTAATAAATTTCCCATTATGCTCCCCAAGTTTTTCTTCGTTTAAATAAATCAAAAAAGATTGCTGATACTTCCTGTCTGATGATTTTTCTTATTAAATCTTTATCAGACTCGTTGAGTTTCTCGTTAAGTTCTCCTTTTTTAAAACTAACGATTTCTTCATTGATTATATCATATAATTCTTTTTTAGTCATTATATTATTATTATCCTATTTTCTTTAAATAGTTAGTTTGTGTTGCAATCCAATCTTCACCTTTTAATCCAGCCATTTTTGCAGCTTTCTTAATTGCTTCAACTGTATTTCTTGCTTTCACTTTATACTTATTCTTCTTAGATAATTTAACACCATTAAGATTCATATCTGAAAAACTCATTTCCCAAGTTGCAAATCCTTCATTAATTGATTCCTCAACTGATTCCGTTTTATCTTCTTTTTTTTCTATTGCTTTTTGAAGTGCTGGTGGTAATTTTTTCTGAGCATCTGTTAATTCAGAAACTTGTTCTTGTTTTGCTCCTTTACCTTTCCAAGTTTTTTCTATGTTGTTAAAGAATTTCTTTTTTTCTTCATCAGACATACTAGGAATAGATTTACCAGCTTTTTCTAAAGCTCTTTTGAAAAACTCTTGATATTCCGATTCTTCTATCATAGTTTCTTTAACTATGTTTTTTAATGCTTCTCTTGTTATTTTCATTTTTCTATCTCCTGTATAGTTCGAGCGATATTAACCAATCTCTCCTTTATCTTATAAATATGTTTGTTTGTTCTTTTCCAATACTGATTGGAATCCAACTCATTCATTGTTTTGATTTTATTATACCAATTGAAAAACTTTTCAGTTTCTCTAAGTTGATACTTAAGTTCTTTTAAACCCATTGCCATCTTCTTATGAGGATGCATTGTTTCATCGTTTTTTAATTCTAACCAACGATTTACTGGTCTTTTGGATTTAGCTTCATTTAGCTCTTCATCCATCTTACCAACTATCTTCATACCAAATTGAGTTGAAATTTTTTTCTTACGTTTTTTATCTTTAGCACCACCATCAGAAAATGCAGCAGGAGTATTGTACCCACCAACTGCACCAGTTCCTGTCATTTCATCCAATTCGTGTTCTACTTCTTGGATTAGTTCATCTAAGAATTTATTAAGATTTTTTTCCATTGACATTTTTTATCTCCTTAATTAACTCATAAGACATCATTAAAGCTGAAACTTGTTCATCGGTAACTTTCTTACCAATTTTCTGTTTTTTCAAAACATTTATTGTTTCTCTCAACTTTATTTTTGTAATCTTATCTTTCATACCTTTATACGCTTCGTGTAAAGATGTGATAGTTTTAATTAATTCTGATTCATAGTATTCATTGAACTTAGATGTATTGGTAACATTATTAATATATTCTCTTAATAAACCTTTTTGAGATTGATTTAAAGTTGTATATTTTTTGTTAAAAGTTTCAATAAGAATTTTATATGTCAACAATCGAAGGTCTTTCTCTTGTTTTTTATATTCTTCAACTAATTTATCTTGTTTAGCTACTTTAGTAGTTTGGGAAGTTGATGAGATGTGCTCAACAAGAGTAAGTTTAGAATCAAATACATCTTTAATATCAAGAATATCATTCTTTTTACCTTCAAATAGTTTATGTATTGAAGCTAAAATTTTGTAGTTTGTTACCGGGGAAGATAAGAAATTATTAATTTCGAATGTTTCTTTGATAGACTTAATAAGATTATACTTTTCTCGTTGGAGTTTAGTATAATTTATTTTACTGTGTGCTTCCAATATAGCTTCAATAAACTTCTCAGCCTTTGATTCTGTATTGTACTTTTCGTTTATAAGTAGGTTGAATAATCTAAGCTCTTTTGATAACTCAGTTCCTCTTCCATAGAATTCTTTGATTATTCCTTTTGATTTTTCCTCACTACCATTGAGTATTTCAACCGTAATTTGTCGAGTTAAAAGTTCAAAAAGAAAACCCGTATTCTTAAATTTTGAATGTTTTATTTTTCTCATCTTATGTTTTTCCTATTATGATATAGTAAAATTTCCCTCTTATAAATATAAAATTATAAAAGTTAACCTAATTAATCTTCGTCTAGTATGTTGTTTTCGTCCAACATTCCTTTCATTTCATGTAAATACTTTCGTTTTGCCGCTATACCATTGATATATTTAATTGCTTTATCTTCTGATGTTCTTGAACGTTTTTTCGTTCTTTCGTTATCACCAAGTGGGTCTCTACCAAGTGGATGTTTATCTTTTCCATATGTTCCACCTTCTCTTGGTCTACCACCTTTATCTTTTATTTCGTTCTTGATATCTTCAAGTTGTTCTTCAATATCACTTGGTTCATCATCTTCCATTGCAGGGTCACTACCTTCATCTTCAATAGAACGAAATCTGAATCTATCTTTTAAATCATCTAACATCGCTACTCTTTGTTCATCTTGTTCACCACCACTTAGTTTGAATATATTTTCATATACCCAATCCTTAGATAACATATTTAATCCTTGAATATCTTGAGCTAATCTAATTTTCTCACTCCATAAGTTTACTTTTTCTTGTTCGTAAATTGTAGATGGATTAACTAATGATAATTCAAAATTAGTCATTTCAGAATCTGTAATTCCTTGTGCATATAAATGAACAATTGCAATTTTAGATAATTCTGAAACTACTGTTCTTTGTATTCTCTCTATTGTTCTTGCAAATCTAACATCTTCTGCTGCTAATGTTGCTTTACCATTTACATTTTCTTCATATCCTAAATATGCTCTAGGAACTTTTAATGCTGCAAATAATTTGTTTTTTAGATAATCAATATCATCGATGGTTGCATACTCTAATCCTGCAAGATTATCAATAGATGTTCCACTATCACCACCACGAACAGGAAGATAGAAATCTTCTGTTAGGTTTTGCATATTATACTTTAAGTTATAATCACCAGTATTTCTATCAATGAATGGAACTTTCTTCATTTTATTGATAATTCTTTGCATATAGTTATCTACCTCTGTTGGAGGAATGTTACCAATATCAATTTTGAAAACTCTCTTTTCAGGTGCTCTCATAATTCTATGGATTAACATTGCATCTTCCATTAAAGATAATTGTTTCCACAATCTTCTACCATTTTCAATCATTGATTTTCCGTATGGTAACCAGTTTGTATCTGCTAATAATCTAAAGTGAGCAACTTCAAAGTTTTCGTATTGTTCTTTTCCATTTGGGTCTTCAGTAATTTTAAACTTTACTGAGTTTGGATTCGATGGGTCTGTTCTTTCTAATCTTTCTGTGTTGTAAACTGAATGAGGTGTTACGTTAACAATACCTTTACCTTCAGCGATTTCTAAACCTAAGAAGAAATCTCCATACTTACACATATTTCTTACCCAAGGCCATAAGTTGAATTCAACATTAAGAACATCATAAAATAAGTTATTTAAAATATCTTGTACTTGTTGATTATCAGAGTGAACCAATAAAGTATCACCAAATTCATTCTTTAGTGTTGATTCATCTGCGTATATATCAAGAGCTGATGCTAATATTGGGTCATTATCCATAGCATCATAATCTCTAAAAACTTCTCTACGAACTTGTTGGTATGCCATTGATTGAGCACCACCTGCTTGTTCGAAAAAACTTTTTTGTAGTTTCGTGTACCTATCTCTTAAAGAGGATAGATTTGTTTGTTGTCTTTCATCGGTATCGAAAACTTTTCTCTTACCATCTTTATCGACAGTAACGACTGCCTGAGCTCTGAAGAGTTTTGTTAACCTACCAAAAAATGAAGTATCTGCCATGTTGTTCCTATTTTTAAATTATAACCTTTATTTTATTATTACCACTTTCTACAAGACCAGTATCTTGCTTTATGTCTTGGACCGGGTGAATCACAATTGTGTCTAGCTCTGAATGCTTTTCTTGCATCTGGATTATTCTTTCGAATAGACATTGTTTTTTCTCCTGATTTCTTTGCTGAACTACCACCATGTCCAAAATTAACTTTTACAACATTACCTTGAGGGTTTTTAACATATACTTTAAATTTTTTCACATCACCTTGCATTGGTTTTCCAAGTTTAACTGTTCTACCTTGATACTCAGCTTCATTCATATCAGATTTGTATTCTTTCATGAACTTCGAAAATTCTTGTATATCATCATAGTTTTCTACTATGTACTCATTACAGTAGTTTTCGTTTTCATTTATTAAATCTATCATCGAAATCATAGTTATTTCTCCTTATATTATAAATATATAATTATTTAATTAACCAAGTTAAATCCTCATGGTTATCACCAACTCGCATTTTCCAAGGGTCATCATCCATTGAAGTATTACCACCAAAACCCATTCCACCAACATCTAATTGATGTGCACCGATTCCACCCAATGCTTGTTTTGTTAAATCAATTCCCTCTTGTCTTAATCGAAGTGCAGTATCTCTAACCCACAATCCAATTGATAATGACATTGTTAAATCATCATTATAACCTCGCATTGCTTCTGCTCTATTACCATTCCATATAAATGTAAACATTTCATCTATTGTTCTTTGTGAACGAATTGTTACAGATTTTTCTCTAACATATTGTTCTAACTTAGAAATGATTAAAGGTCTTGTTTTAGATGTTGTACTAAAACCAGCAGTTAAACCTCTATCTTGTGCTCTGTATTTATTTGATAATTGATTTTCAGTATCTACATACTTTAAATCTTTACTCATATAAAAAGTATTTTGATAACCTCTATCAATTACTTGTTGTAAAACTGCCCAACCAATATTTGCATTTTCAACTACAAGTAAGGCGTTATTATATTCGGTTGCCAATGCAACTAAAAAGTTTCCAAAATCTTTTGTATCTAATTTACCTTTGTATTCTGCAACTTGAGAAGATTCTTCTATATCGATAACATGACACGCTGAGTAATCCGTTGAATCTCCACGAGCAACATCCGCTACAACCATATAAGATTTGGTATAGTTTGGATATTCCCACTTCCAAAGATTTCCATCGAACCCAGTCTTTTCCATTGGTTCTTGTACAAATGATTCTTTATAAAACATTAAAAGTTGTGGGTCTATTACTGTATCACCAGAACTAACAAAATCACAATCACATTCTTGTGCTGCTCCCTTTACCCCAAGTAGTACCTCTTGTTCATCTCTCCAATCTTGATTTCTTTCAGGATGTACACTCCAATGTAGTCGTATTGGATTAAATGTATTTGTTTCATCTTCTGCTCCCACCCAAGTTTTGTGGAAAAAGTTTCCAACACCATTTGGAGTAGAAAGTATAATTGCATTACCACCCGTTGATAAGGTAGATTGTGATGATACCCATATATCTTCAATCTTATCAATAAATGCTGCCTCATCAAATACTAATAAGGATAATGCCTCAGAACGACCAGCATCTCCTGCTGCAGAAGTTGCTTTTATCTGAGAACCATTTGAGTATCTTAAGGATAGTTTGTTATCCTCTACCGTTGTTTGTTTTAACCACGATGGTAAATACTGATTCATCACACGAACCTTCGTTACAAGGTTCTTAGCAACTTCTTGTTTAGTTGCAATTACCAATACATTAAAATCTTGATTGAATAACATCTTCCAAAGTGAAAATCCCGCAGTTAAGGTTGAGATACCTGTTTGTCGAGATTTAAGAATGATGTTGTATCTGTGTTTTGCGAATTGGTCTAATGTTCTTTCTTGAAATTGATATAAATGAAAAGGTATCTTACCACGAACAGGATGTTGAATCATACAATACTTTTTCATAAAGTAGATTGGGTCTCCAGCACATTTCTGATACTCAAGTTTTATTATTTCTTTTAAAGATTGTTTAGCCATTCTATTTTTTTCCTAGTTTCCAATACATAGAACCACCAACGAATGGTTTATACTCACCAAGTTGATTTGATATACCAACATTTAAACCATAAATTTTCATTTTCTTAGTTTTAAACAAGATGTTACCACTAATATTGTTAAATCCATTTGTTTGGTCAATTCCTGCACCAAATCCATAATAGAATTCATTCTTTGGTAATTCTTTTACTATTGTAGTATTATAAACGGTTGGAATCTTAAAATACCAATCTATTTCTCTTGATTCAATTCTGTTTTGTGAAATGATATCAGTTAAAATACCGAATCCTAAATCTCCACTTGGTTTGTTACCCAATGAATCGGTAACTACATCAGGAAAATCATATGCTAAACTTAATGTATCCTTAACTGTTATTTTTGCAAAGTAATCTTTTATAATAGCAAGTGAATCTACATCTACTGGTATCTCTACTTCCTTAATTACTTCTTTTGTAATGTACTTTGGTACATACTTTGTTACCTTAACTTCTTTTTCTACATATATGGTATCAGTTTTTGATTCTAACAACTCATATTGTTCTCCATCTACATCTACAATGGTTTTATCACCAGTATCATCTCCACATCCTCGTAAAAATAAAATAATTCCAAATAAAAGAAGGATTAATATTTCTCTCCACCTTTTAATTAATAAACTAAATATAATGCTCATAGTTTTTCTCCTTTAATACATCAAACGCTAAATTACGCTTCGATTCAAGTTCAGTAATTTCACCTTCTCCGGTATTTATCATGTCTTGAATTTCTTTTTTAGTATCTTCAACTGAATTTGGTAAATCCCATCTTTCGGTACTACCATTTTCATTTACATACTCATAAAAAGGTCTAACATCTAACAAAGATTGTTTTAGTTCTTCTAATTTTGTTTTACCAAATACAATCATACGAGTCCATACCTTATAATTCTGATATTCTTCAAATACACCAGCAGTTCTTAAATCATGTTCTCTATCAACAGTACAATTTATACAAAATCCGTTATTTTGAATAAACTTTAAATCTTTTTCAGATTTAGATATTGTTTTACAATCAGAATTGTTACATTTTGATTTTTCTGCTAAATATTTTCTAATTTCTTGTAACGCTTCGGAATTTTTACCCGTCTTTAAAACATATCCTTCTTTTTTCTCATATTTGTTATGTTCATCTTCCCAAACATCACCAACATTACGAGCTTCTTCCTTCTTGGTATAACCAACGGTAGTATTTTTATCATACTTTCCAGTTTCTACCATATCTACCAACTTTCTACGAGTTGGATGCATATACTTCTTCTTAAATTCTTTACCCATTATTATACATTAGGTTATATTGTTGTATATAAATATATAAAAATAGAGAAACCGAAATTTTTAGAAGAAAATACCGAGTATCTGATTTACGGATGCGAATGTACCTGTAAGTTTAAAAGTATTTCCTTTATATAAGAATACAATACCTTCATTTGGTACAATTTTCTTAGAACCACCAATAGATTGTAATCTACCAAGTTCCAATTTAAGTTTTTCTATCTTTTTTGGGTCACCTGATTTCCTAACATCTTTAATTGTCTTATCAATTCGTTTTTTCATATCACGAACTGCTGAATCAGCGTTAACTGTTAGTGCAGATGAAGTAAATTCTAATACTTCAGCTCCCAGTCCTAAGAATATCTGTTCGAACTTCATTAAGTTGTTCTTACCAATCTTCTTTTGGTCTTCTTTATCTGTTTTCTTAGCCCACTCTAATGTTTTTTCATCACTAAAGTTCTTTTTATCTAATCTAAATCCTTTATCCATGAACGCCCATCTCTTAACTAACCCCATTTTGGTTTTGTTATCAAGTGATGTAGGTGAATTCTTATCAACCCATTGTGACCACCACCCTTGGTGATAATCAGCAACACCATCAGTATCCTTTAAACTAAATTCTTTTTGTAATTTAGATATCTGTGATGAGTATTTACTACGTTTCTTAGATAAATCTTGTGATTTTGGTAATTTTACAATAGGAGGTCCTTGAATAGTGTAATTATCTTGTACATCTTTGTTAACTTGTTTAATCATACCAGCTAATACTCTTGCTGATTCACCATTCTCTCCGATTGCAATACCATCCATGTTGAATTCCATAGTACCATGGAACACAAGTAACGCTTGACCATAAGGAATAACGTTTACTGATGTTGGGTATATCACTTCAAGGTTCATAAAACACGCACCTTGTTTAAATACCTTATCTCTTTGTTTATCCGATAACGATTTAATAGCATTTGAAAGGTCTTTCATTGCATAATTGTAAGCATCACTCAATCCACCTCTACCTTGGAACTTGTCTGATACACCTTTGATATCTAAAGCATTCTCACCTCTGTTCTTTAGGTGTCCTTTGTTCCTCGCTGCTACTAACCTACCATCTCTCCATGAAATAGCTAATGCTTGTCCATCTGTTTTCTCTCGTGTGAACTCAAGTGTACCTTCTAAAGCACGATTTACGATATCTTTAAGTTGTCCAAATGTTAAATTGATATCTGTATCAAATGGATGAGACATATGTCCATACGCACCACCTTCTTGAAGTAATTTAGATTCGTTTATGTTTTCTTTTATTAGTTGTTGTGGTGTTTTATTGTTTGGTATAAACATTTCAACTAACTTATTATCAATATCACTTATTAACTGTTCTATACTATCCATATTTTCTATTTCTTTAGATTCACCCAAACCACCTTTATCGTGTTTAGAGAATTTACCTAATTTATCAAATGCTCTGAATGATTTTAGTTTATCTTGTTTTACAGGTCTCATATCAGATAGTTGTTTGTATCTCATATGATTTTTAACAATGTAAAACACATTTGCAGTATTACCACCAACATCTTCTATAAACTTTTTATACTTCTTTACTAATGAAGCAGATACTTTCTCATGTCCAAAGTGTGTGATGTGTCCTTTCTTTGGGTGAATACCCGCAGTTTCATCTTTTCCTATATCATGGAACATTGCTGCTATTGCAATATCAATATCATCTTCTTTGATTGAACGATTCACAACCATAATAGTATGTTTAAGAACATTACCCTCTGGATGTTTATCTACTCTTTGACCAAAGTTCTTTAGATTGTAAACTCTCTTTTGTAAATCAGAAGGCATTTTCTTAAATAACGATTTAAAATCTTTTATTCCTAAATCTTTTAAACTTTCTTCAATTGGTTCATATCCTCTTTTCTTAGTATCCTTTTCTTTCTCTTGGTGTCCACCTTCTTTATCATCATCATCAAAATCAATTGTATCTGGTTCAGCTATTGAACCTCTTTTTGCATATGATGAATATGTATGATGTTTATTAAAATCTTTTTCAGCTTCTGATGAGGGTTTGCTACTCTTTACAGATTTAAACTTATCGGTTACCTTAGTTGGTAACGATTCCTTAACTACTTTATCTTGTTTGAGTTTGTAATGTATATCTCTACCATCAGCATCTTTACCGAATCCTTTACCAACTTGTTTTTTCCAAAGTAACTCTAAGAACTCTGCCTTTTTTCTATAAGATAATCCTTTTAGTTTTTGATTGATTTGTTTTCTGTTTTTGTAAACATACTTTTTGAAATCCATATAAAAGAATTCATTAACTTCCTTTATAGTATCGTATTGATATTCTTTATTAGAATCAGAATCTTTTCTATATTCCTTATTTCTTTTATCGAACCTTTTCATATCTTCAGGTCCAGCATATCCAATCATCAATTCATTAGTATCATCTTTATTAGTAAACTTCTGTACTTCTGCATCTCTTAATGCTGGTAAGAATCTAAATCTTGCTCTTTTAAGAACTCTTTTCTTTTTTCTTAATACATTCTTATGAACTATCTTTGCTTGTTGTATAGATAATTCATTTTTCTTTTTACCAGGAAACAAATCTTTCATAAACTCATCATAAACTTGTAGATATGCTTTTTTGTATGCAATCTTTTTAAGTTTACCAAGAGATTTTCTTCTTTTCATTGTTCTTGCTCTTCTTCTTGCAATTTGAGCTCTTTTACCAGCCATCGCTGCTTTTCTTCTAAGTAATGCGGCGGGTCTTAATCTACCTTTACTTTCTTCTACATCTTCGGATATACCCATTTTCTCTTGCCACGAATCAAATGCATCAAAATCATATTCTTGTTTCTGAGAATCCCATCCACATGAATGACATAAATACTTTTCACTATCATCAGATTCGATTTCCCATTGGTGATTACATTTTTCACACTTTACTTCTGTTCCTGCAAGTTCTGAAATGAATCCTTCTTTAACCATTCTAAAGGTAACTACTTTTCTACCATTGATTGTTGGCATTCCATGTTCATCTTTACCGAT
>Ga0209666_1000579_pt1 | contig 27955 bp, 37 predicted proteins | sample SaaInlV_125m_DNA_FD_184679 | JGI IMG/M metagenome (GOLD analysis project Ga0209666, IMG submission 184679) | Marine microbial communities from expanding oxygen minimum zones in the Saanich Inlet - Saanich Inlet SI037_S3LV_10m_DNA (SPAdes)... | ecosystem: Environmental > Aquatic > Marine >...
CGGTTGAACATGCTGCAGCCATAGATGTAGTAGCGCCATGGAAATCATAAATCTGTGGAATCAGACCAACCAGAAAATCTTTATGTCCTTGAATGAGTTTTCGTGGACGCAACTTTCGGCCGCTGTAACTACAGTAATCATGAAATTGAACAGCAGTCTCACCACCAGCAGTTGCAGTAGAATATACAACCGCAACATTAGATGACTTAGGAATGTTCATCAATGCTTGTTCTATACTATGCAATCCAAGTTTATTGACTTTATGGAGAGAGGAATACAAAGATGGTCGAATGTTTTCGGGAACTAACAAATCTTCATGGTCAGCGTAGAAACATTTAAGATGACTGATAATCGAATCCTGATATTTGTAATCAGACGGTTCATGTTTTTTCATTAGATAATTCGCAAAACACAACTCAGGATTTGTCCCGAGCGTATCCACGATACCCATACCTGTAACTGCAACCATTAATTGCGACCCTCTTTGTCATGAACGTGAAGTTGAATAAGTGCATAATGTAACACTTTCAACAAGTCTTTACGATTGTGACCATCTTTGTTGCCATAACGTTGGGCATACTTCATGATGTTACCGATACAAAACCCATCACCATGACCACCATCGATAATAAACTCTGTCGCTTGAAACTTGTTCTTAGAATAGTGTTCACCATATGTCGCATTAACATATGCAGACAACTCCTTAAGATACACGTCTTCATCATACTTGTATTGAATATCGTTAGAGTATTTCTTATATTCCTCTAACGTAGGAGTTCCATCGAACCCCGCTTTGAGATTTACTTTTTTACTATACAACATTACTTCCACCTATAAAATATATGTTCACCAATTTGACCTACCATGTGCATGCCCTTTGCAGTCGCCCAACGAGGGTCAACATAGGTTGCATGGTAGTGTGTCGCACCTTCTGTTATACCACGAAACTCGTCGTGTGTCAAGAACATTCTTGCGATATACTTAGATTTCTCCCATGCCTGGCCTGGCCGAGGGTCATCACTGCGTCCATCACAATACCACGAGAACTGACAAAGATTACGGCGTGGGTATTGTTCACCATCACTACCCGTATATGTCTTTGACTCATAGACCACATCACAAACAGTATTCGGCCAGCGAGGGTCGTTGACACGGTTCTGCGTCACATCTGCGACTGCATACAACCCCGCGTCAAGTTCATTCCGTGCCTCGTGATACAGGTTCAGTGCCATACATAACATGTCTTCTTCTGTGTAAGACAGTTCTTCGATTACTAGAGACTCAGGCTCTGATATTTGTTGGACTATAATCTTATCTTCTTTTGAGAAGACGCTAATAGCAAGGTTAACAAGAGTGATGATGGATAACGCCAGCAGACTCGCTAGGGCAATCCGTGTGATATTTTGATTTTCCATTTTAGTATTATACCAAATCCCAATAGATTTGTCAAGAACTTTCGATATCATAAATTAAATCTTGTATCGCGTCATACGCTTGGTCATGTTTTTCTGTGAGGTGTCCATAGGGAAACTTAAACGCAAGAGTGAAACGGGGACATTCAGTCCACGCAGCGTGCCAACAGTGGTGTTCTTCTTCGTCTTTACGACCAAACCGATACCACCGAGCCTGCCATCCTTTGACATCTTCGTGTTTGACAAACTTATCATTCTTCTTATCATAATAAGTAAAGTATCCATCACCATTCTCACTCCATGTGAGAATGAGTTGATATCCAAAAGCATTCCAGTTTGTATGCCAACCGACAAACCCTTTGGGTGGATAGTATGATGTCAGAGAGTTATTGTTTGCACCGAAGATACGAACCAGTTCATTCTTAGTCCATAGCTTGAGTGGTTCAAATATTTCGGGTCTTTCCTTTGCACCATGTGACACCTGAAACCCGTATCCCTCTTCAGGAAATCCAATGTGGTCTCGTTTCATAACTTCCCACAGATGGTCGGGTTTACAATACTGTTCACCTTCTCCGATTGGAGCAGGCCCGAGATTGGAACTAAGTTCTACCATCGCATCGGTATGCGGTAAAAACTTATCAAGTGTATCATCCAGAGTTTTGAGAAACTCTTTATTACGGATTACAATCTCAGTCATTCAATGCTTCTACGATGTCGGGAAAGTGAACACCGATAATCTCCCAACACTTGTCGGCAATCAGTGCGTGTTCCTTCTGCGTTCCGTTACCACGGCGAAGTTCACAATAGTGAATCCAAGAACGCAAAGAACCTGCCATATACAATGTCGATTGGGTTAGTCCTTCGGGTAACAATGCTCGTGCTTGTTCCTTCGCAATACCCTTTGAGAGTGCATCTTTATAGGACATCTCAGCACGTGCTTGGACTTTCTTCTGTTCCATCTGCCACCACTCATTCAAGTTGCGGTCATCAGTCTCTACAGAGTTCTGACGGTTCTTCTCATCCTGTAGTCGTGCTTCGCGTGACTCAAATCCTGGCGCAACAGCATACCGTTGAGAGAACTCTTGGAATGAGAACGAGCGGTGACGTAGAATCTGACGAGCAATGTCGCGTGTCGTTTTGATTTCAAGAGTCATATGCACCATCTCAAGTGGTGACCAATGGTTCTCACGAATAAGATATTGCAACAACTTAGGTGCGGTCTTCTTATTACTCTGGTTAGAAGGATTACTGACCCGTGCGGTATAAGCAATCAGGTCTGCGGCAGTCTTACAATCTGTGATTGCAGACGGTTTACTCAATGCGATAAGATTAACTTCGCTCATTTCTCAGATACTCCGATGCTTCTTTGATATCATAGTCTGTGATATGTATGTCATGTTTACTACGCATATATTCCAGCGTTTGTTTCAATGCGATTGCAGAACCCTCTGCGAGTCCCTCGTTTAGTCCTCGTTGAAAACCACGAAAGAGACCGAACCAGAAAGAAAAGAATACTGTCGCAAGGACAATGATTGTGTGTAATAAGGCTTCCACGTCTACTCCATCTTAAAATCTTTGAATCGTTCTGCGGCTTCTGACTTATCAAATGCAGGACGGTCATCCACTACGGGGTCATCCGCATCGTCATCATCAGTGAGTCGCATCTTAGCACGGTCAACCTTCAGAGTAAACCGTTGGTATTTGGTCGGGTCGTTATATCTATTCTTCAACTGTTTGACCATAATCTTACCCATCGAGTTCAGTTCATCGTTTGAGACGAGGGCGAACATGAGGTCTGCGGTAGCGGGCAGTCCAAAAGATTCGGACGTATCTTCAAGTCCAACATCGTCATTAGAGTAACCAGAACGAGTCGTTTGAGTTGCAGACATAATCGGAACGTTGAACTCGACTGCGAGTCCTCTAAGTTCCTCTGCAATACTTTTAATGTATGAATATGAGTTGATAGCACCGCCCATTCCTTTCATTCGTGATGACGCACAGATATTTAGATAGTCAATAAAGATGAGTTCAGGAACAAAGTTCTTCTTCAGTTTCAGTTCATTCAACAACGCACGGAAGTGAGATGTGTTTGCTTGACCAGTTGGATATTCTTTGATAATAAGTTTACCATTGGTCTTGGCAGATAGTGTAGACACCTTGTCAGTGAATATATCCTTTGACAGGTTCTCCAACTGGTCAATCGGAACATTCAACAGGTTCGCATCAATACGTTCTGCGATACGTTCCTCTGCCATCTCCATAGTGATATACAATACATTGCGACCCTGCGACAATGCAGATGCACCCACATGACACATGAACAATGACTTACCGACACCCGTTCCTGCGAGTGCAATGTTCAGTGTCTTGTTGGGTAGACCACCTTTGGTAATCCTGTTGAACAAGTCAAGGTCAAACGGAACACGTTCTTCCTGTTGGTGATAGAAATCAAACCGTTCATCTACATTCTCCAGATAGTCGTGACCAATGTTGGTATCAAAGGTCACACCCAGAGCCTTACTCAGAACATCAGGTATTGCGTTCTTCTGTAGGTTTGCATGTTTGCCATCAATGATAGAGATACTCTCCATCACTGCGTTGAACACTGCACGGTCTTGACACCACTTCTCAGTGCGTTCAATCAACCACTCAAGGTTCTCAGGTTCGTGTGTAAAGATGTTAGGGAGCAGTTCAACTGCGATGCGATAGTCTTCTTCACTCAGACGGTTGTTCTGGTCTATCTCAATCTTGAATGCTTCGAGAGTCGGAAGTTTATTGTAATCCGAAACAAATTTCGCAATCTCTTTGAACAGACCTTTGTAAACACCTTCGAAATAATCCGGCGCAATGAACGGAAGAACTTTACGCATGTATTCTTCATTAGTCAGTAAATTCCTCAGAACTGTCTGTTCCAAATTGATATTCATTATCTAGTTCCTCTAACATATCTTCATGGACAAGCACTTCGCCTGTCTTATCATCACGAGCAATCATACTACCGTCAGCAATAGATGTCTCAATTATTGAATTTAGTATTCTACCACAATATTCCTGTAATGTCAAGTCTTCCATTGTCAGGTCAGGGTCGGGACTGAATACAACCTCAGAGTTGAAACTCAGGTATCCGTTCTCATCTTTGGGGCCTTCACCCTCGAACTTGATGTTCCCGAAACGAATAATCGTCTCAGGAAACTCTTCAAGTATGCGAACATCCCAGTTCTTCTCATCATCTTCCTGTGGAATAATCTGATAGTGAATATCTTCACTCAGTTTGTCTAGGTCAATCATCGTCTCTCCAACCATACTGATACAACAATCGCGATACCGACAATGAAAACCAAACTTAAGAAATTATTCAACGGCATCGACAATCTCATCCATGTCTACTTTTTGCGCCAGTCCGATTGAGTATTGCGCTTTGATGAAGTCTGCGAAGTCGGTGTTCTCGAAGATGGGTGTCCAAAATTCCTTCGTGAGTGTTTCCTTCTGACGAACTTTCGCCTCGTCACCAGCGACACTATACCAACCATTACTAGGTTTAACAACATACCCACCAGCAAGAGCAACATCCAGAAGACCACTAAACTGCTGGACGCCACCTTCCCAAGAAACAGAGATAGGGATTTTACTTTTCTCTTTAACATAACGAGACTTCTCTACATTGATTACAAAGTGATAACCTTTGATTTCTGTGCCAACCTTGTCTTGTTGGCGACCCAGAATCCAGATGTTGTCAGCACTGTAGTAAATACCTGTGCCACCACCTACGATGTCTTTCGGGAAGAGACCAATCTCTTTGTATGTGTGGTTGACGGCCAACATTGGAATGTTCTTCATAGTCAGGTATGGGGTTATCATACGAAACAAACCTTTCAATGCTTTAGCACGAGACATATCTGCAACCGACTTTTCATTGATTGCATCTTCGAGTTCTTTCTTAGATGCAAGGTTACCAATGGAGTCGATGACAACGATGACATTATCTTCTCGTGTCAGTTCCTCAAGTTGACCAATAATGTCAAACTTGAGTTCCTCTACATTCGCAATCGGCGTATGCAGAACTCGGCTAGTGTCAATCCCGAACTGCTCGAAGTAAGATTGGGGTGAACCAAACTCACTATCATAGAAAAGCAGAACTGCATCTTTCTTCTCTCTCAGATATGCACCTGCCATAAGCAGGGCAAAAGAGGTCTTAAAGTGCTTACTTGGGCCTGCAAGGACTGTAAGTCCTGGCGTGACACCACCGTCAATACTACCAGATAGGGCAACGTTCACCATTGGAACATCTGTTTGCACCATATCTTTTTCAGTAAAGAATTTACTCTCCGACAGAATCTCCGTCGTTTTGATTTTCGAGTTCTTCTTCAGTTTGTCCATAATCGACATTGTTTGATTCCTCACGTTCATCTAATTCATATTGTTTGCGATATTCATTGTTAATACTAACACATTTCTCAAGTAATGTCAAGTCATTATCGAACATTGTAAATGCTTTTGTATCTTTGGGGAAACATGCGCCCCCGAACCCACGTTTACCATCATAGCCTGGCACACGAGTGTGTCCGATACCAATCCGTGGGTCTTTACCAATAGCGTTTGCAACTGTTGGGAAGTTACATCCAAACTTCTCGATTGCATCATAGAATTGATTGAAGAAGGTAACCTTAGTTGCAAGGAATGAGTTCACCCCATACTTGATGAATGATGCCTCAACAGGAGCACAGAAGACATACTCATCGGCAATGCAGAGACTATACACATCGTAGAGTTCTGCGAGTCCTTTACAAGCTTCTGGATGTCCACCAATCACATGATACTTCGCATTGACGAATTGTTCCTTTGCATTTGATTCAGTCAGAAACTCAGGATTGATTGTCAATCGTTTAATATCATCTTCATATATCGATGAGAACATACGGTCTACAACATCAGGTGTAACAGTTGATTTGATAACAACACCACCCTCAGTATGTTCAATCAGTTTCAATGCTGCATCTTCAACAATCGATGCATCAACGAAACCACTCTCAGCCATCGGTGTCGGCGCACAGATGAAACTGACATGCGGTTTCCAGTCTAACAGGTCATCGATAGTCGTATCGTATTTTGGGTCAACATAGAACTTCTCAATCTCAGGGTGTGTAAATGCATAATCAACAGCACCACCCACGAAACCGTGACCGACAATACCAACTCTCATTTTTTCAAAATCTTTATCTTCAATAATTTCACTCATTTAGTTTACTCCATAGTAGTCTTTATACCAACGAACAAATGCCGCGACACCTTGTTCGATATTCACTTTGGGTTTATAACCCATTTCTCGGAGTTTCCCAGTGTTACTCCAAGTTTCCAGCGTATCTGCTGGATGACGGGGAGCAAGTTCAATGTCTGCTTCCCTACCCAACTCTTTACTTATACACTTGATAAAGTGCATCAGTTCTACTTGTTTACCACGACCAATATTATAGATTTCATTGGACGGAACATCTTCAAACAAAATAGTTTTGATACCGTTAACGATATCACCGACATAGGTGAAGTCTCTTTTCATATCACCATAGTTGAATGCCTGAATCGGTTTACCCTTCACGATATTATCGGTGAACTGAAACAGTGCCATATCTGGGCGACCCCACGGGCCATATACGGTAAAGAACCGAAGACCCACATTGTTCAAACCAGAGATTTTGAACTGACATTCATTTACATACTTGGTGTATGCATATGCGTTCAACTGATGACCAGTCACTTGGTCTTCTACCCAACCTGTAGGTGGTATGGGTGTTCCCCCATATACAGAACTAGTTGAAGCATAGATGACCTTCTGCACATTATATAGTTTACACACCTCAATCAGGTTTTGGGTGGCATCGATATTGTCCTGATGATAGATGCGTTCCTTACCAAAGGAGTCACGCACATTCGCACGGGCGGCAAGGTGAATGACAATGTGTGGTTTGATTGTATTGAATGCTTGGTCAAGGTCATCAAAGTCCTTGAGGTCACACTCATAGACTTCGTGTCCAAAGTATTCCACACGGTTCTTCTTCAGTGCAGGGTCATAGAAAGTATTATAGTTGTCAAGACCGACAACATCAAACCCATCCTCTAGGAGAGAATCTGCAAGATGACTACCAATGAATCCTGCCCCGCCTGTTATTAGTATTCTCATCTTATCCATTTCTGTAAATATACTCCAATGCTCGGTCTGCTTCTTTATCTAGTGGTCGGTTTTCATACCAGTTACCAGTCTCACGGTCAAGTTCACCACACAACTGTGATATCTGACTCGCACTGATTGGATAACCCTTGGATACTGCGTTACCAGCGACAGCAATCATAATCTGATACATCTTGTGATACCACCCAGTCCCAGTGATAGAACGATATTCCTGTTCTAACTTCTTAGGAAAGAACGGACAGTCACGATATGATGTCCAACTATAGTCGGTGTTATCTAGGGAGTTCTTACGATGCTCCATAACTGCCTTCTGTAGTGCGGGTGGTAGTCTGTCCATAAAGGTCTTACCCTGCGTCTCAACATACGAGTGTTTGTTCATCAACATATCAGGGTCGAGTTTGACACCATCGTTGGTGAAGATGAAACTATGTGCGTTAGGATACTGGGCGGGAACATAATACATACGCGACAGGTCTTTGGTCTGTTCGTCACCCAGACCTTTGAACTGTTTGTTCATTGCGAACCAGAAATGAGATAAGTCCTTTGACTCTACACATCGAGTGAGGGGGAAGACGAGTCGAAACTTGGGGTGGGACTCTGTGGAAGATGCGGTTGAATAACATACATAATAATATTGTCCAAACATTCCTCTAAGGTCGGACTCCAAGTCCTGTCTAGGAATGTAAGCGTCAACATCAAGACAAGCCCAACCACCCCAATACTCAACGTTCTTATTAGACCTTGTTCCCTCAGTAACATAACGAGCAGGACTAATGAGAGGAGAACTGTTACTACCACCTTTCTCACCTTTCTGATTTGACAAAGAATACAACAACGACTCAAACTCATCCCATGTGTCGAACTCTTGGACACGATGAGTCTTGTTGTCAAATGTATTCTTGAATATAGTTAGAGAGTATTTCATTATGTAATAATACCACAATCAGGCAGTTTTGTCAATAGAATAATTCAAAGTCCCTTGCATACGCTTGTTCTACTAACGATTTTTCTGTGACGGTCAGTTCTCTGGGGTGATACTTACCAACCATTGAACGGCCTAGTTCCATACCAAAGTCCTTCTCCATCTCACTCAGGTTCTCAAATCGATATATCTTATCGACATCTATCTTACCATTGCGAGTCACATAGTGTGCTTGGTCGTAGATTATGTATGCTGTTTTCTTTTCCTTAAAACCATATCCCTTCGGTTCGATGACGGTTCTCAGAAAGTCTTCGAGTGACTCAAACTTCTGTCCCTGTCTCTGTGCGTGATAGTAATAACTCTGTGCGCGAGAGTATGGATTACGAACCACCGCGAAACTATGAGCATCTGATATGTCATTGAGATACCTCAGTTCATTGATTGACTCATGATGCAGACCCGATAGTCGATTCCAGTTCTCATGTCCGTTTTCAACTAACCAGTTCCACACACTTGTCCCTGCTGTCTTGGGAATGTGAACAAACAACAAATTCATAGAGGATACCTGTCAGTTAATATATGAATTCTATCAATAGGACTTGCGTTTTTCACGCCATGCACACCCACGATGTTATTGAGTTCATATATCTTACCCTTTTCCAGATACCACGTTTCACCGCTGTGTGTGAACTGCACATCAGGGTGTGTAATCAAAGGAATATGATATCTCTTGGTGTGTTGAAAGATTTTGAAGTCTGGTTTATCAATATGTTCTGGTATCTTAGCCCCTGACGGTAGGTTTACCAAGATACCTGTCACCATCTTGGCAGGGCCTTCTATCTCATCAAGGTATGCATATATTCTATCGATTTCTTCTTTATATGCTTCGTAGTGACGAAACACTTTGATTTCATTGAACTCATCATCTTTATTAGGGTCATAATCAAAAATGTTATGACACCACTGAAATGGGACAGCACGAGCCTGTTCGTGAACACCCCTCTGTCGTTGTTTCCATTTATCCCACTCTTCGGGTGTAATGCGAGAGACCCGTTCTGCAAGTGCATCAACGTTTATCTCACCCACTACACGGAGTGTCCAATCAGGTTTGGTTCTGTGAAGTTTAGGCAAAGAACATATCCAACTGTGCTTTAGGTTCGGCAGACCAACCAACCGCATCGAGGATTGGTTCGAGTGGGTCAAGGAAGGTCTTCTCGAACATTGTTTTATAGTCAATGTATTTATCAAGTGACAGTTCGCGAGGCAAGTTCACGGGATAAGAGATGACATTCTCCTTGATAGGATTGGGAGTCTTGAGATAGACGAACTTAATCTTCTCACCATTCTTGATAGTCTCATACCGCATACCTTTGGTGTGGTGATTGAACAACAACGCACCCCGCACATGGATAGGTGTCCCCTTCATGTAGATAGAGTCGCGGTCTTTCCACTTGTTAACCGCACTGACCCCACGAGGGAACGATACATCCTCGGCGGGTAGGCTGTTAAACTCACTGCGGAAGTTAGAGATAAACTTCTGTGTATCAACCTCAGTCCCCTCGATAATCACACGGAAGATTTCTTTGAACTTATCGCGCACGACCATCGGGGTCGATGACTTGACTGCTTCGATACCCATCATCTTGAGTTTGGGTTGTGCATACTGCACACCCTCAGAGTTGTGAACATTGAGAATGTATCGTTTCTTTGCAACCCAGATAGCACGGTCAGCAATCACCTCACGACCCATCTCCATACGATTGATGTATGCGTTGGTATACTGTGCGAGTTCATCATAAGACTTCTCAAGAACCTTCTCAAAGTGTTCACGACAAATCTTGTCAAGAAACTTCACAGGTTCTTTGGGGTCAAACTTCTTGACCAGTTTAGACATATTGATATAGAGCGAGTCAGTGTCAATGGCAATCACATAGTCATCATCGGTAGAAAGGAGATTATTCATTTCCGTGTTGACTGCGCGTTCTGCCCATTTGATTGACAACTGACCCGCAAGTGTGATGGACTCCGCGACCCTTTGGTCAAAGTAACGAAACCATCGATTACCCAACGCACCATAGAGACTATTCATGAGGATTTTAATAGCCATCTGTTGGTTGTCGAGTTGAGAGATTTTATTGGAGAGAGACTTGGTAGGTGTCTGTTCGTATTCCTGTTGTGCCTCAAGCATCTCCTTCTTGATGACACGGCGTTCACTGTAATACTGACGAATGATACTAGGGATGACACCTTCCTTGTCGTGACGGAAACGCACACCCGAAGGGGCAAGTGCATAGTTCTGGTCACGGGGAGTCTGTTGACGCAACATGCGTTCAACCGATGTGTCAGACAGACCATCAACCACAGTCTCAGGTGACATGTTGTATTGCACAATGATGTTCGGATACAGAGAGTTCAGGTCAAAGGATGTGACCCACTCGTGCGACCCGACTTGAGGGTCTTTTACATACCCACCTTCATAGTCACCTTTGGACTTCTCAACCTTCGGGGGAACTGTGACCTTCTGTTGGTTCAACAGACGATACAGGATTGTATCCCAGATAGTTGTAGTCCCAAGCACGTCCTCATAGTTCACACCACCACGATAGGCCATCGTGAATGCGAGAGTGATGATACCCAACTTCTCTTCCAACTTGTCCACCAGTTCAACGTCCTTGATGTTGTAGTCAATAAACTTCTGGTGGTCTTGCTTGTAGAGAGTGTGGAGATTACCATACTCTTCATACGATAGTTTACTCTCACCCAGAACAACATTCGCAATGTGGTCGAGTCGATAGGACTCTTGTTGTCCAAGCGTGTTGTAGGTGAACTTACGAAACAAATCAAAGTAGTCAAGTTGTGCGATACCCATCAAGTCATAAGTGTCAACATCATTCATACCAAACTTGTTTGCACGAATTTTACGAGGCGATACCACACCCCACGGAGAGAACTTCTTGACCGACTCCTCACCAATCACCTTGCGTGTGCGGTTGACCAGATACGGAATATCAAACTGTTTACTGTTCCAACCAGTCACAACATCAGGTGTCCCGTGGTTAGACCAGTAGTTCAGGAATGTGAGAAACAAGTCGAGTTCAGACTCACACTTGTTGTAGATAGTATCCTCACGAGGCTCATAGTCACCCAGACCCCACACACGATAGAAGTCTTCCTTAGATGACTTGGTGCAGATAGAGATGACAGGATAGTCTGCCTTGTCAGGTTCGGGGAATCCCTCATCAGATGCAACCTCGATATCGATTGTGGTAATCACAATCTGGTTCTGGTCAAACTTGATGTCAGACGGGAAAGTCTCGGCAATGAACTGCGAGACGAAGTTGTTCATCCCATACACATTCACAGTGGGGACATGTTGATATTGTTTGATGAAGTCTGTCGCATCGCGCATCGAGTCAAAGGTCATAGGCGCAACAGGTTTACCTTCGAGTGTTCTCCATTCACTCTGACCGTTGACAAACAATGTAGGTTTGAAAGGGATGCGTTTCTTGATGCGCTCTGCACCATCGTAACCGCGATACAGAATAGAGTTGCCGTATCGTTCTACGGATGTATAAAATTTCATATTGTAGTCCTCATGATATAATTACATTATACACGAGTGAACGACATTTGTCAATCAATAATTTTATATCCTTTAGCGGTGGTGGGGTTTCTCTCCCACGGCACTTTTTGCACTCCATCATGTTCTTGAGTGATTCCTAATGACTTAGATATTACCTGTGTTGATGCAAGTTTGAACGGACTGGTCTTTGCGGGATAGTTATATGTATCTCTCAACTCTTCGGATGTCCTACCGACATTGACATGAGGGATATTGGGATGATGACACATCCATGTATATCGTCCCCAGTCTCCACGATGGTTTGATAGATATGTCTTCACAAGTCTCTCCACACATCCATAGGGGCCTCCGTTCAACGGAAACGCTTGATTTACTAACAAGTCATGCATATGGATTGCTGCAACTCGTGACAATGAATAACAGGACATGAACAGACCGTGATTCGCATAAGATAGTCCGTGTTCCATAGTGAAGTCAAACTGTCTCTTAAACTCATCTGCATCGAGTAGATACGAATCGTGTTCCATGACATAGAACCTTGCATCACTCTCCGCTCGTTTCTTGATGAGTTGCCAGTGAGAGATGTCTCCTGCTCTTTCGGACTTGGTGCTCATCTGTCCCCTCTGCATTCCATGAAGCAGGGGTTGCCAGTTGTATAGAGGTTCAATGTCTGTAATCGTATCAGGTGTATAACACTGAATGACTTCAATGTCAAGGATATCTTGTTTTGACCAAGACTCTAATGCAATCTCTGTATATCTGACCGACACTGGATTGTTCAGGTCGGCAATCATATATGTTTTCATACAAGTATATAGGGGGCAGTCTCCCGCCCCCTACCTGATTTTATAAACTGGCTACAAGCATTTGAACTTGATTAGACCAGCGCTGATAGGATGATGCCAACTTCAGCGAATGCCACAGCAATAATGCTGTAGTAAAAGTTAGTTTGAGTCATTTTGATTCCTCGTGATTAAGTGATTTTAATACTACGAGGCTGCTTCTCTTTTGGGATTTCTAGCTTCAGATTAACTGCGAGAATACCATCCGTAAGAGAGGCTCCAGTTACTTCGACATACTCTGAGAGACGGAACTGACGTTTGAAGTCACGGGTAGAAATACCACGATGAATAACTTCTCGCCCTTTACTCTCATACTCACCTGTGATGGTGAGAGAACGTTCCTTCTGTTCTACATGGATATTGTCCTGAGTGAATCCTGCAACAGCAACTTCAATAGTGAACTCGTCATCCGACTCTTTAATAATATTATGAGGTGGATAGTGGTCATTAGCGTGTTTTGTTGCATACTCTAGTTCATTGAACAAGTGGTCAAAACCAATGAATGCAGATTTAGGGAATAGTTGTTTACCTACTTTTAAATTAGTCATGTCTGTTATCTCCTATTTAATTAGCAAGACATATAAGAAGACCCGTTATCGGCATCTTCATTACTATATATAAGAACTCTGTCCCTGAATGTCAAGGGGTAGTCTTAAATAAATGTTGATGGGTCAGAGTCAGGGTCACTCTCAAATCCAAATGAGAAGGTGACTCGTGATGTTCTAGGTTCGAGTTGATGCCAAGTTCCTCTTGGTATCCACACCGCATCGCCTGGTTGCATGACACGAATCTCATCTTTATCCGATGGTTCTTCGGTATACCCAATCGTAATTTTACAGTCGTTGATAACCTGTATCAGAAAGACATCCATACTATCCTTATGACGAGGATATGACCCAGAGAACTGACCAAACCCACAGAAGGCGATGTTGGTGATTTGGGGACGACCCTTCTCGTATTTCTCTTTTGTGGGTGCTTGGGATACAAAGAAGTTTTCCATATCTTCGAATACACCCTTCGAAAACTTTGGTGCAGAAGGTCGCCTATGAAACGAGTTCATACCAAGACGTTGTTTGTCTCTGTTCCAATCATACAGTTCTTCGGGATGAGTGTCAACCATATTCAATAGTCGATTCCAGTCATACCCTTCAGTATCTACTGTTGTCCACCAATGGCGTTTGTTTCGAATCTCGTCAGAGTGTGATTGAAAATCTATTTGTTTCCAATGTTGTATTTCGGACAAAGTTCCCACTGGTCTTTCTCTTTATAACCGATAATCTTGATTTGACGGAGAGGCGCACAGTCTTGTGCAACCTCATTATTCTGAATCTCAACCAGACCCCAGTCCGATAACAGAGTTGCAATCGTATTGCGGCGTTCTACATCTGTTTGTTCTAGGTTGGCCTTCTTACCATCAAGCATGAACAACTCTTTGAAGTGAACGATATAGTATCGTCCTTGTTTATGCAGGATATGACATGATTGGAATAGTTTGTTTTCGCGTCTGGATGCGACACCTATGCGTGTCAGGGTTTCGCGAACTTTGAGGAAGTCGTCGGGTTCTGCCAGAGTAATCTCCAACATGTTCACAGGACTCCATGATACTAAGTTACTTTCTTCCACCTTTACTCACCTTTTCTTTTAATTTTTGTAGTTGAGTAGGTGAGAGGATGGCGAGAGCTTGTTGTGCTTTCTCATTACTATATCCATAATACTCTTTCACCACATCAACGTCATTATGTGTTTCGGGTTTTGCCCATTTAGAGAAACGTTTCCGTTTCCTAACCATATTTATAAGAAATTGATATTGTAGACGGTTGTCTAGGTGGTGATACCGATTCATCTCATTTGCGAGAACAACGGTGTCGGAGAAGTAGGAAAGACTGCGATTGACCATAAAACCATTGTAGGTCTTCTCGTCTTCCATCACATCTTTCTTAGAGTAGTTTATAGAGGTTACATAATCAAAGGGGTTCATTCAAATCTCCAGTTGTTCAAGTAGTATATCACATTGTTTAAGGAAAGTCAATCCTTTGTTGTCTCGATATCCATGTCCGTATACAACTCTGGATATACCGGCTTGATAGATAAGTTTTGCACAGTGGATGCAAGGGGCGCATGTTGTGTAGAGCGTTGAACCCTCCGCCGACTCTGATGACTTCGCAACTTTTGCAATCGCATTTGTCTCCGCATGAAGAACCTCTTCTTTAGTTACAGGCATATTACCATACTCATCGGTGGTCTCACATTTGTTCGTCCAACCCGAAGGCATACCATTATACCCAATGGAAATTATTCGATTATCTTTTACTAATACTGCTCCGACTTGGAGTCTTTTTGCGGAAGATAGTTTACCATATACTTCCGCGACCTTCATGTGTGATTTGTCCCACTTATCCAAACTCAAACTCCATTTGATGAGGTATCCATTCATTATCAATTAATTTAAGTGTCATCGGGGGTTCTCTGTAAGGCTCTTGGTAGGTCTCGACCAATACAACAAAATCTCCAGTTTCTTTACAAATTCTGTTTCCGAAATCATCATATTCCCATGAACGTTCCTCTGGAATATGGTCGTGTTTGCCTGGCTTTATATATTTCATATTTACCCCCAATGTCTGATTACGCCTGCGATAATGAAAAAGCAAGTCAACCAATTGACTAACTGAAGCACTACCTTTATATATAATCCTCGTCTCGCCTGCCGCATAGTTAGGACAGGAACTTTAGGTTCGTCTTCATCCGTCCTACCAATATGATAGTCAAGTGACCGAGCGAGTATCTTTTCCCAAGTCCTGTATTCCATTATCTAACCCACTTCTGCCAAATCATCTTCAACGATGTCTTGAGTGTTCGGTCACCATAGGTGCAAGTAATCTTTTTCATCGGAGAGCGTGTCATCCAAGACAATAGGAAGACAGGGAGAGTGAAACCACCATCCCAATGATACGCAATATACGGGACTCTGTGACTCATGTAACCACTCACCAGACCCGCTGAGATGCGTCCTATCTTGATGCCTTTGAACTTAGACCTACGATAATACGAGTTGAGATACCATCCCTGTTCACGCCATTTTGTTCTGACGATACTACAGGGATGCACTTCATTATACTTGCCTTTTGGTGTATGCTCGGAGGTAAAGAAGTAGTATTTCTCAATCATTTTCGAATATCTATGTCACCAAATTTAATTAACAGTGCTATGATGCATAGAACACTTATATAAATTACCCATTCCATAACGAGATAACTCCTATACCGAAAAAGATTACCCAGAATGTTATTGCTTCTTTATTCATCTTCGACCACCGCCCACTCTTCACCATCATCATGAGTTTCTTCGTCATAGATATCATATTCTAAATCGTCGAACATCTCACGGATAAGGTCATGTGTCTCATTATCAACACCAAAGTCGGGGTCTTCGATAAACTTCAAAATCTGTTCAGCAGTTAGTTCCCACTCATCGAGAATCTCTTGACTGATATCAAACTCCTTGACGATAGATTCTCTTGTAAATTCTGTTTTTCTAATTTGCATTATACATACTCCACATTTGCCATACACTCTGTAAGGCAGGCTACTAAGTTCAGTTCGTGGTCTGCAACAAACGCATTCTTGTATTGATAATCAGCAAGAATGAGAATGAGTTGCGGAACACTCTCTGGTTTCACATGACCTTCCACACTGTCATATACACCACGGAAGATTGATGCGGGTTCAAGGTCGATATTGTTTACGACCCACTGACGCATCTTCTTGAAGTCTTTATCCTTCAAATGTTTATACAGGTCACTGTATTTACTGTTGTCCTCAACGATAACCTCAGTAGTAATACTACCACCGATACTGCCTCGTTGTAGTTCGTTCAGTCCCCTACGAAAGTCAGGGAAGTGTTTCATCACCAGATTAGCAACGACCTTACCATTGAACTCAACATCCTCTTTGACGAGGATGTCACGACACCGTTGGAAGAACTGTTGTCCCAGTGTCGCACGGTCTTGATTGGTTTTGACGTTGAACTCATACACACCGCACCGTGAGTGTAGGGGTTCGATGACACGGTTCTTGAAGTTACATGTCAGAATGAACCGACAGTTCTGTGAGAACTCTTCAATGAACCCACGCAGGGCTGGTTGTGTAGATTGAGGATTGAGGTAGTCTGCCTCGTCAAGGATAACAACTTTGTATCCACCTGACAGAGAGACAGACGATGCGAACTGTTTAATCTTACCACGCAGGGTGTCGATGTTACCTTCTTCCGAACCATTGATTACAATATAATCCAGACCCAGTTCATTACAGATTGCACGAGCAACCGTGGTCTTACCCAGACCCGCAGTCCCCGTGAGTAACATGTTGGGTATCTCACCAGAGTCAACAATCTTCTGAAAGGTCTCTTTCAGTTCACTTGGTAGGATAGTTTCTTGGACGGTTTTAGGGCGATACTTCTCGACCCAGAGGAATTCATTACTCATACTTTCTCCATAATAAAAAACAATAGTAACACATTATAATGTGTTTGTCAAGAAAAAAGTGGAGTGAGCGGAAAGGAGACGCTCACTCCACCCCATAAGTCGGCGGAAAGGAGACGCCCAGACTTATTCTTCGTCTTCGTCCACTTCTTGTGCGGATTGATACTCCTCACAGATTTGAACGATTTGCACCGCTTGGTCACGCAACTGGCCAATGGTCGAAAGTTCTTCACCTTTGAAACCGCCGCGCTGAACGACAGTATCAATCACGGCGACAGTAGAACGAGCGACACGATTACCAAGTTCGTAAATTGCGGTATGGTCTTCTTTCGGTGTTTTATCTTTTGCCATCATTATGCTCCATATGTTGATGATTTTTCAAGTGCAATAAAGTATTCAGTCGGTGACTGTTTACTCGTGAATTTAGAGATTAGTTTAGATGAAACCTCAACATCATAGTCTTCGTTAATAACTTTCACATTACCAACATTCAGAACAAAGTTGAAATCAACCCCTTCTGGATATGCCCCCTCTACCTCAATAGAGAAGGTATTGGAAGTTCTGTCTTCGGTGTCAGTGACAGTCAGACAGACCGCACCAGTCGCAGGGGTGACCGAGATATTCTCATGACCCAGTGCAGCGGCGGCACGTTTTACTTTACTCAATGTGTCAGTATCTAGGGTGAATTTAACTTCCGCTTCTGGCATGTCGATGTTCCGGCCTGGCGATGTCAACATCTCAGGGTCAGAGAAGAAATACTTCACCGATGAACGACCCGTAGAGTCACCGACCACAACGTAGTCAGTCTCAAACTTCAGACGGGGTTCGTCAACCAGAGACAGGACATTCAGAAACTCATTCAAGTCGTAGATGCCAAATGTCTGTGGGAAGGATTCGGTTGTCTCGGCAGAGGACAACACGTTACGCGCAACCGAAATAGTCTTCAGTGTGTTACCTTCAGTAATCACAATGTTCGGATTAATGGTTGCATAGTTTTTCAGAATGTTTAATGTAGTATCAGTTAGTTCCATAATAATAACCTTTCATGTTTCAGTGTGTTTATACTATAACACAGTTGACGTATAATGTCAAGCAGCTTTTAACTTCGAGAAGTTTTTTTCTTTGACAAATTCTATTTTTCGTTGGAATGCTGCATCTTCCAACTCAGACTTGTGAGATATGACAAAGACATTGGTGTCTTCTGCGACAGTCGCAATAATCTTCATCAGGTTCTCGATACCGTCCTCATCCAGTGATGAGTCGAAGGTTTCGTCCAACACCAGTAGGTTGGTTGCCACAGAGTTCTTCATCTTGGCAATCTGTCTCCATGTGAACAACAACGACAAGTCAATCCGTTGTTTCTCACCCTCAGAGAATGAGTCGTAGGAGAATGCGTCACGATGTCGTGACCGAATGGTTTCCTCAAATGCCTCATCCAAATTGAAGTGGACAAAGAAGTCAAGAATCTGTAGATACTCGTTGGTCAGTTTGTTGATGACAGGAATATACTGTTTGATAATCTTGGTCTTGATACCAGTGTCCTTCAACATCTCTGCACTGACCCGATAGTAGGAACTCTGTTCCGATAGTTTATACTTCTCGTCTTGCAGTCCCTCTTTCTCTACGCGAAGTGTTTCCAGTTCAGTATTCGCTTCACTGAGGTCACCTCTCTCTTCAGACAATACCGTGAGTTCAGTGTTAATGACATCCATGGTTCGGTTAATTGACCCAATCTCTTGTGTATTTGCGTTGACCTTTGACTGCCATTCCCGTATATTGTCCATCTTTGTTTGCAACTCTTCTTGTTGCGCGAGTAGAGTTCCTCTTTTGACTTCACCAATATCGAGTGCGTTTTTAATAGTTCCAGCTTTGGTTTTGCATTTGTCGAGATGATAGTTCTTCGTTGTCTCGTCAATATCTTGTTCGCATGTCGGACATGTATCGTTCTCTTGGAAAAACTTCGCCTGCTTGACAACTTCTTTTTGTTGTGTTTTGAATTGCGCCATATATTGGTCAATGGAGGCAATATCCTTAGATACCTTAGTTGTTCCTTCATTGACACTTGGAGACTTTTCGGTGACTTCATTTGTCAGTTCCTCATTCGATTCGTTCAGGACACGAATGTCTTCCTGCAAAGATTTGATTGTGTCGAGTTTCTCTTTTTTCTGCTGTGCAGTTATTTCACTCAGGTCTCGAAGATACTTTTTCTGTGCGTTAATCTTCGTCTCTACCATACTCAGTTCATGAGTATTATCACTAATCTTGTCTTTCAGGATAGACATTCGTTCCTTCAACAACCCGTTCATCTTACTGAACACGTTGATATCAAGTAGGTCTTCAATCACATCACGCCGAGCTTGAGAGGTAAGTTGCATGAAAGGCACGAAGGATGAAGACCCCAGAACCACAATTTGATGGAAGGACTTGTGGTTCAACTTGATAATGTTATTCTCTAGCATCGTTTGATATTCCCGTGCATGAGAATTCTGGTTCACCATATTACCATTGACCCATATCTCAAACTTTGCTGGTTTGATGCCACGGACAACTTTGTAATTTTGTGAACCAATCCGAAACTCAACCTCGACCAACGTCCCCTTGTTGTTGATGGAGTTGACGAGTTGTGGTTTCGAAATCTTACGGTGCGGCTTACCAAATAAACCAAAGGAGAGAGCGTCTAACATGGTAGACTTACCCGCACCGTTTTGACCCACCACGAGTGTGGTAGGGGAAGTATCGAATTCAATCTCTGTAAAATTATTTCCCGTCGATAGGAAGTTTTTAAATCTAAGTTTTTCGAAATAAATCATGTAGCCATTATATCAAATATAAACGGTGAAGTCAAGAAGTTTTTTCGTTATCTTCTTCTACAGCCCCACACCAATCACATTCAACACCTTTCTCAAATCCAATCTTACCGCCATGAACTGCACACACATGTTCCCAGAATCCTTCTTTGGGCGCAAAGCCATCATCAAATCCTAATCCCATTATACAATCTCCATCGTTTGTGCTTCCATCATAAGGTCAGATATCTCTTTCTTAATCCTACCCTTATCTAGGTCTGTATTAACAGCATCAATATAATTATACACGATTGTTTCGGTATCGTCAAGCGAAATCTCTTCGTCCCCGACATTTTCTCCGATGAACTCTTTGAAGTCCTCTTGGATTTTCAGTTCGTGTATCTTCTGAGCCTGCACACGGTCAATGAACCGTTCAAACTCATAGGGGTCACCCTTGTTGGTGACAATGACCTTGATGAACTTGTTGTCCAAATACTTGAGGTCTTTGAACTTGTTCATGTTTTCGTGGTCGTAGTAAATCTTCTCATAGATTGTGATTGGGTTACGCACCGCAGTCACTTCTCTTGTTTCCGTATCAAGAATGTGGAAATACTTGTCATCGTTGCAGTCGTTCCAGAAGAACTCCATCTGACTTCCCAGATAGTGAATGTTACCCTGTGATGACTTGGCATGGAAGTGACCAGAGAGAACTGACTCAAAACGGTCAAACAGTTTTGGAGACATACCATCTTGACATGGCATACCCTTCTGCATTTCAAACCCTTGTAGTTCTAGGTGTGCGCCAATGAAGTCTACCTTACAAGTCTTGATGAACTCTACGGACTCCTTTTCATTATCAGGACAAATCCACGGAACAAGCCCCATCTTCAAACCATCATAGTCCATGACCTTTGGTTTGAGAATAAGATTGACCTCATTCATGTAGTGACCCTGTAACTCTTTGAGAGCATTCAGTTCAGTCGTGTTCTTATAATACATGTCATGGTTACCGATGATGATGTCCATCGTGATACCATATTGACGCAAAGGTTCTAGAAAGATTTTACGATTGTGTTGCAGTGCCTTGAAGTTGATTGTCTTACGATTGTCGTAGTAATCACCCAAGTGCAGAATGTGTTTGATATCGTTCTCTAACAGATAGGGAAAGAACACGTCCCGATAGAACTGTTCTTGGTAGTCCATAAAGATGTCAGAAGAATTGCGAATTCCGCAATGGGTATCATTAAGTATTGCTATCTTCATGTTCTTCTGCCTTTACCTTACCCCAGAGTGTCCACCAACCATCTTCGTTACTGTATCCCAACTCTTCTAACCCAGAGAACCAATCTTCATCATATGCTTCTTGAATCTTCTCTTGTTCTTCATCGGAGAACTCTGTTAGAGTGAAGTCAAGTTCTGAATTGCCATCAGTGGTCTCATACATTTCAAACTCAGTAAAGTAACTACTCACCAACTCATTATGACGGTTATCATCCTCAGCATCAACTGCGAGTTGTAACGCTTCACGTTCATCTTCGTCTTTGGGTGTTACAAGAAAAGTGCCACCCTTCCACTCCATCCGAACAATAAACTTTTTATCGTCCGAACCAACCAGAAGTTCTTCTTCATTAACTGCCCATCTGTTATATGGGTAAATCATATACTGTTTGTCAATCTCAATCTTCATTAGGATTACCTGCTCGTTTCATCGCTTCAGCCATAGTCAATTTACCCGAACTACTATTCTGTAGTTTGATTGCCTTCTTACGCAGTTTGCGTGTTTGAACTTTTTTTGCTTTATCCATTAGTAATCTAACTCCCTTGCAGCAATAACATTTCGACAGTCTTCCAACCATAGTTCGAAAGACTTGTTACCTTTGTAATACTCACGCTTCTCAGATGTTCCGAAAATTTCCAGAACCCATCTTGCTTGGTCTACACTTTTTCCGTGATATGATAATTTGTCCATTTTTATATTATACCAAATATGACATACAATGTCAAGTAAAAAGATTGGCTCCACCTGCTGGGCTCGAACCAGCGACCTAATGATTAACAGTCATCCGCTCTACCAACTGAGCTAAGGTGGAATAATGTGGCGGAGGGTGAGAGATTCGAACTCTCGAAGGGCGTGAACCCTTGCTGGTTTTCAAGACCAGTGCTTTCAACCACTCAGCCAACCCTCCTAATTTTAATCTGAAATAAAATCACTCAAGTCAGAGTCAACTTTGACCGTGCGTTTCCTGCGTTCCTTCTTGATAACAGCTTTCCACTCAGAGTCTTTCTCTTTGATTTCATCAATCCGAATACGGAGTTGGTCAACAAATGCTTGTGCGACAGAGGCAGACTGAGCATCACCCAACTCATTATCAAGAAAGTTCTCAATACCAGACTGGTTGATATACTTCATCTTGATATCTTGTTGTTTCTTTTCTTTCTCGATACGGCGTAGAAAAGCATACCATGAAATCTGTGTGAAGTATGCAAACGCATTTGGTTTCCCTGTGCGTGTCGCAGCTTCTAGATTATAGTTCTCAATCGCTTTGAGACAGTTCTCTACCGCATCCATTACCATCTCTTCACGATAGGTGTATCGAACAAAGTTGGATTTATGTGACAGACCTTCGCAAATCTTGAGAAAACATTGTGCGATATAGTCGGGAACTTTTGGTAATGGTTCACCTTTGTCTCGCGCTTCGTTTACAATAGTCACATGGTCAACAACTGCTTGAGAGAACTGTGCGTTGTTCACATAGTGTGGTTTGTCTTTTGGTCTTATTTTAGTCATGATATACTCCAATTATGTCCTTATAGTATCATAAATTTTATTCAATGTCAAGTAAAAAAAGTGCTTGACAAAATGTGTAATCCGTGTTATAATTAAGATGTCTTTTGAGGAGGGTTGGATACTACCTAATTACCCCTGCAACACAATATCTATTTCCTCTAAATTCTTTGGCCAATGTATTATGTATCATGTGTCCAGAGAATAAAACTAACATACCATTTTCAATTTTAAGTTCGTAATCCGAATCAGGAAAAATTAGACCCGAACAATTTTCGGGTGGGTCAATATAATAACAAAATGCCCATGTATTAGGCCAATGATTATGCGGTATAGTTACCTCGCCACTTTCATATCTTGTTCCCCACATTACAGATACTTGTAGAGACTTGATATAAGCATCATACCAAACAGGACTATTAGCTCGCGATACATGATTGGGATGTTCATACTGTAATTTATTAGAACAATCTCTACAAAATTCATTGATAATACCAGACAGTTCTTGAAATTCAGGATATTGTATGATATCAGGTAAAGTGGTATCGGCTTTGACATTTGTAGTATGATTCATCTTGTCACCAATCGTATCGATTCGTGTGACAATCTTCATGTTCATATCTTCATTATCTAATACTTTGGTGAAGATATATTCATTCTGTTTGTTTTGTAATGTAATCATGAAAAAGTTGGACTAATATTTCCTGCAATACAGTATCTATATCCATCATATGTGGATTCTTTTACACCGTGTAGTGTGTCACCCTTGAAGAGTATTAGTAAACCATGATGTAAATCGATTTCGATATCTTCTGTGGGAAAGTATAATCCTGCCGAGCCCTTTGGTGGATTTAGATAATATGTGAAAGACCATGTTGATGGCCAATGGTCGTGGACACGAAATGAGTCACCACTTTCATTTCGCATACCCCACATCAAGTGGCATCTCTGACTACGGACATATAACCTTCGGGTAAATATCTTCATACCGCGATGGAAGTCTTTGTATGCATGAGACCCTTCTAGGATATCCATAGACTTCTCACGACCAAACTTTTCAACAATCTTAACAAATTCATCGAACTGTGGTAGACCAAGAAGAGTGTTTGAGTATCCAGCTTGTCCAAGTCTATTGCCTTCGGGCACAAAGTCATAGTCGAAATCTCTAAGATACTCGAACATACGATTATTCATCTCGTCGTTGTTAATAATCTTTGTATAGATTTCAGACATTTGATACTTCTGGCCATGCAGGCGGTTTTGGTAATATATTTCCAGATACACAGTATCTATACCCATCAAAATCTGATGGACGAGTCTCGTGATTTAAATCACCCTTAAATAAAACCATTAATCCATGTTCAATAGGAATTTCTGTATTGGAGTCTGTTAGATATAATCCTGACGAACCTTCTGGCGGGTCAATATAATATGTGAATACCCAAGTGAAAGGAAAATGATTATGTGAAGAAATAAACTCTCCCGAACTGTCACGTCTACCCCAAATTCCACCACACTTAAATGATTCAATATACATAGAACTGTAAATATCCCAAAAACTTTCGAAGGAATGTTTGTAATGTTCTGTAGATTTTTCTATAGCGAAGTCTACCGCTATTTTTGATAGTTGTTGAAACTCTGGGACATTACCCATAGGGCCTGTTGTTAAATACTGATTTGAAAACTTTGATGATAATTCATCTAATTCTTCTTCACTATCAAGACGCATATCGATGTGATGTATCAATCCAGTATTCAGTATCTCATTATCAATAAATTTTGTATAATACATTAGTGTATGGTGTCAGTTGGGCCTGGAAACGCAATTACATTGTCGTCATCACTATCCAAAGACTTCAAATATTCCTCAATCTTTTCAGATTCACGCATGACCTCTTTAGTCATCTTGTTAATATTAGCAATATCTTCGAAGGATTCATCTCCTCGATTCTGTAGATATTCTTTGTTGCGTTCTTTCCACATTTTCGCCATATCGTCTACAGCTTCATCATATTGTGTAGTAAGTGATTCAGGTGGGTATGCAATACCGATGACATGATTACCATTCAACACTAAGAGGTCTTCAGGATTTTCTTGATAGACCATCCACGGACGGAACGAGTAGTAACGAACACCAGTCTCCATTTCACCCATCACAAGTTTCATGGCCTTTCTTACGACAAGTTCGAGTTCTTCTTCGTTATTCCATTGAATTACTTCACAGACGATTTCTTCACCTGATGCGAGTTTAAACTGTCTTACTTCGTATTGTTCTGTTTTCATTTCAAATCTACTTTGTATATCTTATGTGGAAACTGCTCTTTAGTATATATCTTAATTCTTTCTGCGCTGTGACGTAGAGTAAAGTTCTTATGCGAGTTGATATGTAGGTCATCAGCGATGTCAAATAGTTTCGTTTCCGACCCATCGTCAGACTGACGTAGGCCACGACCTATCGATTGTAGGACTTTAACCTGAGACTTACTAGGACTAGCAAAGACAATGTTATGCAGATTCCTAATGTTGATGCCTGTGCTAAAAGTGCCAAGTGATGCGACGATGATAGCATTCTTTTGTTTCTCCACGATACCACGAATCTGTTCGCGGTCAGTTGCATCCACCTCACCCGACACATAGAAAATCTTACGACCTTCTTCTGCTTTATCTCTCATCATGTCAAAGAGAATCTTACCGTGTTTCTCTACGAACTGAAAGAGAACCAGAGTGTTACCAGTCTGGTCAAGTGCGAGATTGGTGATTAGTTTATTACGTTTCTCATTGCGAACAATGTAGTCAATCTCTTCCTGATAGGTTGCGTCCTTCAGCATATGACATACATCATTATGATACCGCAACAACAGGACAGATATATTTAGTTTCGCAAGCGTTCCCTTCTCCTGCAAATCCCGTGTCATAGTGACACGTTTGGTTGGCCCGAACAGACCCTCCAATACCAGTTTGTTTGTTTCTGTCCCGTCCAGTGTCCCTGTTGTCCCGAACCGATACTCTGCGTTGACACATTTGTTCATGATACCTGACAGGGACTTTGCCTTGAACAAATGCACCTCATCCCCAAATACGCAACCAAAGTTCTCGAACCATTCTTTCGGAAACTTGTAGATAGATTGCCACGTTGAGATGACGATTTGTTTGTCGGTAGTCTTGTCCTTACCAGAATAAATCTTGTGACATAGGTCGGGGTCAAATCCGTAGTCGGCAAAGTCCTTGTGCATCTGTTCTACCAGACTCGTTGTAGGAACAACAATAAGAATCTGTTTATCATAGTTGTCGATATACCAACGCATAAGATTATAGATGATGAATGACTTACCCGAACCAGTAGGGGATAAGAGAATAGCTCGTTTCTTTTCGATGCCGTGAGTGACCGCATCATACTGATAGTCACGCAACTCAAAGGGCATCTCTAGTTCACTCTGGAACTTTACAAGGTTCTGGTGTTGGATATGATTTGTTTGTGCGGGGTGTCCGTAGTCCGTCTCCTGTAGCTGGAGAGGATACATGCGGTCAGAACAAAACTTCTTGAGGTGTTCGTATAGACCAACGTTCAGTTCGCGAGTAACTTGATTGAATAGTTTGATTTTGCCGTCCCATTTACGAGACTTGAATGCTGGCATAAACTTATGGCCTGGAACATAGAAAGAGAAATACTCTCTTAGTTCTGGTATCTGATGCGCTTCGGCATCAACCAACATCATAGAGTGGTCTCTTAGTCCAACAGTAATGGTATTAGGTAATTTGCTCATACCCTATGTATGCGAGTATTAACTGCCCGCCTCAAACGCCCGCCAGCGAATCATGTTACCAATCGTCTGGTGTCGCCAGTTTAGGTTACTGACAATCTCTGTGAGAGTCTCAACGATAGTCTGGAGATACTGAATCTTCATCTCTGACTCTTGAATCTCCGCATCACTGTCGTAGTAATACTCTTTGAAGTTCTTGGTAGTCGCTGAGAGACCGTCATATGGGTCATACTTCCACCCACGGGACTGAATGTCTTCTTGGGACATCTTACCCTCATAGTAGAGATACTTGTCCTTCAGCAACGTCTTCTGGTCAAACTCTGCCTTCTTGAGACGTAGTTTGGTAAGAGAGAGATACTCAAGATACTTCGAGTGTAACGCAGGGGTCACACGCGAAGTCTCGTCAAGTTGATGTTTCGCAATCTGCGAATCTTCTTTCCACTCAGCGAGGATTGTTTCTAAATCAATCATCTTGGTATCCTGATATTGGAGCGGACGGAGAGAATCGAACTCCCGTCGATGGGTTGGAAACCCACTGCATTACCACTATGCTACATCCGCATTGTTATTATATAGTATCACATTATGATGTGATTGTCAAGCACTTTTACGAAGATTGCAGGATGCGTGAACGGCCGCACAGTTTTCTGATGTCGTAGGATTACCATCTTTATAAAGAAGAATATGGTCACCATGAATCTCCTTACCAAACTCAGGCATCTCTTCGCCACAGATATTACACTTACAATCTTGTTCGTAATATGCTTTTTTAACAACATCACGACTAAATGTGCGTTCACTGTCGAGTTGGATAAATTGATAACGAAGCTTCGTCATTTCGGTTCGCAACATATCCAATACTCCAATAGTATCGTTTACAGCACTGTTGCTCATACGAACTTCGTATGGCGTTTTAGCCAAACCTTCTTGACACAATTTTTTATCTGTGAGATTATTAATCGCTTTAATATAAACATTCATAAAATTGATAGGGTCAAGTTTGATATTTGCCTTAAAATGTTCGGATACAAGAACACAGAAGTTACGAAACATCTTGGGCGAAATCATCTGTTTTGCTCGAGGAACTCCTCGCATCGATTGATTTACAAAAGCCATGAGTTTGTCTACATGTTTGTGATTGAAATTGATATTTCGTGTAGCGTGACTCACATAAAAATTATCAATGCACTTATTGGTAACACC
>Ga0209666_1000583_pt1 | contig 27911 bp, 23 predicted proteins | sample SaaInlV_125m_DNA_FD_184679 | JGI IMG/M metagenome (GOLD analysis project Ga0209666, IMG submission 184679) | Marine microbial communities from expanding oxygen minimum zones in the Saanich Inlet - Saanich Inlet SI037_S3LV_10m_DNA (SPAdes)... | ecosystem: Environmental > Aquatic > Marine >...
GCTCGGCGGCTCGGGTGGCGGGGGCGCCAAAGGAGGGTTCGAGGGTGGCGCGGGAGGCGAGGGCGGCGCGGGTGGCGGTGGCGAGGGCAGCGGTGGTTCGGGTGGCGAGGGTGGCGGCGGCGGGGGCGGGCGCGTGATCTCCTTGTCGTACGCAACGGCGCCGTTGACGATGATGAAGTTGGTAAGGAAGCTCAGGAGGAGCACCACCAGTGTCTGGACAATGGAGCTGTGCGTGTTGGTGGGCCGTCGGGTGTTCTGGTAATCGGTGTCGGGGTCGGAGTCTTCCTGCTGGTTGAGGTCGCTCGAGGGGCGCTTCAACACGCCGAGAAAGACGTTGTTTGCGAACACCGGCGCTTCCTGGTGCAGGCGCGCGTTGAGGCGCTGCTCCTCGGGCGCCGGCATGGCGCACCGCCGCGATGTGTGTTCTTCCCCCCCCCACACACTAGTCGGCATCCAAGCGCTACTTACTTGGTATTTTTTTTTCATTTGGTCCGCCGGTGAGTGCACTAACCAGGACAGGGGGGGGTGCACGGCATGGCGCAATCCCCCGGAGTGCTGGCCGCCATCGCGGGCACCGCGTGCCTGCTAATCGCCCTGTCGATCATCATCGGCGTCACCGTGAACGTCGTGCAGAAGGGAGAGGACAACAAGGAGGCCATGATGGCGTCGCCGCCGCCGCCGCCCGCCAGCGCCCGACGCGAGATGTTTGAGACCAACAACCTGTTCCAACCGCCAAAAGACCACGGCTTTAAGCTCAAGCCGGGCGAGAAGTCGGCGTTTGAATCCCTGTCCCGTCTACCGCTCAAGAGGTGACCGCTAAGAGTGTTTCCGCAGTGGTAGGGTGTTTGCGTGCGTGGAGGGTGCATGTCAAATGTCATGAAAGACTTTAAAGAATCCCACGAGCAACTCTCCGACGTGGCCAAGGTGCAAAACTGCACGGAGTCCTGCCTGGTGCGCGCCGTGTCGCGGCACGTGCTGCCCGAGACGGCGTCGTTTGCAAACCTAGAGGCGATCAGCGGGCACACCGAGGCGCCGTGCTTTGTGGGCACCTCGGCCAAGCAGCTGGCCCTCTCGGCGCACCTGGAGGCGCCTCAGGGGCCGGGGGGTGATGACCACAGGCCCGCCAAGAAGCGGCGGCGCAACAGCAACGCGGAGGACGAGGCGGATCGCGTCGCCGGCGCGCGCGCGCGCCTGGCCAAGGACGTGCCCGACCTGCCGGCGGAGGAGCTCCACATTGCCGAGGCGGTGCTGGTGCGGCTCGTGAACTTGTTGCGGGGAACCGAGGGCGAGGTGTGCGTGCAGTCGTACGCGCTGCTCGCCAAGAAGCTGAGCGACACCGACCCTCGCGCGCGCGTGGTCATCGCCGCGCGGCTGAACGCGGGCATCGCCATGCCCGTCGGGCTGCTCAAGGCGTGCCTCGGCGAGTGCTGGGAGGACGGCCTGCTGACCACGCTGCCCACGCTGCACGGTATCTCGGAGGTGGACCTGCCGTACTCGCCCGAGGCGGAGGCCGCGCTGGCGTATGGGAACGCGCCGCTGCTGCTCGTGACCTCGGTCGCAACGCGATGAGCGCGGGAGTTGAGGGCGTGTTGTGTTGGATAATAAGTCCCGGTTTGAACGCGTCTTGTTAAAGCACGCCATGAGCGCGAGGCCCCCCGACCTGACGCGGCTCCACGCGCGCGCGCTCAAGCGGCACCTCTCTTACAACGAGGAGCAGCGCGGAAGGAGGCAGGCGCAGTTCATATGCGGCGTGCCGTACGACGACATCATCGAAGGCGCGCTGCGCGCCTTCATGCCGCTCGTCAGCGCGTGCATGAAGGATCAGTCGGAGACGTACGAGCAAGTCTTTTGCGGCCGCAACAGCCACGGGGAGTTTGACCGCAACATGCGCCTCACCGTCCACGCGCAGTACGTCGCGCGGCGACCCGGTCACCTCGACGGCGACTGGTATCGCTTCTGGGTGTCGATGAAGGATGCGCACGGACGCGTGAGGGTCCAGGAGCGCTTGGATGCAGCGGGCGAGCCTCTGGTGGAGTACATACGCTGCCTGGGCCGGGCGCGCACGTACGAGGAGCTCGCGGAGAAGCAGCAAACGCTGCGCGCGGAACTGGTCCGGGTGCTCTACCCGTGGCTCGTGTGGTTTGGTAGAGAGTTTAAGTATTCTTAAAAACACTCACCAACGCGCGCAACTCTACCACGACCCCGCAACGATGTGGATGACGCGGTGGCCGATGTCGGACCTGGCCGCACCCATCAGCTGCAGGCAGACGTGCTGGCCCTCAAACTTGAAGTGCACGTCGAGGTCGTCCGGCGCGTTGTAGCCGCGCGAGTAGAAGTGCGGCTCCTGTTCGGCGCGCGCTTGGTTCTGGGCGCCGTTCTTGTAGACGCAGGCGAGGCCGGCCGACAGCACCTGCACCACCATGTGATTCGAGCCGGCAAACCCTGGGGGCACCTCGGTGATCTGGCAGTGGTGCTCGGAGTTCTCACGGCCCGTGGTCCAGTACACGTTCTCCGGGTCGACCACGGGGATGGAGCAGGTGAACTTGACGTCGTGGTTGTTCACGAGATGCTCCACCGCCGCCGGCAGGTTGGGGTGTGCGTGCTCGGTGAAGTACGGCACGAGTCCCGTGAACGGCACGTCTTCGAGCTTGCCCTTGCCAAACTCCTCGCGCCACGCAAAGTTGGCCCCGTTCTCGCACGAGGCCGCACTGAAGACGCCGAAGCGCTGGCGGTTGGTTGGGTCCACCCAGGCCTGTTCGCGGAGCATGGCGGTCTCGAGCATCGGCACTGTTTCCAAACGCGCACGATAGCAAGCGCTCGGGGTCTTAACGGCGTCTCGTAGCAAAAGGGCTAAGAATTACGGGAACACAACCCGCGTGTTTTTTTAAGCGTACCCCAACGCGTACTCACGACTCACGCACGTCAACCCGGCGCTGACCAGAGCTACCAAGTGCCAGACCGAGTGCGAGTTGCACACGGTGCCCCACCCAGGCGACTTGTCGCTCGGGCACGCGAGGCACGTCATGCTGCCCTCCACGAGCAGGCCGTCGGGCCACTGGAAGAAGCGGTCGATGGCCATGCCGAGGCCCACGGTCACGAACGCGGTCACCTGCAGCGCCACGATGACGTTGGCCACGCCGTCGCCGAGCACGCGGAACGCCGCGGGCACGCTCATGAAGTAGGACGCGAAGAGCAGCAGCGACGTCGCCTGCCGCGCCTGCGAGTGGTGCAGGTCGCGGTGGCCAAACGAGAAGAGGCCGCGCCCCAGCAGGCAGCCGTCCTTGGCGCGCGTCTCGATCTCGTGCGGCGACCACGTGAGCACGCCCGGCAGCCGCCAGCGCCGCCACGCGAAGAAGAAGATCAGGAAGCACGCCGCCGCCGGCAGGTCCAGGATGGTCTGGTACGGCACGTTCTCAAAGCCGCGCGTGGCCACTGCAATGTCGGCCGTCGTGGCGACTGTGATCCCAATGTAGATGGCGGCGTAGTCGAGCACGCGCGTCACGTACGCAAAGTTGCGGTCGGGCGCCGTGCAGTGGTAGAGCGACGAGGTGAGGAAGACGGACGCGATCGTGTATCCCGCGGCGCTCGTGAGCGCACCGTCGACGCGCTGCTCGTGCAGGCGCACGCTGGAGCGCGTGATCGCGTAGATGAAGAACGCGAAGGCGCCCACAAAGTGCACCCAGAAGGACATGCGCTCGTAGTGCCCCGCCGGGCCCAGCAGCCTGGAGATGGTCCCCGCGCGCCCCTCGATGTCGTTGGAGATGGCCACGCCGTAGAAGAGCTCCCAGAAGCGCGCAAGACCCTCCTTCTGCGCGTCGGGCTTTCCGATGGAGTACTGGTCGGCGTACTCGCACTCGGGCGCAACCCTTGGCGCAAACCTGGCCACCACGGCCTTGGCCAGCGGCGTCTGCGCCACCGCCTTTGCGATCGGCGTCTGCATCACCGCGGCGCCCGCGCCCGCGCCGGCGCTGGCGAGCCACGTGAACGAGAGCGCATTCACGGTGGAGAGCGCGCTGCTGCTGGCCGTGGGGGCGCACGACTTGCACGCAAACGCCAGCGGCACCTCCGGCGCCGCCGGGATGCCCTTGGGGGCGGGTTGCGGGCACTCCCTGGCCCTCTGCCTCTCCAGCGCGTGCTCGATCCGGTGGCTCTCAAGATTAAACGTGATGCCCTTCATCTACACACGCACACACACGCGCGCACTTCCACTTAGTCCGGCTCCCGGACCCGTATATCCCGCCTACGGTCCCGGGGGCGTCTTCACGAGGATGTAGTTTCCCTCACCCACCGGCATCAGGCGCACGTCCGTGCCGGGGGCGCAACTGATGCCCGCCATCGAGACGCCCATCGAGGGGACCGCCGTCCACAAGATGCGCGTGAAGCACGGCTCCGCGCGCGCTCCGGCGCTGTCCACCTCCTCCGCCTCGGCGTCGGCGGCGTCGGCGTCCGTGGCGGCGGGCGGGGCGGGAGCCTTCTTCTTGGCGTCGGCTCCGCCGCCATTCTCGGCCGGCCGCTTGCGCTTCGACTTGGTCGCCGCGGCAGGAGGGGTGATCACTTCCAGGGTGCCGTCGATCTTGGCTTGGTCCTCCAGCTTGCCCCACACGCGGTACTTGACGTTGCCGTGCACGTTGGGGTCGTACATGCGCGGAAGCGTTCCCCGTCCCACCTTGTACATGCGCTTCATGAGCTTCTCGTCGATCGGGAGCAGGAAGGGGAGCGGCGCGTCATCCACGACGAGCTTGGCGCGCAGCTGGGCGACGGCCTCCTCGTTCTCGTCCTCCACCCGGCACGGCAGGAATCCGGCCACGTTGACGATCCCAGGCCCGCTGCCGGTGCTGGTGGGGTCGACCGGCACCTTGTAGATCTGCACCTCCTGAAGCAGCTCCTTCATGCGCTCGTTGGCCAGCTTGGTCAGCATCCCGTCGCGGTCCTTGCGCGGGGCGAGCACCTGCTCCACGGTGACCGTGAACGCGCAGTTCTTCTCGTGGGTCCAGTTGGGCGCGTGCGCCGCCTCGGTGCACGCGCCCGTCGCATCCTCGGGGGGCATCCCGGTCATGCCGTAGAAGCGCTTCGCCGCCGGCCCCTTGTCGTTCTTGAGCAGGAAGTAGTGGCTGATCATGTGGGGGCTCACCTTGGGCGGCACCTCGGCCGCTGCGCGGCCGTCGTCCGCCTCCTTGGGAGGCGCGCCGTTGGCGTGCGCGCGCCGCAGCTGGTCGTGCTCCTCCACCGGGTCCACGGCGGCCAGTGGTGGCGGCTTCTTCACCAACCCACCCACGCGCGTCACCGGCTCGCCGTCGGAGCCGTCCTCATCCTCCGAGCCCTGGTCCATCACGAACGCCTTGGCCTTGCCTTTGGCCGGCTTGCCGCCCGCGGGCGGCGCGGCGGGGGCCTTGCCCTTGTTGCTGGACGCCGGCGCCGGCTGCTTGCTGCTGCTGCTGCCGCCCAGAAACTGCGTGATGTTCCTCTGCTTGAACGGTTTGGCGCCGCGCGCGTCCTCCTCGTCGTCCTCGTCCTCGTCCTCCTCCGGCGCCGGCACGTCGTCGTCGTCGTCGTCGTCCTCGTCGTCGTCGTCGGCGCCGGAGCCTGCCATGCCACCATTCAGCGCATACCCGGGGCCCCCGTCGTCCTCGTCGTCCTCGTCGTCCGACTGGCGGTAGCCCGCGAGCCCGCGCGCGTCCTCGTCGTCGTCGTCGCTGCCACCGAGCACGTGCTGGTCGTCCTCCTCGCCGTCGCTCGGTTCCATGTCGCTCATGCTCGTCGGGGGAGGTGCGTGCGCGCGAGCGGGTGGACGACGCTGTCTTGGGAGGTTAGCGTGGCGCTCACGCTTTTTTTAGGACACCGAAACACAAGACGCAAGTTTTGTTCGTGGCATGGATCCGCACGCCGCCTCACGCCTTGCCCCAATTTCTTTGGAGCGAGCCGTCCCTGTTTATGGTGTGCTTTATCTCGTCCAGTTCGTGTTCGATCAGTTCCTCAGCCGCCTTGCCGTACCGGTTCTCCAGCATCTGCGTGAGGAGCACGTGGACCGACGCGGGGGTGAGCACCCAGGAGAGCGGGCCCGGCATCCGCCCGTCCGAGTTGCTCGCGATCTTGGTGGCCGTGATGTTGGCCAGGATCACCATGGCGCCGGCCTGCGCGCCGAAGAACTCGTCCATGGCCGGGTACTCCTTCGGTGGCGGATCTGGCCACTCGCCCTTGCGAGTCCTGTATTTCAGAAAATGCTGCCTCAACGCTTCCGCATAGGCTGTTCGCGACGTGTTGAGCACCGCAATGACTGCCTTCAGGTACCTGAGCGCATCTGCGTTGAAAAAGGCGTTGGCCCTCTCCTTCGTCACCGGTTCCGGCAACTTCTTGCCCTCCATGGCCTTGGCGAGCGCTTTGATGTAAATGTCGTCCACCAGCTGATCGGGGGAGTAGTCCTCAAGCTCGATCAGCAGGTAGAAGCGGCGGGTGAAACCGGCGTTGGCCTTGAGGAACTTGTTCTTCATCTCGTCCTCGTACCCGGCGGCGATGATGCAGCTCGACCCAGGCCACTCCGACATGAACGCGATGCACTCCGCGATGGCCTCTGCCGCAACCGCGGTGAGCTCGGGAACCGGCTGGCCGGGCTTCTGCTCGTACGACGTGAGGCTGTACGCCTCGTCGAGGAAGATGACCTTCTCCAAGTTGGCCACAAGGAAGCGCTTCGTCTTTGCGGCGGTCTGCCCCTCGTACTCGCCGATGTAGTCGCTGCGGCCCGACACGACGACCTCGTCGTACACGAACAGGCCGAGCTTGCTCAGCACGGCGCCCAACTTGTCGGCCAGGCGCGTCTTACCCGTGCCCGGGTTGCCCATCAGGACGATGTTGATCATCGTGTTCTGCGCCACCAGCGGGTTCTCGATGAAGGCGAGGATCAGGTCGGACAGGGAGGCGAGAAGGTACGTTTGGTTTTTGAAGTCGTCGACCAGCTCCGTGATGACTTCTGACAGCTCCTTCGCCTTCATCAGAGCACTTGCAGCCGTGTCCACCTCACTCTTCCGCTGTGCAGCGGCGGCGGCGATCTCCTCGAACGCCTCCTTTGCGTAGACGAGCGCGGACCAGCTCTCGTACACCTTCTCCGCGACGTCCCATTTGGTGGGATTGGGGTCTGCGCCGCTTCCCGAGCCCCGGGGGATAGCAGCCCCCCCAAGCACGCTACCTGCGAGGCGGCTGTCCGGCTCGCGGAGCGCGCCCGGCACCCCGACGCCGCGCGTTGTGGGCGCGCCGGTCCACGTAACGTCGAATGGTGCCTCCATGGAAGTGGTTGTGTGCGTGCCGGCAACGCTGGCGCTGTACGCAGAGCTGCCGCCGCTGCTGCTGTAGGCCCTCCGCGCTGCACGCCGCCCATCGTCCTTTTTTCCCTCCTCTACGGCCTTGTCGTTGCCAAAGGCGATGCGCGCCTTTGCGACGTAGGCGTCCACCTTGGCCTCGGCATCCTTGATTTGCGATCCAAGCTGGGCTGCCTTTTCCGTAAACAGGTCTTCCTTGTGCTGCATCGACGCCACGATCGCATCCTGCCACTTGCCGCGCAAGTTCCCTTGCGTCGTGTCCTTCAACTTCTCGGCGATCGTCTCCAGAAGCGCGGCGCCCGGCTCCCCCGCGGGCTGCCACTTTTGCGCAGCCGCCGCCGCCGCGCCCCTCGACGGCCTCGCGGCGACGACACCTCCCCCGAGCCTGCCGGCGCCGGTGGCGTCGCCCTGCAGCTCCAGCCGCAGCTGGTGCAGCGGGGGGAGGCTCATGGCCCACCCGCCCCCTGTCTAGTGGGGCGCGAACACGCGGCTTATCCCAGGCGCGCGACCGCCCCGCACGCGTGGCATGCGCTAGCAGAACTTTACACTTTTGCCCCGACAAGCACGCACGCGCGCGCACACGCACACACACACACACGGCGCTGCGTCCCCGCCACGCGCCAACCCATGGCGAAGAACCCGCGCGTCGAGGGGTTCGTGGCATCCCTCTCCAACAACCGCGCGGGGCGGGTGCTCGCCAACCACCTGGCCTCGTTGGAGGCGCGAACCTCGGACACGGGCGCCCACGACGGCCCCGTGGCCGAGGCCATCGGGAACGAGCGCGTCTTCATGCACGCGCTGGGCGCGGCGGTCTACGGCACGCGGGCGTACCCGTGCGGCCTCACGATGCCGCTGCCGCGCTTCCTCGCCATCCTCAACCTGTCGGGCGAGCGCATGCTCGTGTACTCGGACAACCCGTCGCTCATCTCCACGCTGTGCACGCGCTCGTCGGCGCTGCACGCGAGCGACCTAGCCTCGTGCCTGCAGGCCTTCGAGACCTTCCCGATGCCGCGCACGCCCGACTGCTGCAAGTTTGTGCTGCTCACGTACAGCATGCCCTGGCAAGCGGGCACGGACGCGGCCTTCTGGCACCTGAGCGCGTGCTCCATCGATATGAGCGAGGGGTCTGACCCCACGCTCGCGGAGCGCATGCTGAGCTTCTCGGGCATGTCGGTCAAGCCCTTTGCGGGCAAGCCCGTGCTCGACCCGAGCGACAAGCACATCCGGCTCGACCGCGCGGGCGAGGAGCTCGACCTGATGACGCTGAAGCAGATCGAGGCCTTTGAGGAGGCGTACAGCGCCACGTGCCTCGACATGGCCGTCTACTCGACCGCGCCGGTCGAGCCCAAGGTCGCGCAGCTGCTGGGGCTCACGCAGCAGCTCCAGCGCGACCGCGCGCGGGACCAGGCGGAGATCAAGCGGCTGCGCGCGGGCCTGCAGGGCGAGCAGACCAACATGCTCAAGGTGCTCGACCGGTGCGAGCAGGAGAGAATGAACGCGGCCGCCGCTCATTCGACCGAGCTCGAGAAGGTGCGCAGCACGCACGACGAGCAGCTTCTGCTCGGCAAGCAGCAGTACAGCGCGCTGCACGCCGAGCTTGAGGGGCTGCAGTCGTCCTTCAACAAGGCCTCCGCGGACAACGCGCGAACGCGCAAGGGGCACGACAAGCTGGCCGCCAAGTGCGAGGAGCTCAAGCGGCAGACGGAGGGCAAGGACAAGGTGCAGAACGCGGCGCTCGCCAAGCACCGGGCGGAGATCGTGCAGCTCGAGACTAGCCTCGAGGCGGCCACGACGCAGGCGAGCACGCTCAAGGCGCGGCTCGACAAGGAGCACGCGCATCTCGTGATGCGCCAGCAGACGCTGCACACCGCGAGCCTCGACAAGACCAATGCCGCCCTCGCGAGCAAGGAGCGCCTGCTCGACCAGCTGAGCGACAACAACGAGCGTCTCAGCGTCGAGGCGCTCTCGCTCAAGTCGCACGACGAGGAGCAGGCGGCCACGATCGCGCGCCTTGAGGCGGAGCTCGCGGCGGCCACGGCGCTGGCCAGCGCCGCGCCGGTCTCGCGGGGGGCGGGCACCAGCACGCGCAACGCGTCGACGGCGACGCACCACTGCGCGTCAACGCAGACGGCGCCGCTGCCGGCGACCGAGCCGCCCGCGACCGTCGCGCCGCCCCGCAACAAGGGGCGGCCAAACTTGCAGGCCTACCAGACCGCCATCGACACGCTGCAGGAGCTCGTCAACACTTCGCGGGGAGGGCGCTCGGCGCTGCAGGACGGGTACTCAAACGGGTACCCGATTCCGCTACCGTTTCCGCACTTTATGCCCAACGGCCACAGAGGGACCTACCCTCGGCACAGCTGAGTGCCGGAGTTGTGGTTGGGTGGTCATTTACTGCGAGTGCGCTATTTTGGAGGAGGAGAGGTAGAGCTGCAGCCCGATCGCAACCAGCGCAAAGGTGGCGTTGAGCTCGGCCTTGGTGCGGCCGGCGATCTCCACAAACTCGCGCCGCTGCCGCTCGGAGAAGGACGCGGGCACCTTGCGCGGCGACGATGGCGCCCGAACTGCGCGCGAGCAAACGCAGGGCGCGCGCGTCAGCGAGCGCGGAGCCGTGCCCTGTGTGCTTGGAGTCGCTCACCGAAGACCAGTTCCGGTTTCCCTGCGGGCATGGCGTCTGCACCGGCTGCAACGGCCGGCTCTCGCAGCGCAACTTTCTCTCGTGCCCCACCTGCCGCACGCCGCGCGAGGGCGTGAGCCAGAGGCAGGTGGACTCGGCCAACCACGCGCGCGCGCGCGACGAGCGGGACAGCGAGCACCAGCTGGTGGTGTTTGCGGGCGGGCGCGAGTATCAGGTGCTCTTCTTCCCGGACGAGAGCGACGGGCAGAACCCCTTTGCCCCCCTGGAGGGCCCCCCGGGCACCCTACACGAGGTTGGGCCTCCGCGCACGGCCACCGCGCGGGTGGAGCAGGCCGAGCACGAGACTGCGATGCAGGTGGCCGAGTCCCTACTGGAGGCCTACGAGGAGGATCACGAATTGCTGGGAAGGCGCGGAACCAGGCGCCTGACTATCCAAGGGCCTATGCGCGACCTGGTCAACGCGCTCACGCAGCCGACGAGCGTGGAGCAGTTCTTAGCGCATCGCGACCGCGTGCTTGGGCAAGGGGCGGCGCGCGCCGTTTAGGGGGAGAACCGGTAATCGCTAACAGTCCATGCGTGTTGTTGTTGTGATTTTGCGTTTCAGACGTTCCGCGCATGTCGTCGTCCGAGCAGGACCTGGGCGACCTCGCCGAGGTCGTGCTCACCAAGATACGAGAGGGCGATGGCCCAGAGGCGTACCCCGTGCTTGTGCACATGTACGCCGAACTGCACGGCTCGAGCTTTCCGGAAACCCACACCAAAATGCAGCGCGTGTGGATCGATGGGTCGGCCCACTGGGGCTTTCAGGACACGCCGCGGCCCCACTATGGTGCGGCCAAGGCGCTCCCCGCGATGAGGAGCGCGCGCACAGCCATTCGGCTCGCCGTAGGGCGGGTGAATGCTGCAAGCGCCACCCGGAACTCGGAGTACATTCGCGTAAAGATGTTTGCACACACGGGGGGTTTGCAGTCCATGATGTACTGCGCCCTGGTAGACAAGGTGACGCACATGGTGCGTCCCGCGGACGAGCTGGAGATGGTGCGCATCTTGCATGAGATGGAGGCCGTGCGACAGGTGCCCGTGACGAAGGCAAAGTAGGACTTTTACAATCGGTGGTCACGTGTGGTTAGAAGTTCTGTTTGAATGCAGCATCCCCTGCTGCACAAGTGCCAAGTTTGCGTGGCGCGTCCACGTCAAACAGGAGTTCTAACTTGGGTGTGGCCATAGGATTCAGAAGTTCTGTTTGGGGTGACCATAGACTCCCACCGCTCCAAAAATTCAAACAGGGGTTCTACGTGTGCCTGTGTGGCCGTAGGAGTTCTGTTTGAACCAGTCCATTTCAGTGGCCCTGAAAATTCAAACAGATTTTCTAATGGCGTGCTTTGGGGAGGGCCAGAACTTCTGTTTGAATGCAGGGAACCAGGCGTGCACGACGAGCGCACGCAGGGAGGGCCCCTTCAAAAAGAACTTCTAATCCTTGTTAGGACTATGGTTAGAAGTTCTGTTTGGTGTGGGATGGCATGGTTAGGGTTAGGGTGTGCAGACTGCCACCCCAATGCGGCCACAGTTGTGATGAAATAATCACTGCGATCTCGAGGTCGTGATCAATCTGCCGCAAAAAAGAAGTGAGCACTTGAGATGTGCTCACATTGCGGCCTCGGCGGTGCTACTTAGAACGGAGTTAGAAGGTTTTCTGGACGGAGTTAGAAGTTTTACCCGAGACCCGCCCCGAGCTTCGAATTTGCGTATTGTGACTCCGCGTAAGCAACGCGCAGCGACCTGGAGGATCCGACACATTGTCTCATGGCGCCGGCGGAGGAGCAGCAGCAAGCGTTCCAGGAGGGCTGCAACCCGCCGAGGACCGGCCCGGCCCCACCCTCGCCGCCGCGCGTGCCCGAAGTCGTCGTCGAGACGCAGGAGCCACCCGACGGCGCCATGCTGGTGGCCACCACTTCGCGCGCCTCTCGCGCCGCCCGCTCGCCGCCGCCCTCCGAGGCCGCGCAGAACGCCGCCTGGGCGACCGCCTCGCGCTTTGCGGCCGCGCACGAGGCCGAGGGGCTCGTGCGCCTCGATCGGCAGCCAGTGCTCGTCTTCGCCACCAAGCTGGGGCGCGGCGGCGGCGGCGGTGGCGGCCGCTCCGACTACGGCGGCAGCTCGGCGCGTCCCATGCCCACGCTCAGCCACGTCTTCTCGCTGCAGCGCCCCATCGAGGCCAACGCGCGCGAGTCGAGCTTCCTGTCGTACCAGAGCGTGCTGCCGCTCGAGTCCACCGGCCTGGCGGCCGCGGGCATGCGCAGCAACTCGGTGCGCGCGAGCGTGGTGCACAAACAAAAGAAGACGCAGGGCGGCGGCCAGCAGACGACGCGCAACAACCTGCAGGACCTGTCGGCGAGCTGGGCGGGACAGGCCGTCAGCGTCGCCATCGCCCTCGGCATGGCCGAGGCCGAGTTTGGCGCGGCGCGCTGCCCCGGCGCCAGCTGCGCCGCGAGCGCCGCGCCGCTCGTCGACGGCCGTCCCAACCCATTTCCGAGGCCCAAGGGGCTCCGCATAATGACCAGCTCCACGCGGCTGCTGCCGCACGCGCTGCCCACGCGCCTCATCTCGCACAACTTCCTCACCACGATGCAGGGCTTCGCGGCGAGCGAGCTCGAGGTGGGCGCCATCCGCTCGCTCGTGCCGCAGCAGATCACCTCGCTGCACACCATCTGCAACCAGATCGTCGACAAGACCGACGGCGTCTCCATCTGGGCGGCGTGGGTGCTGCTCGTGCACATGCTGAGCGACCCGCGACTGCGCCGCCTCGTGCAGGCCTCGCCCATCTCGGACAGCGAGGTGGCCGTCGCGTACCTGTTCACCAACTACGCGCGTGCCGAGGTGACCCGGCGCGCGCGCGCGGACCAGGACGCCACAAAGAAGAATGGCACCAAGGAGAACAAGAAGGGCGCGGCGACGGCCGCGCCCGCGGCCACGGTGCAGGCGCAGATGGCGCGGCAGGCGGTGGCCGACAAGCAGACGCTCAGCCTCAAGCGCAAGCGGCCGCCGTGCTCGGGCGTGGTGCAGGTGTCGGGCGGCATCCTAGACTACTGGAGCGCGGCGCTCTCCTCGGAATACTCGGCAATCCTCAAACTCATGATCACGCAGAGCAAGCACCTGGCCAACCAGGCGTCCATCCAGACCCTCACGGGCCAGGCGCCGCCCGGCTTCGACGTGGAGCGCAACGCGCTCCTCGTCAACATTTCGAGCACGAACGCCGTCAAGAGCGCCGAGGCGCTCTCGAGCCTCGTGGTGACGACGACGGAGCGCGTGCCCAAGGTCGTCACGTGGCGGTGCCGCGGCGCCGACGGCAAGGTGGCCGTGCACACGGGCCTGGCGCGCTCGCAGTCGGACGCGTCCAACACCACGATCCACGCCGCGGTCATCGCGCCGGCCGACGTGCAGGAGGCGAGCGGCCACCACGCCGTGCTGTGGTCCCTCGCCGTCCGCAACTCCACGCCGCACGACGCCGCCACCAGCCTCGTGCCCGGCGTCGTGGAGGGCCTGCTGCATCACCACCTGGTTGCGACCAAGTCGCTGCTGACGCGCAACAAGGCGCGCGCCACGCGCGTGCTCGACACCGTGAAGCAGCGCACCGCGCGCGCCGCCTGCGACGGCTCGCTCGACGTGGCGCTCACCGGCGTGGCGCGCGGCTTGGTCGTGATGCGCGCCAAGCTCGTGGTGAGCGAGTCGCAGGTGCGCGCGGGCACGCACATCGCCGAGCGCATGCGCGAGGCCGACTTTGCGGCCAGGGAGGGCGTGCGCGACATCGGTTGGGGCGACTTCCAGACGGCTAGCATCGTCTCCGAGGAGACGCTGGTGGGCATCCCCGAACCGTTTGCCACGCCCGCGTCCAACCTCACGCTCGCCATCGAGGCCAACGAGCAGGTGCGCGTGCTCCTGCGCTCCAAGTGCCGCCGAGGCGACCCGTGCCGGCACATCGCCGGCGTCATCTCGGCCACCGAGATGGCCGAGGCCGCGTGCGAGGAGCACGACCGGCCGCAGGCGCTGCTGCCCATCGTCGACTGCCGCGTCGAGTTCCTCGACAAGGACGAGCCTGGCCAGCCGCTGCCCAACCGCCGCGACGCGAGCCTGCGCACCGCGGCCATCACGCTCACGGTCTGCGGCGACTCGCCCGTGCGCCTGGTCGAGCTGCTGGACCGGTTTGCGCGCCGCACGGACCACCTCTCCGACCGGGTCCAAACCATGGAGACGCTCGCGCTCCTGCACGCGGGCGTGGCGCGCGCGAGCGAGCTCAGCGACGTTGCCGCGTCCATCTCGGCAGGGCACGTCAACTCGTCCATCGCCTCGGCCAAGCGCATCCTCGTGGGCGACCTGAACATGCGCCTCTACGTTACAATTTACCAGGTCTATCGCGTGGGCACGAGCAACGTGCCGCGCTCCTTTGAGACCACCGCGTGGTCGGGTGCCTACCCGGCAGGATTCGATATCGGCACCTCGGGCGGCATCGGCATCCGCGCCTCGTCGGTGACGGCGGACAAACGGTGCGTTGCCTCACCACCTCACCACGTCACCACGCCACCTCACCACCTCGCCGCCACACCACAGGAACCACGGCAAGCTGCTCATGGGCCAGGAGCAGGTCGATGAGTGGTGTGGCGAGGCGGCCAAGACGCACTACATGCAGGTCAGCGACACGCACTACGCGGCCGTGCCGCGCGAGACGCGCGGCGTGCCGCACGCGACCATCCCGGGCGTGCACGCGTACCTCGACGACTACGCCAACGCCATGGAGCGCGCGCGCTCGATGCTGGGCATCGAGGAGCGGCGCACGGTCGACTCGCTGCAGTGCATCACCCTCTCGCCCTTTGCCGAGCGGCAGGCGCCCCACATCTCGGAAAGTTCGGATCCAACTGTGCCCAAGCGCTTCCGCAATCCCGACGACGCCGTGCGCAGCGAGGGGCGCGCGTTTCAGGTGGACGCGACGTGCGAGGACGTGGCCATCACGCGCGAGCCGCTCATCCCGTGCGTCGCGATCACCTCGCCGCAGGACTGCATCTTTGGCCAGTCGCAACCCTTCCTCACGTCGATCCTGGGCGCCATCGCGGCGCTCGACCAGATCGCGCGCTGCGCGTACGTGGCCGCGCACCCCACGTGCCCACCCGACCGCAAGCCGGAGGAGGAGACGCACCTGCTCTACGTGCTCCTCAAGTGCTTCTACTCGGGCGACGCGCCGCCGCACGGCCTCGCGCACATCTGGGCGGCCAACGCCGTCGTCTACCTCAACTCCATCTTCACGTGTGGCCAGCGCATGGCGGACCACACCATCGCGGACGCGCACGCGCTCGCCGTGGCCTCGTGCGCGGAGGTGATGCACATGCAGGACGGCATGGACACGCGCGGCGTGATCGGCGCGCCGCTCAAGGAGCTGGTGTCCAAGACGCAGTTTGCCGAGGCCGAGAAGTGGTGGGCGCCCTTTGTGCGCACGCAGCCCAACCTCAACGTGTGGCTCACGGTGCAGCCGCTCATCGCGCTCTTCGCGCGCACCAACGGCTCGCTCGACCTGCCGCTCGCGACGCTCGACGAGTTCTGGGCGGCCGTGGACCGGCTCATGCGCTGGGGGTCGTGGCTGCACCACAGCCCCGACGGCATGCGGCCGCCCGAGGCGCCCTCGCCGCTCGAGGGCGTGCGCGCGCCCACGCAGGTGCGCGCCGAGCACGTGACGCCCACGCTCGTCGGGAACAGCGGCGGCTTTGGCGAATCCAAGCCGGCCACCGCGTGCATCCTGGGCGTGCTGCCCATGGGACTGCAGCAGCTGACCGCGCTGCTGCAGGGCGCGGCCAACGACCCGACCGTCGAGGTGCAGTACGCGCAAAACTTCTCCTTCCTGATCTTCCGCCCGAGCGCCGCGCCCGACATCCTGACCTCCAAGAGCAGGGAGCGCTCGTCCAAGGCGATCTCGGTGGTCAACGTGGAGGGCGACGAGGCCGCCTTCGGCGCGCGCGCCGACAAGATGGCCGTGTGCAAGCTGCACCGCGAGGCGTGGCGCGACAACCTGGACTACGTCAAGCCGCTCTGCCTGCGCGTGTGCGTCCCGCGCCCCGATCGCGAGCGCGCGCGCGGCGACCGCGCGACGGTCGACTACGCCAAGGATCGCAAGCGAGCGCTCGACGCCGAGGGCCTGCTCACGCGCCAGCAGATCGACGCCGACGCGACGTTCACCCGGGCCGTGCTCGGGTGTTAGAACCATGCCACGTAAGATGGAGTTGAGAACCAAACGCTAGAATTTGCGTCTTGTGTAAGAGATATGCACATCGACCACAGCCCACCGACCACCATGACGGAGGGGATCACCAAGTCGTCGAAGCACGCCAAGGCCGGCCTGACCCTGAGCGTGGCACGCATCGCCAATGCGCTCCGCAACTCCAATGTCGCGGACCGCGTGTCCAACCGCGCACCCATCTTCATCACCGGCGGTCTCGACCAGCTGCTGCGGTCGCTCTTCGCGAACGCGCGCGCGAACGCGGCCGACCACAAGGCCAAGCGCGTCAACGTGACCGACCTCATCGCCGCAGTGCGCTCGGACCCCGACCTGGCGCGACTCTTCTCCGACTACACGTTCAGCTCGACCGCGCCCGCCCGCAAGGCGGTGGCCTACTGCCTGACGGCCAAGAAGCAGAAGGCGCGCAACGAGAAGCTCAGGGCGAACGAGGCCAAGCGCAAGGAGGACAAGGTGAAGCGCGCCGCGGAGAAGTCCAACGCCATCCCGGTCAACTGAGCCGCGCTGGTTGCGCAAACGTTGGTTTGTTTTTAGCACCTGTTGGGACATTTGTGGTTTGTTCCCGTAATTATTACCCGTTCTTGAGCCGCCGCCGCCGCCGCCGTGCTCCGCCATGCCCTTCACCACGACCAGCAAGTTATACACCATGCGCGTCCCGCCGGAGTTTGGTGCCTGCGCCCGGTTCTCGGCGCTGTGGGGCGTGTACACCCGTTCCATGGACGATGACGACGAGATGAACGCGCCCGACGAGCACTGCGGCCGCGACTACCACGTGCTCTTCAAGGCCGCGGTTGGGCCGCACCACAAGATCCGGCGCAAGGTGCGCATGAGCGCGTGGCTCGCCCCGACCGCCGACACGCAAAACGACGCAACGTACAACGGCATGGCGATCGACGAGGGCAACGAGTGCGAGGTGGTGATGGGCACGCCCGTCCCGTTTCACTTTCGCGAGCTCAAAGGCAGCACCCCGTCGGGTGCCCCCGATTTCATCTTTGCGGGCGTGACGGTCTTTGTGGAGTGGAACGCGATGGACAAGAACGAGATCCTGTTCATCCCCACCATCGACACGCCCCTCGCCTACCTGCAGATCATCCCTCGCGGGATGGACATCCTCTCGCCGGCGCGCCTCGCGCTCCTCACGGCCGAGGACGCCAAGTTTGGCGTGGAGACGAGCGGGATCCCGCCGCGCCCCGCCAGCCCTCCGCCTCCGGCCTCGCGCCATTCGGTGGACGCGGGCAAGGGGGGGCGCGCGAAGCGCTCGCGCGCCAGCGAGGAGGCGTTGGCGGCGGTGTGAATGGACACGGGGAAGGCGTGTATTCGTGTTAAGAAGAAGATGACAGTCTAACAAAAAACCAACACACGCACGTGTGCGCGTTGCGCCTTGGCCGCCGCTCAGGGGTGCGCGGCGAGCCAGTTGGTTGCGTCCACGCGCTCTTCATCGGACGAGTCGCGGTTAAAGTTGCAGCCCAGCATCTTCTTGTACCAGAACGTGACGGCCGAGTCGTCCTTCTGCATGTAGTGGCTGCCGTTCTTGTGCCAGCGCGCCAGCATCGCGCACGCGTGCTCCGAACCGAGAAGGGCACCGGCGCGCACGTACGCCACGCCCAGAGGCGTGGCGTTGGGAAGGTGCGCGTGCTTAAGGAGCAGGTAGCCCGCCCACATGTTGGCGCTCGCACTCCCTGCGTTGGCCGCGCGCACAAAGATCTTGTGCGCCTCGCAGTGATCCTTCTTCAGGCCGTGAAGGCCCTCCTCGTGCGCGACGCCCAGCGCCACCGCAGCAGGCAGGTCGCCTTGCATCTCGCCCACCCTAATCCTCAGCAGCGTAGCGGCCTCCTCCTCCTTCTTCTTCATCGCCGCCTTCCACGTGTCGACCGCCTCGCCGGTGAGGAGGCCGCCATCGATCAGCGACTTGAGGGTGTTGCGCGTCTGCAGAGCCGGAGTGAGAAATGTGGTGATCGTCCGCTGCGTCATGGGCGACTTGTTCTGCCCCATGCTGCGACGCGGGTGCGGGTTGCGCACAAACCAGTCCTCGATGGCCTTGCGCTCGTAGACGTGGCCGTCATTCGCCATGACCGGGTCGAGGAAGAGCGCGTGGGTGATGGGGCACGTGTGCTGCTCCTCCACTTGGCCCAGGGCGGTCTTCTTGGCCTCCTCCTCGGCCGCCTTCTTGCGCTGGCTCTCGGCAATCTCCGTGAGCACGCCGGCTTGGCCAAAACCGGGCGGCCCCAGCCAGTACTTGGGTCCCGAGTACTTGTAGTCGGGGTCGGCGTTCTTCTTCTTGCGCTTAGGGATGCGCGGCGTGAGACGGCCGCAATTCGTGCCCCCCATCGCAAAAGGCGCCCGCCGAGTGATCGAGGGAACAGGAAAAAAAGCAAACGGGGTTGTTAAAACGGAACAACTAGGGAGGGTAAACACCCAACACAAAAAAGTCGCAGCCCCAATCCCCACCCCAACCCAAGCGCCCCACTGGGCACCTACACCGCCTCCTCGTCGTCATCGTCGACGCCGATGGACTCCAGCCGCATCTTTGCGCGCTCGCGCCGGACGTCGCCGGCGTCCTTGAGCCCGCAGCGCTCCATCTTGGTGAACCACGCCTTTGCCTTCTCCTCGTCTTCGGGGTAGCCCAAGCGACCGTGGTAGTACAGATCGCCGACCATGTAGCACCCGGCCTCCGAGCCCAGCATGGCGGCGGCAAGGATGTAGCTTGCGGCGAGGGACTTGTTTTGGGGTACGCCGCCGGACCCGTGGTTGTGAGCCAGTCCCATGTTGGCGCAGGCAGTCGGGTGCGAGAGGTCCGCCGCCTTTTGGTACCACTCGTGCCCCACCACCGGGTCCTTGGCCACGCGGAACTTGCCGTTGGCGTAAGCGTCGCCCAGCTGGAGCATCGATTGGGCGTCGCCGGCCTCGGCACGCATCTTGATCTGCTTCACGTAATTCTCGTCCGCCTTGATGGCGTTGTACTTTGCGAGCCACTCCTTGGCCCGCTCGCAGTCCCAGATGCCCGTGGGAATGAGGTTCTCAAACAGGGCCACCCGGTCGGGCGCCGGCTTGAGAGTCTTCCCCATGAACTCGTTGGTCATCGGCGACTTGACGCGGCTGTGCGTGGTGCTCGCAAAGTGCTTCAGGATGTCCGCCTCCTCGTACACCTTGCCGTCCTCCGCCAAGACGGGCTTGATGGGCAGCTCGTGAGTGATCGGGCAGATGTACTCGTCGCCCACATTGGAGAACGCCTTTGCACGCTGCTCGTGTTTGGCAGCGGCGGCGTCCGACGGCGCGGCCGAGCCGGCCGACCCGGCCGACCCGGAGCCGGCCGCGTCCTCCGGGGTCTTTGCGGCCTTGCCGCGGCCCCGGTAGGTCGGGTCGTCGTTGTTAGGGTGGCGCGCCCTCTTCTGCACGGGCATCGCTGCACGCCGCGCTGTTTGCCCGCCGTGGTTTTCAGGGAACGGGAAAGCAATCGGGGGGGGGGGGGTAATAAAGGACAATTCACGCAAGCCCGAGCACGCGCTTTTGAGGCGTGTTTGAGTCGTGGTCCTTGGAATGGGGCACCCCGCGCAGGTAGCGGTGCTGGAGCGCCGCGTGCGGTGTCACCAAAAACTCGTGCGCCACGTCCACGAAGCGCACCCCTGCGCTGGGCGGCGCCGCCGTGAGCTGCGCGAGGAAAAAGCGCATCGACGGCAGCATCTGTTCACGGTAGACTGTGTCGTACCACGCGCTCGCCTTGCGCGCCTGCTCCGCGTCGGGTGCGGCGAAGTTGACGTAGCGCGCGAGCGCCTCGTTCACCGGCTGCTTGATCAGGTAGAAGCGCAGCTGCTCGCTCGCGGCGCCGGTGGCGGCCTCGTCGGTGTCGCCCGCCATCGGGCCGCGCACGATGTCCGGGAACGGGTCCTCCATGCGGAAGGCGCCGGTCCAGCGCAGCGCGCCCGCGAGGCCGCCGCCCGGCTCCCCGCGCGGCGGCAGCTGCGCGCGCAGCGCCTCCACGCACGGCGCCACCGGCTTCCAGTACTGCTCCGGGTCCCAACGGCCCGCGAGGCGCACCTTGAGGCCCACGAGCACGAAGAGCAGGTTAAACAGGAAGAGCGCGCGCCAGTCGGCGCTCGGCGTGGGGCGGAGGCGCCGGAAGCAGCTGGGGTCCACGTCGATGATCCGGACCGCAAACTCGCTCGCCGTGCGGCCGAGCGAGGTGGGGTAGAAGTCCACAAAGTTGCGCAGCGTCGCGTCCAGGTGCACGTACCCCTCCGTGGACATCTTGTGGATGGCCACGAGCATCGCCGAGAAGTAGTAGGGCTTGTGCAGCGCCGAGAGGTTGGGCAGCGTCGCCGCCACGAAGCGCGCGTCCGCGTTGCTCGTGGCGCGCTCGAGCAGCACGAAGAGGTGGTACAGGACGACCACCGCGCCCTCCCGCGTGCGCGACTTGCAGCTCGAGAGCTTCCGCGCGTACGCGAGCGCCGCGACGCGCGGACCGAGCCCGCGGCAGGCGGTGAACACGATGTTGTGCACCTCGCCCACCAGCTCGTCAAAGGTGAACCACCGGCTGCAGTCCTTCGGCGCGCGCAGCACGACGCGCTTCGCCGCCATGTCGGCGCGCACCTCGGGCGGGAAGGCGCCAATGGGGCCGTGCTCGCGCTGCGCGCGCTCACCCGCGAGCCACACCGTGTTGAACGTGCCGGTGCCGACCTTCTCGAGGCCCAGGCTGGCCATCCGCGCGTCGGCGGCCGCGCTCTTGCCGCCGTTGCTGCCCCCGCCCCCAAAGAGCGCGCCCAGTTCGCGCTTCTCGAGCCGCCTCTGAAGTGCGCACGCGCGCATGGGCAGCGTGGTGAGCTTGCCGCCCTCCCAGACGCGCAGGATGCGCTGCGACCGAATCAGCTCCGCCACCTGGGCGCGCATGCACGGGCTCGGCTTGCTCTCCTTGGGCGGCGCGGCCGACGCGCTGTTGCCCTTGGGGTTGGTGAGGAGCGCCGAGAGCGCGGCCGGGAGCGAGGGCTGCGTGTCCGGCGTGCGCGTCGCGCCGCGCGGCAGCGGGGGTGGCGCCACGGCGCGCACGGGCGCGCCGGGAGAGGCGCCCGGCGCCGCCTTGGGCGGAGTGAGGTGCGTACGCGCCTCCTCGTCGCGTTCGCGCACCGCGGCTGCGTGCGCGGGCGCGGACGTCAGCCTGGGCAACCACTTCTCCGTCTCCTGGAAGGCCAGGCCGCGCAGCTGGGAGGACGACTGGTTGCCCAACCAGTGTGGCAGCGTCCCGCCGCGCCGGTCGCGCAGCAGGCGCGGCAAGCCGGGCGCCTCGGGCTCGAGGTAGGCCTGGTAGCCGCCAAGGTACCAGAGCTTCGCGTGGTTCTGCAGGCGGGAGAAGCGCGCGGACGCGCCGACGCCCTGGTTGCGCAGCGCGTCGAGCTGCGCCTGCAGCATGGCGTGCCCCCACCGGTGCGCCTCCTGCAGCGCGTCGCGCACGTGCTTCTGCGCCCTGGGCGCGTCGGGCATGCGGGCCACCGCGTCGACAAAGTACATGGTGGCATCGTCGTCCTCGCGCTGGCGCTTAGGCGCCATGGGTTCTGCGGCTTGTGCGCAACTAGTTGTGCAACTTGCTGGGAGCGCACAAGACGCAAGGCGCATGGCGGATGCCACGCCTCCTAGCGATGGTGGCATGGCCGTGGCCGTCGTGGACCAGCTGCCCGTGGAGGTGTGGAACCTGATCGGCCGGCTGGCCACGGGCGAGGACCCGACCGTTGCGTCGTTGCGCGAGTACGCGCAGCTGCGGCTCGTCGGCCACACCGTCGCGCGCGCGCTGATCGTGCGGCTCTACTACAAGACCTTTCGCGAGAACCTCAAGGTGCTGACACTGAAGGTGCACAGCGCCAAGAACCAAGCGCTCTATGACCTCAACCTGTATGGGCAACCCGACTGGGTGGTGCACGAACGGTGCACAGTGATGCACGCCATCTACGAGAGCCACATGAACGCGGTCGACGCGCTGGACCGGGCCTTTGTTGCGGCCGCCGTCCGTGACGACCCGACCGAGTGCAGGTCCCGGCTCGCGCTGCTGCGCTCGCGGTGGAAGGACGAGGAGTACGTGCAGGGGAGCTACAAGAACGTTTAGAATTTCTGTTTGAATGGCTCCAACTGCAAACTGCAAACTGCAAACCACTCAGAAGTTACTGACCGGTGTTCTAACTGGTTAGGGGTGCGCAGTTTGCAGTTGGACACATTCAAACAGAAGTTCTGACCACGGTGCTCAGTCGGTGGGCATGAAGATGTCCTTGGCCAGCGAGCCGTACAGGTTGACAAACCGCACCGACATGACTCCCTCTTTGCCGTCCTTCATGGCGGTCACGCGGACGTGCGTCACGCTCACCTCGCCCTGGTTCTGGGCGGCCGTGTACGACAGGCGCGCGCGAATGACGTAGTCGGCCACGCGCAGGTCCGGGCTCTCTCGCAGCGACTTGGACACCACATTGAAGGCGTGGTAGTTGCTGCCGCCTATGCGTGCGACCTGCGCCGCGTCGGACTCGCTGTGCAGCTGCCGCTTGATCCGCGAGTAGAGCGCGTTGACCCGCTCGGCGAGCACCTCGTCGGGCATGAAGACGATGCCGCCAATGTAGATCGCCGCCGCGCGCTGGCGAGGGGCGTTGACCATCTGCGGGTCGTATATCACGCCCGTGCCCGCGGACGGCGGCGCGTCGTCGAAGATCGACCTGGGGCGGGGCAGCATGGCGGCGCGTCCTTATAGACCGGCAGCAGCGCGCTGCTTATCCCCGTCCCGCCCCTCCTAACCAGACTAGGAGTTCTGTTTGAATTCTTGGATCCTTTGGCACCCTTCTCACGTTCAAACAGAGATTCTATTCGCATCCTGTGTGCACCTAGAACTCCTGGTTGAATTCAAGGGGTCAAGATCCACGCTTTCCGGACAAATTCAGCCAACCAAAAGTTAGAAGGTTCTAAACCCATTCTAAGTAGCCCCGCCGCCACCGCAATGTGAGCACATCTCAAGTGCTCACTTCCTTTCTGCGGCAGATGGATCACGGCCACGAGATCGCGAAATTATTTCATCACAAGTTGGGCACTAATAAAGACCACAAATATTATAAACAGTGACGCATCGGGCGGCGCGCAACCATGCCACGCCGCCGGCGCGTGTCAGCTGTTGCGCGACACCACCTCGCGCAGGAAGGCGCCCTGCCGGCTCGCGTCGCGTAGCAGCGTCAGCGCGGGCAGCGCGTCCACCTGCTTCATCTCGGAGATGCTGGTCAGCGCGCGCTGTATGCTGCAGATGCCGCGATGGCTGCTCGACTGCAGCTGCCTTGCGGCGGGCGTCGAGCTCGCTGAGCGCAGCGCGGGCAGGTGCGCCGCGAGCTCCGCGAGCACGGGCACGACGCACGTGCCGTCGGGCAGGTAGAGGCCGCGCTTGAGCGAGTAGAGGATGCCCGCCGCAAACGGCCGGAACGCGTCGCTGCCCTTCTTGGACGCCTTGAAGTGCTTCGTGAGGCAGGCGGCGCGCCACAGGCTCACGATGAGCTGGCTCAGCTGGTCGCGGATCTGCCCCGAGTAGACCGCGAGCGTGCGGCAGCTCTTTGCCGTGGCGCCGCGCGCGGCGTCGGCGAGCCGTTTTGCGGCCGCGGCGCGCTGCTCGCGCACAAACTCGTTCGCGTGTACGAGCACGTTGCTCAGCGCGTCGAGGTTGAGCGAGGCCGCGCCGTCGGCGCACTGCTTGATGTACTTGCGGATCGCCCCCAGCTTGACAAACTCGAGGTTCTGCAGCCGCGGGTCGAGCGGCGCCTCGGGTGCCTTGGGCTGCTTGACGATGAACAGGCTGTTGATCACCCCCAGAGCCTCGCCGGCCATCTTGTCGATGGCCTCGCGCGACCAGTTCTCCTTGCGCGAGTTGCGCGGCCGCTTGGGCGTCGGGGCGACCTCCGGCACCTCGTCGACGCAGAGCGCGCCCCGCTTCACAGCAGGCGCGAACGCGGGTGCGGCGGAGGGCGGCGGCGCTACCTCGGCGTCGCTCATCTGGTTTGCGCTGCGGAAGGCCGCCACCGAGGCGCCAAACATGTCACGCCGCTTCACCCAGCCGCCCAAGGGCGTGCCCGCGGTGTCGTCCGGGTTGGCCGACCCCGTCGATCGCCCCGTCCAGCTCGGGTCATGGTCGCGCGAGCACTCGACGCACACGACGCGCCCGGATATGGCGCACACCCAGTTGTGCTCCCTGTCTATGATCACGTGCGGACACTGCTGCCCGAAGCAGACGTGCACGTCGCCCGACGCGTCCGTCGAGTAATAGGCGCGGCCGGTGCGGATCCGGCAGGGCGGGTCCACAAATATGCTGGCGGCGTCGGCATCGTCGGGCAGGTCGTCGGCGCCCGTTTCGCGCCTCCATTCGTCGCGCGCCTCGTCCGCCAGCGCAAAGAGCGCATCCATTTCCATCGGTGCCCGCCCGTGCCGTGGGGTTGCAGGGTACCAAAAGTTGATGCAGACTTGCGCCGCAATTGGCGCACCGTTAGCGCGTGGCGGTGCAGCTGTTTTAACCCAAAAACAAAGCAACACCATACACGAACACTTGGGCGGGAAGGTCTGCTGGCGGTCAGCCTTCCCAGTTTGCAAGGCACACTAGACGACGCCATACCGGGGGTGGAGACGGTGGGGAGTGGCGCGAGCGCCGTGGCTTACATGGTGGCGCGGAGGATTGCGCCGATGTCGGGCTCGCCGTTGGCCGCGCCGAGGAGCGCGTGGTTGGTGCCGCTGGTGCCCATGCGCAGGCCGCCGGAGCTGCGCGCGAGCAGGCCCGCGAGCAGGTCCTGCTGCTGGATCGGGTTGCCCGAAAAGCCCGAGGCCGCCTTGGAGGCCTCGGCCTTGACGACCTCGAGCGAGGGCGTCGCTGCGGCCGCCACGTGCGGCTCCGACGGCACCTGCTCGCGCGAGGTGAGCTTGGAGAAGTCAAACTTCTCGTTCATGAGGCCGCCCTTGATCAGCTCCGCCTGCAGCGTCTCGAGGCCCTTCTGGCGCTCGTCGCACAGGGTCATCGCCTCCTGGTAGTCCTTCTGCAGCTTGGTGTTCTTCGCCGCCAGGTCCTCGTTGGCCTTCATCGTCTCGGCGAGCGTGTTGGCCGCCTGGGCGCCCTGCGACGCCTGCTCGCGCAGGCGCTTGATGCCCTTGGACGCCACGTACGAGACGGCGGCGAGCGCGCCCTGCGACGCGATGTCGGCCTTCTCGTGGTACGTGCTGGCCCAGCTGGAGAGCGGCGCCACGTCGTCCTTGGAGATGCCGGGGTGGTGCGCGTCGATCTCCTCGTTGACAAACTCGGACATGAAGAACTTGGCCTCGTCCTGCCAGGCCGAAATTCTGGCGCGCTCCTTGCCCTCGTACACCGCCATGCGCGCCTGCGCCTCGGCCTCGCCCTTGGTCTTGGAGGCGAGCTCCGCCTTCAGGCGCTCGACCAGGTCGTCGCGGTTCTGGTCTGCGGCAGCAGCAGAAAGGGTCTCCGGGTCAGCCATTGGTGGGGGTGTCGCGTTCCCTTGGCTCTTAACATGCGGGGGGGCATGTGGTGGATATGAATTCTAGCGCAGTGGGTGGGGGTGTGTCGCGCACCCGCGGCCGATTTTGAAAAGCACTCGACCTGCCGCACCGTCTGCCCACCAATGGTGTCGATCCAGGTGCCCGGCCGCTTGCCCTCCTCGCATATGGAGAGCTCGTCCTGCCCGCGGTAGGCCACGCTGCCGTCGGGAGCGAGCGTCATGCCCGTGCCGAGCGAGAGGCCTCGCATCGTGCCATTCTTCACCATCGCGATCGCCGACGGCTCCTCCACGCTGGCCGCCACGCGCAGCGAGCCGTCGCGCCCCTTCCAGCTCGCGAGCACCGTGCCCACGCGATCGCCGGAGTCGTGCTCGCACAGGAGCGGCTTGCCCGCCAGGTTGGTGCACGAGATCTCGGCGCCGGTCAGGTCGGCCTTGTTGGCGCGCCCGCCGCGCCGAGGCGGGGGAGGGTGCGCGACACCGCGGATCGCAAGCGACATTCTCGCGGTTTTTTTACTGCACTCAATTAACAGCCGACGCGCTGTGCTAAATCTCCCAAACTAGCGGTCGCGCGCGCCGACGCCGGATCGGCGCTTTTAGGGGTTGCCCTGCGCGGCCATGGCCGCGTCCATCGCCTCCTGGTCGAAGGACTCCGCGCCGTTGGGCTCGCCGTTGGCCGACTCCTCGTCGTCCGCGCTGGGGCGGGCCTTCTTGGCGGGCGGCGCGGCCTCGGCCTCCTCGTACGCGGCGGCGTCGGGCGGCAGCTCGTCGGTCCACTCGACGTTGCTGTAGTTGGGGGCGGGGCCGCCGGACTCCTGGCGGTTGATGACGATGTCGGCGTAGGTCAGCGTCACCTTGAGGCCGTGGCCAAAGTTGCCAAAGTAGCCGCCGCGCTCGACCGTGCCCCCGCACGCGACGGCGCACTTGGCCGCCAGCTGGTGGATGTTGCCCGGCTTGGGGCGCGTGCACTTCTTCTCGCCGTTGGGGCCGTCCACGAGGTAGAGGCGCTGCACCCGGGGCTGCTTGCCCTCCTCGTGCTTGATGGCCACCTTCATGGAGGCGGCGTAGCCCTTCTCCGGGTCGGAGGCCACCACCGACGTGCGGAACTTGGAGCGGAACACCTCCACGCTGATGGGCTGCTCCTTCTTCTTCTTGTCGTGCGGGTACGCCTCGACGCGGTGCTTCTCCATGTCGTTGTTGAACTTCTCCTCGATGGCGACCCACTTGTCGTACTGCGCCTGGCTGAGCTCGATGCGCGTCGACCACTTCTCGTCGCCCTCGCGGCGGGGCATGTCCTTGTTGCCCTGGAAGGGGCCCGCCTTGAAGGTCATGCGCGCAAAGTTGGGCAGGTCGGCAAACGAGAACTCGATGCGGCCGCCGTCGTACTTGATGCGGCAGTACCGGTCCTGGTCGCCCTTCTCGACCGGGCCGAACTCGAGCTTGCTCACGTCCATGTTCTCGATGAGCACGGGCGCGCGCTTGCCGCCGCCGTTGCTCTCGGTGGCATGCGCAACGATGCCACTCGGCTTGACCTGGCCCCAACCTGACTTCGACGCGGCGGACATGGGTTGCGCGTGTGCGTTTGTGATCTGGGGGTGGTGCACAACTCGCAAACTTGCCCGGTTTGGGAACGATCAGGGTTCCGACGGATTGCATGCCACGTGCGCGTGGCATGCATTCGCGCGCGCCGCCCCGAGGAATTTGCGGCTTGTGTCGGAGCCTTATGGACGCGCGGTGGAGGACGCGCACGCGCGCGGTGAAACTTCGCTAACTTTTCGCCCCCTCGTGGGGCCTTCCACGCGTGCCAAAAAAGGAAGCCGCCAACCCACGCCCGCGCCCTCCCATGCCCGCCGAGCCGCACCCGGACGATCTGGCCGAGCCTATGCTGCAAGAGAACGCTTCGCGCTTCGTCATCTTCCCGATCAAGCACAAGGAGCTGTGGCTCATGTTCAAGAAGGCGCAGGCGAGCTTCTGGACGGCCGAAGAGATCGATCTGGCAAACGACCTGCGCGACTGGGAGGCGCTCAAACCGGACGAGCAGCACTTCATCAAGCACGTGCTGGCCTTTTTCGCCGCCTCGGACGGCATCGTCAACGAGAACCTCGTCGAGCGCTTCTGCTCCGAGGTGCAGTACCCCGAGGCGCGCTTCTTCTACGGCTTCCAGATCATGATCGAGAACGTCCACTCGGAGACGT
>Ga0209666_1000584_pt1 | contig 27888 bp, 14 predicted proteins | sample SaaInlV_125m_DNA_FD_184679 | JGI IMG/M metagenome (GOLD analysis project Ga0209666, IMG submission 184679) | Marine microbial communities from expanding oxygen minimum zones in the Saanich Inlet - Saanich Inlet SI037_S3LV_10m_DNA (SPAdes)... | ecosystem: Environmental > Aquatic > Marine >...
GGCCGGACCGGTGCGCGCCCAAGGCGAAAGCCAAGGACGCCAACGAGAAGCTCTGGGCGCTGTCGCTCGCGTTTTGCGCGGACAACGGCGCGCCGAAAACGAAGCTCGCCGAGATGTGAAACCGCTGTCTTCGACGTTTTTTTTTAGTGACAAACTTTACGTGAGAGCGTAGGTATAGAGTCACCGTGTCGCGCTTCAGCGCGTCGTTCGATGTTCGATGACAGACAGACGCGTTTTTTAACGTAGACGCGATGTTTGTTCACACGACACCGTGACGTCACTACTGATAAGACAAAAAAACCATCACGCCTCTTTCACCCGCCAGTCCACGTTTTCGCCCGCGAAAAACGGCACGACGACGTCGTCGCCGAACGCGTACGTCTCCGGCACCGCCCACGGCTCTTTGACCAGCGTCACCGTTCCGGCGTTCCTCGGCACGCCGTAAAAGTCAGCGCCGTGAAACGACGCGAACCCCTCCAGTTTATCCAGCGCGCCCTCTTTCTCGAACGCGGACGCGTAGAAGGGCAACGCCGCGTGCGCGGAAAAAACCCCCGCGCACCCGCACGCGCTTTCTTTCGCGCCTTTCGGATGCGGCGCGGAATCGGTCCCCAAAAAAAATTTGGGATCGCCGCTCATCGCCGCGGCCGCGACGGCTTCTCTGTGTTTCTCTCGTTTCAGGATGGGTAAGCAGTACAGGTGCGGCCGTATGCCGCCCACTAACATGGCGTTGCGGTTATACAAGATGTGTTGCGGCGTGATGGTCGCGGCGACGTTCTCGTCTTGCGCCAAACAAAACTCCACCGCTTCTTTCGTGGTGATGTGCTCCATCACGATTTTGAGACCCTTCGCCGCGTGAGGGCCTTTGACGATTCCCGTAAGCACCTCATCCAGGAACACGCGTTCGCGGTCGAACGTGTCCACGGACGCGTGCGTCACCTCGCCGTGCACTTCCAGCACCAAACCGCACGCCGCCATCGCTTCGAGCGCTTTCCCGATCTTCTTAACGTCCGTCACGCCGAAGTCGCTGTTGGTAGTCGCGCCGGCGGGGTACAGCTTGCACCCGCGAACGAACCCGGCGTTAGCCGCCGCCTCGATGTCCGCCGCGCTCGTGTTGTCCGTCAGGTACAGGGTCATCTGCGGCTCGAATGTAACGCCCTCGGGGACCGCCGCGAGGATCTGGTCGCGGTACGCGGCGGCGTCCGTGACGGTGCGCACGGGGGGAACCAGGTTCGGCATGATCAGCGCGCGGCCGAACACGCGCGCGGTGAAGGGAACCACCGAGGCGATCTTCGCCGCGTCGCGCACGTGCAGGTGCCAGTCATCGGGGGTGGTGATGGTGAGCTCGTCGGCGGAGGCCGCCGCGGCGAGGCCGCGCCGCGCCGCGCGAACGGCGGGGCGGCGCGAGGCCGCGCGGCGCGCGAGGCGCGCCACGGGACCATAGCGGGGGATGCATGTCAGTGCCGTCGCCATCTCGGGAGTGATCGAGCGCGTCGATCGACCTCGCAAAAAAGCGCACGAAGTATCCCTGTATCCGAAAAGCTGACGCGACGAGCCTTTCAGCCTCCTCGAGCGTCGATCCAACGGTTCGCGTGTCGTCACTTCCCCAGCGCGCGTGGGTGCGCGTGCGGGCGTAATTTCCGGGTTCGCGGGTCCGCGCGCGATCTCCGCACGCGGAGGATCATGGCGTCTCGCGGCGGTGCCCTGCGGCGCCTGCTCGTGGATCGGCGCGCGTGGGTGCCGTCCGTCGGCACCCCCGATGTCGTCGACGCCGCGATGGCTCGCGCTTTTTCGCCAAACGCGCCGCGTCGCCGGTCGTTCCGCGTGGGCGCCTCCGGCGGGCTCACGCCGGTGCTGGCGACCGGGAACGTCAGCCTCGAGACGCCCGCGTTCTGCGTCTGGGGCGCGAACACCGCGGTGGGCAAGACGCTGGTCAGCGCCGGCCTCGCCGCCGCGGCGAGACGTCGAGCGCTGCCTTTTCTGTATCTCAAGCCGGTGCAGACGGGCTTCCCCGACGACTCCGACGCTGACTTTGTCGCCACGAGGGCCCGAGCCGGGGTCGTGCCGACCATGGGCCCGCACGCCGCGGTCGCGGCGGGCTTCTCGGCGGGAACGAACGACTTCGTCACGGGAGGAACCGAGGGCGTAGCGCATCGCGGCACGGCGTTCCCGGTGGCGGAGGGCGGCGGCGCGGCGGCGGCATCCGGCCCCCCCTTCTGGGCGCACACCACGTTCGCGTGGCGCCGAGCCACCGGTCCCCAGGCGGCGGTGGCGGAGGAAGGGCGGTTCGTCAGCGACGAGGAGCTTCTGCGGTCGGTGACGCATCACCTGGCGCAGTTCGCGGACGCTGTCGGGGGCGGAGGGTTCGGAAGCTCGACCGGCTTAAGCTTCGGAAGCTCGACCGACGTCGCGACGGGCGATATATCCTCCGCGACGTCCCCCGACGGTTTCGCGCTGGTGGAAACCGCCGGCGGCGCGTGTTCTCCCGGCCCGAGTGGGAGCCTGCAGTGCGACCTGATGCGCCCGATGCGTTTGCCCGCGGTTCTCGTCGGAGACGGGCAGCTGGGGGGCATATCCACCACCATCGCCGCGTACGAAGCGCTGGACGCGCGCGGCTACGACGTCGCGGCGATTATTTTGGCGGACGGCGGGCACGGAAACGCCGCGGCGCTCGCGCGGTACTGCGAATCCGTCGCGCCGCCGAGCGCGGGCGCGAGCCCGCCTCCTGTGTTTACCTTACCCACCATTCCCCCTAGAGACGTGTCGTTGTTCGCCACGATGAACGACGATTCGGGGAAATCCGGAAACGAAGAGACGCGCTACGACGGCTCGGAGATTTTCGAGTGGCTGGACGAAGGTAAGAGCGTCTTCGACGCCGCGCTGGCGCACATGATAAAATCCCACGCCTTCCGAGTCTCTTCGCTGCGCTCGGCGCCCGCGCGCGCGAAGCGGGACCTCTGGTGGCCGTTCACGCAGCACGACCTGGTCGGTGACGTGACGGTCATCGACAGTCGCTCGGGGGAGGATTTCGGCGTGTACGTGCCAGACGCGGATGCGTCGAGGCCGGGCGCCGTGCACCTCAGGTTCGACGCCTCGGCGAGCTGGTGGACGCAGGGCGTGTCGAAGGAGTCGGCGCGCCGACTGCATCGCGCCGCCGCCGCCGCCGCCGGGCGATGGGGACACGTCATGTTTCCCGAGAACGCGCACGACGCCGCGCTGGACGCGTCCCGGGGCCTGCTTGACGGCGCGGGGAAGGGCTGGGCAAAGAGGGTGTTCTTCAGCGATAACGGCTCGACCGCGATGGAGGTGGCGGTGAAGATGGCGATGCGCGCCTGGTACGTTCGAAAAGGTTTCGTGCGCGCGGGCGGCGACGCGAAAACGTCGGACGAGGCGCTTCCGCAGGTGCGCGTTCTGGCGCTGGACGGGTCGTACCACGGGGACACACTCGGCACGATGGACATGCAGGCACCTTCCGTGTTTACCGGCCCGATGCAGACCCCGTGGTATAAGCCGCGCGGCTTGTTTCTCTCGCCGCCCGTCGCGCAGATGCGGCGCGGGCGCTGGGTCGTCGCGCAACCGCCAGACGGCTTGTGCCTCGAGAAGTGTCACGGGTGCGCGTGCGATGTGTCACAACCGACGGGTCCCGGTGCTTCCGAAACAGAGGTGGGTTTCGAGACGCGCGAGGAGGTGTTCGACGTCGAGGCTCGCTCTTCGAGCGCGTTAGCCAAACGGTACCGCGAAAAAATCGACGCCGTCCTGGACGCGGCGGACGCCGCGTCCGCCGAAGATCCCGACGCGCATCCCCCGCTCGCCGCGCTGGTCACGGAGTGCGTGCTGCACGGCGCCGGGGGCATGAACCTGATTGACCCGTTGTTCCAGCGCGTTTTGATGCAGCGATGCAAGGCGCGCGGCCTGCCCGTGGTCCTGGACGAGGTGTTTGCCGGGATCTGGCGGCTCGGCGCCGAGGGCGCCTGGCAGCTTCTTCGGGAGACGCCCGACGTGTCGTGTTACGCCAAGCTGCTCACGGGGGGTCTGGTGCCGCTCGCCGCCACCGCCACCACGGAGGAGGTCTTCGACGCGTTCCGCGGGGACACCAAGGCGCAGGGTCTGCTGCACGGCCACTCGTACACCGCGTACCCGGTCGGGTGCGCGGTCGCCGCGGAGGCGATGCGGCTGTACAAAGACCCGGAGGCGAACCCCAACCTGAGACTCGTCGAGGGAAAAGAAACGAGCGCGTCGTCGGAAACCGGCGCGGACGCCGCGACGGGTGCGTTTTCTCACGCGCCGGAGCTGCGGTTGCGCGACCTGTGGGACGAGGCTTCCGCGCGCGATTTGTCCATGCTCCCGAACGTCAAGGGCGTGACTGTCATCGGGTGCGTTTTGGCGGTGGAGCTGGACGACGGCGGGGCGGGGGGGTACAACTCCACCGCCACCAAGGAGCTGGTGAGCCGACTCAAGCGCGCCGCCAGCGTGCAAGCGCGGCCGCTGGGGAACGTGCTGTACGTGATGTGCGCGCCGACCACCTCCGCGGAGCGGTGCGCCGAGATCATGGCGCACGTCTCACGCGAGGTCCAGGCCGCGGCGATGGGCGACGACGACGAGGCGTGGTGAGGGGGGGCGGCGAAACGCGTCGCCCGCTTCGTTTTTACACATGTTTTTACACAGGAAACGCGCCGTGCGTGACGTTTCGTGACGAAACGCTCGTGCGAAAAAGCGAGGGAAAAAGGTCGAAACTCGGGCCGCTCCACGAACCACAGGCGGCTTCTGCGCCGCTCGTCGCGCATAAAAGCGGATATCGCGATCGCGCGTCCGCGTACACCGACGCCGCGCGTCCTTCGCTTTTTCGGCCGCGATGGCCTCCGACGCCCCGAACCCGCTGTGCCACCTCCCCCACTTTGTCACCGGCGAGTACACGCGCAACAAGACGTTCTTAAACGACGAGGAGTACGGCCGCGCGCTGGACTGTTTCGTCAAGGGATGCGCGGATCTGCTGCTGACGGACGATCGCGGGATGATGCTGATGGGCAAGCGCAAGGTGCACCCCCAGCCCGACTGGTGGGTGCTGGGCGGGCGGATGAAGGCGGGCGATACCGTCGAGGAGGCTGCTGGGCGTAACTGCCTCCGGGAGACGGGCATCGACATCGCCCCAACGCGCTGGTCGTTCGTGTGCTGCCAGACGATGTTATGGCAGTTCCGCAAGCAAGCCCCGGAGGGCAACGGCACGGCGGATTTTGGCGTCATCATGACGGCGCAGATCACCGCGGAGGAGCGCTCCACGATGAACATGTGCAGCGAAGAGTACGATGAATTCGGCTGGTTCGTGCCCGAGGACCTGATAAAGCCGGACGCGGAGTTAAAACTCCACCCGGTGCTGTTCCGGGGAGTGAAGGAGCTCGTGGCGAAGAAAACCAAAGACGCGCTGCATTTAGCGGTGCTTAAAAACGCGCCCGACGCCGAAGTCGCCGCGCTCGTGCGGCGACTCTACCGCTGAAAGTCGCGGACGGACGTGAAACGAAAGAAAAGGGGCGATCATCATCCAGACTACACTGACCCCGCTACGTAGACTACGTTTTCGTTCGAGATGGTCGATACCGGACGCCGACAGAGAGCGAACCGACGCGACAAAATCTCGCGGTCAGTCGGTCAAAAGTCGCGCGCCTCGAGAAGAGAATGAAACGCAAAAAAAATGTCGTCAAGAGAGCCAGTCGGCGCCTTTTGCGCGCCCGCCTCTTTTCCCTCCGCGCCGCCCGGTGGACTGCATCGCGGCTTCGGCGAGCGTCGCGTCCGACATCGACATGCCTTTCTTCTTCTCCGTCTTTCCGTCTTGCGCGGAGGCGGAAACGTTTCCGGCGTCCTTCTCCTGCGAACGAAGAAGCGGCGCGGCGGACGGTTTCTCCTTGCCCTTCTTCTTCTCCGCCGCCGCCGCCGCCGCCGCGCCGGCGCCCGCCGCGGCGAGCCGCGAGCCGAGGCCGCCGCCGCCGAGCCCGGGCGCGCTTTTGTCGCTCGCCTTGGAGTGCGGGTTGAACCCCGTGAGGCGCGAGGACAGCCGCCCCGCGCCGAGCCCGACGCTCATCCGTCGGCCGGAGCTCCCGACGGCGCCGCCCGACGAATAAAAAGACGCGTCCATTCCGTGGAAAGCCTCCGTTCCTCTCCGTTGTTCGCCCCCGTTCAGACGTCGTGAGCCGGCGGACGATCCGGACCCGCCCGCGGCAGCGCTCTTCGTCTTCTCCGCCTCGCGCAGTCTCTCGCGCTCGGCGGCGTCCAGCGAGTCCTGCTTGAACAGGTCGTTGAGCGCGTCGTAGTTGATCTTGGAGGAGATCTTCTTGCTGCTCAGCATCGCGTGCGCCGCCTCCGCGGCGGAATCCGCGGGAACGGTGTGCGTGTACTGCTTACGCTTCTTCTTACCGGCGCCCGAGCCGTCATCCCCGCCGCGCGCCGAAGCATGAGCGCCCGCCGTCGCCGCCTCCTTGGCGGCTTGCGTCTCGAGGTACTCCTTGTTCAGCTCGGACCAGATGACGCGTCGAAGCTTCACCTCCTCTTCGCTGTGGATGTAGTCCGCCACCTCGTCGTCGTCCACGTCGGAGAACGTCTCGGGCTCGGCGTCCGAGGCGTCCGAATCAGACTCGGAATTTTCGGCGTCGCCGCGCGCGCGCGCGTCTGTCTCGGCCAACGCCGAAAATTCGCCATCCTTCGTCGCGAGCGCGCCCGCGTCGGATTCAGACTTCGGGTCTTTCACGCCCTGCGCCCTCGCCAGCTCGGCGGCCCGCGCCTTCGCCGCGCGCTCCTCGCGCGCGGTCTGCTTCAGCGCGTCGCGTCGAGTCTTCTCGTGGTTCGCGTCGGATTCCTCGGCGGCGGCGCGGATCGCCGCCGCGTTCGCCGCCGCCGCCGCCTCCGCCGATCGCACCGCCGCCGCGTCCGGCGCCGAGAAACTCGCGCTCCGGCGCAGAGGCAGCGGCGCGGCGAGCATCGCGTCTACGTCCAGCTTGGAGAACTTCTTCAGGCGCGCCACCGCGGAGGCGTCGAAGCACCCCGCTGCTAACAAAAAATGCAGCTGCGTCTTGTCCGCCTCGGCGATGCGCCCGCCGCGCGCCACGCCCTTTGGGTCGCGCTTGGCGTGCGGGTGCTGCGACGAAAGGTGCTTTCCCGAAACGCGCCCGCGCGCGCGCCCGTCGCGGTCCAGGGGCAGGCAGAACTGCGAGGCGTGCGCGTCGCCCACAAGCCGCTTGAGCAGCGCGGTGGCCGCCTCGGCCACCTCGGGCCCCACACCCAAGGTGGGCACGCCGGGCGCGTTCGAAGGCGTCGCCGCCGGGTCCCCGGCTTTTTCGGCGTCGGCGTCGGCGGAGGTTTCGCGGCGCGCGCGGAGGCCGGTCATCACCGCAAACTCGCCGAGGTGCCCGCGCGAGTCGAGCGCCTTCTCCATCTCCTCCTCCAGGAACGCCTCGGCGCGCGCGTTCTTCGCACCCTTCGGTCCTCCTTCTCGGTCCGAGGTGTGGGCCCACACCTCGCCGTCGTCCTTCTTGGGGTGCTTCGCCGCCGCCTTGGCGGCGGCGGCGATGGCCTCCGCCGTCTCCGTCGCCGTCAGGCGCTTCTTCTTCGCGCCGAGAAGAAGATGCGTTTTCGTCGCGCCTCCGCTCGCGGGCGGCAGCGCTAAACGCGTGCCCTCCGGAGCGGGAAGCCCCAACGCGTTAGCCTGGTCCTCCCTCTTGCGTTTCAGCTCGGCGGCTTTGAACGCGGGCGGGTCTTCGCCGCCGACCGCGCCGCCGCTGACGCGCGCGTATTCCACGTAGCACGCGCGGCACATGCCGTGCGCGAAATGCGCGGCGCCCTCGTGGTCCTTGTGCGCGCACGTGAGCGTGGTGGTGTGGCTGACGATGGAGAGCCCGTCGGTGAGCGCGAGCGCGGTTTTCCCGCGCGTGACGTCCGCGAGCGCCGCCTGCTCCTTCTCCCACTCCCTGGCCTTGGCGTCGAACTCGTCGACGCTCAAAAACGCGCTCGGCGTGTTTTCAAACTCCGAGACTCGTTTCCGCAGCGTCGCCTCGCCCACGTGCACCACCGCGACGACGTCTCTTTTGGAGCGCTCGAAGCCGTGCAGCAGCGCTGCGACCCAGAGCGCGGCGCCGCACACACCCGAGGGCCTGCGACCGGTCTGCATCCAGTCCCGCTTCATGGAAGCCACCAGACGCAGCGCGGTGTTGGCCACGGCGTGCATTCGTCGATTTAAGTTGAGTTTGTCGGCGAAGCGGTGGATGAACAGGCTCGGGTCGATGGGCTTGCTGATCAGCGGGTGCTGCTCGAGGCGCAGCAGCCGGCAGAGCTGCAGGAACACCGCGCCGAGCACGTACACGTTCGTCTGCACGACATCCGAGAAGTCGATGAGCATGTACGGCCGGCTCTCCTGGCGACACACGATGTACAAACACGCGCCGGCGACTTGCTGCGTGCGGCGGCCGCGCGTGAAGTTTCGCTGCACGGCGAGCTTGTACAATCGGTGCGCCGCGCTCGTGATGTCTTCGCGCGGGCGGATGCCTAACCGGTCCGCGACTTGAGAGATCTCGTACTTGCCTTTGTTGATGGTCTTCTCGTGTGAGTCCACCTGTAAGCCGAAGATGCGCCCGCCGCGCGTCCCGCGGCCCACCGACGCGCTCACGCCGCTCTCGGGGACGAAATTCCCATCCACCTGCGAGGCGCCGCCCGCGGTCTTCGAAAAAGTGGGGTCCGTGGAAAAGACGTTGTCGTCCAGAATCTTGCCGCACTGCGTGCAGCACCTGTTGTCGTTGGTGGAAGAATACACAGAGGACGTCGAGCGAACGAACGCGGAGGCGTCGTGAGTCGGACGGTGCACGTCGGTCAGCTCGTCGGTCAGCCGGCGCGTGAGGGCAATTGCGAGACATCGCGAACGCGTCTTTCGACGCAATTACGAATCGCGGGGAGGGGCGAGAGGGACGCGCGTGGGGACGCACGTGAAGCCGTTGGACTCGTTCGTCTCCGCCTCGACCTCCTGCTTGCAGCTTTCGCAGAAGGGGAGCGCCGCGCTGCTAGGCATGGTGGCGACGCCGGCCATGGTGACCGCGTCCCGAGCCCAGAGCGCTCGCGAGAGTGAAGCCAGTTTCCTTCCGTTTGGCAAAAGAAATCGCCGAGACTCGCGCGCGAGTTTCGCCGCTCGGCTTGGCCCGCCCCAAAAGCCAAAACCCTCAGCCAGCCCAGTATAGATAGTGTGCTGACTCGGCCGCCAAAAAAACGACGGATAAAAGGTGTTCGGAAATTGCGCGGCGCGTCACACCATCCTCCGGGCACCTCGTCGCGCACGATTTTCACGTCTCCGGGTCGCGATGAGCGAGCAAATCATCGTCATCGGCGGCGGCCTCGCGGGGCTGTCCGCCGCGCACACCGTGCTGGAGCACGGCGGGCGCGTGCTGCTCCTGGACAAGTGCCCCTTCCTGGGCGGCAACTCCACCAAGGCCACCAGCGGCATTAACGGCGCGCCCACCCGCACGCAGGCTGCCAAGGGCATCAACGATAACGCGGACAAGTTCGAGGCGGACATCATCCGAGGCGCCGCCGGCGTGGGTCACACCGAGGCCCCCGCGCACACCGTCCCGCTCGCCAAGGTGCGACCCCGAACCCGCGAACCTCGAACCGTCGGAGCGGAGATATTCCGAAAGAAAGCGAGCCGCGTCCCTTTTTCCGCCGCGCGAGATCTGAGAAGCCGCCGGCGCTGACCTTCCCACCTCCCTCGCCTCGCCCTCCGCGCAGGTCCTCGCGCAAGGCAGCGGGAGCTCCGTGAACTGGCTCATGGAGAAGTTCAACCTCGACCTATCCCTCGTCTCGCAGCTCGGTGCGTCCCCTCGCGTTTGACCTAAGATTTAACATCGCCCTTTCCCGACCGAGCTCCTCCGCGAGTGAACGCGAAACCCGTGTTTTGGGTCGCGCGATCGCGACGTGCCCGAAGCGGGTGAAAAAAGAGTCGGTTTTCGTCGTCGTACTCCGCGTCTCGCCGCGTTCTGACCCTCGAACGACCGACTCCTCGAACCACTTCAGGCGGCCACTCGTACCCGCGCACGCACCGCGGCAAGGAGCGTTTCCCCGGGTTCACCATCACGTACGCGCTGATGGAGGGCTTGGAGAAGGTGATGGAGGATTCCAAAGGCGACCTCGCGCGCATCGTCACCAAAGCCGAGGCGAAGCGGCTGATCAAGTCCGACTCGGGCGCCGTCGTCGGCGTCGAGTTCCTGAAGGACGGCAAGATGCACGTCGAGTACGGCCCCGTGGTCATCGCCACCGGCGGGTTCGGCGCGGACTACCAGTCCGACTCGCTGCTCGCGAAGCACCGCCCCGAGCTGCGCGCGCTTCCCACCACCAACGGCGACCACTGCACCGGCGACGGCATCAAGATGGCCCTCGCCGCGGGCGCGGGTACGGTGGACATGACCTCCGTGCAGGTCCACCCCACCGGCTTGGTGCACCCCGGCGAGCCCGACGCCAAGGTCAAGTTCCTCGCCGCCGAGGCGCTGCGCGGCGTGGGCGGCATCCTGCTCGACGCCAATGGCGAGCGGTTCTGCGACGAACTCGGGCGCCGCGATTACGTCTCGGGCGAGATGAACAAGGGCAAGGGCCCGTTCCGCCTCATTCTGAACGGCGCGGCGAGCAAGGAGATCGAGTGGCACTGCAAGCACTACGTCGGCCGCGGGATCATGAAGAAGTTCGGCAGCGGCGCCGAGGTGGCGCGCGAAATCGGCGTCCCCCCCGCGAAGCTCGCGGAGACCTTCGCCAAGTACAACCAAGCGGCGAAGAGCAAGTCGTGCCCGTTTGGGAAGAAGTTTTTCCACAACGCGCCGCTCGACATGAACGACTCGACGTTCCACGTCGCGCAGGTGTGCACGGTGGTGCACTACACCATGGGCGGCCTCGCCATCAACAACGAGTCGCAGGTTGTCTCCGAGGCGGGCATCCCCGTGCCCGGGCTGTACGCCGCGGGCGAGGTGGCGGGCGGCATCCACGGCCGCAACCGCCTCGGCGGGAACTCGCTGCTGGACTGCGTCGTGTTTGGTCGCGTGGCGGGTGACACGGCGTGCCGCCACCTGCTGAGCTCCGCCATCAAGGCGCTGCGCACGTCGCGGAACGGCGGCGAGACCGCTCTCAACCGGGTCGCGACCCTCAACGCGCACTTCAACCCGGAGCAAGCCGCCGCCGCCGGCGCGCAGCAGTGGGCCGGAGCGGGCGCGGGAATCGCCGCGTCGCCCGCCGCGGCGTACGGCGGCGGCGCCGGTGTCGCGGCGCCGACGCCGCCGCCGGTGGTTGCGAAGGCATCCGGCGGCGCGCGTTCCTTCACCGAGGCTGAGATCGCGAAGCACAACTCCGAGGGCGACCTGTGGGTTGTGATCGAGGGCAAGGTGTACGACCTGACGTCGTTCCTGCCGGACCACCCCGGCGGCAAGAAGGCGATCATGCTCTTCGCCGGGAAGGACGCCACCGAGGAGTTCAACATGCTCCACCCCCCCAACGTGCTCAAGAAATACCTCTCGCCCGAAGCGCTCCTCGGCACCGTCGCGTGATCGCGATTGCGTATTACGCGCGTCGCGGAAGTTCGTTCGGAAGTGACTTCCGAACGGTCGTTTTACGTGTTGTCGTCGTTAAATTAACGACACAATCGAAGCGCTGTCTTGTCTCGTGTTTTCAAACACGCGCGGAAAAAAACACGATAGTCTATACATAGTCCGCGGGTCTCACGCGCGTCCCGCCGCCGCGCGCGACGCGAAAAACGACATATGCCGTCTCCGAAGGTTTCGCGGAACGCGTCGTTGTAAAATGCTCATTGAAACCTCGACGCCGCGTTCACTACCGACCGACTCGCCCATCTTGCTGGCTCCACGATCTTACTGTTCTTATACTACTCGCCTGTCTTTCTGGCTCTACGTTCTTACTGTTCTCATACTTACTGTCTTGTGCTTTCCACCCCTCCTCGCTAAAAAATCGCGAGACGCGCGCGTCTCAAAAAAGTATGGGAGTCGCGAAATAATAGAAGTCGCGCCGCTGCGCCGCGGAGCGCGCCTTTTCTCACATTGCGCCTACTCCTGGTACTTGTCCATGCGCACGGTGAGTATCCTGCCCCCGAAGTCCAGGCCGTTGAGCGTGCGTATGGCGTTCATGGCCTGCGTCTCGGTCGCGTACCGCACCGTGCCGTAGCCCCGGCTCTTCCCGCCTTCGTCCAGCGCCACGTCCGCGCGCTCAACCTCCCCCGCGGACGCGAAGAACTGCTTCAGCGCCTGCCAGCTCGTGTGCCACGGCAGGTTGAGCACGACGACGCGTCGCCCGCCGCCCGGGCCGTACTCGCCCATCATCGGCGGGTTGGGCATGGGCACCATACCCATCGCCCCCGGAAAGCCCCCGGGACCCATCATCCCCGTGTGGGGACCCACGCCGTACGGGATCCCCGGCACCATCCCGGGGGGCATCCCCGGCGGCATCGGCCCCGCAAACGGCACGCCGCCGAAGTACGCGCCCGGGCCGTACATGCCGGGGATTCCCGCCCCGCGGTTGGCCATGAACGGCGAGCGGGTCTTGTTCGCGTTCCGGGCGACCGCGCCCTGCACGAACGCGCCGTTCGGGCCCGTCACCTGCGCGCGAAGGAAACGTCGTATCGTTCGGGGGGTTGAAATGTCAGACAAAAAGACGAAAAAAAGAAAAAGCCACACTGTCAGGATCGCATCTGCAGATCTGGATTTGTTTGGCGGAGGCGTTCGCGCGTGACTCGGACGGAGACAGGCACGCACGTTCACGGCTTTGAACCGCCCGTCGCCGATGGGCTCGAGGCCGAACTCCACCGGCTCCTGATTCCGTAAGCTGCGGAACCCCTGGCTGTAGACGTCGCTCTGGTGCACGAAGACGTCCCCTTCGCCGTCGTCTCGCGTCACGAAGCCTGCGAACGGGAGAGGGAGAGGGGGCGAGCGCGTGAGAATCGGATGCCGTCGGACGGGGATGCCGCGCGTGGAATAGCGAGGCGCGCGGGCGTATCCGACGCCGCGCCAGCGCGCGCGTCGATCGGTCCGGCACGATCATGGGACGACAGAGAAACGATGAGGCGTCGCGACCCGCGCCTCGCGCGCGCGCGCGCGGACGGCGCGCCGCGCGAACGCGCGCCAGGGAAAAAAAGGTGCGTGCCACGCTGGAAAGACGACGTCTCGCACCGAACCCCTTGGCGACGTTGAACCAGCTCACGACGCCCGTGATCTTCCCCCCCGAGTCCGCGCCCTCCGCAAGCTCGGCGGACGGCTTCTCTCCGTCGCCTTCCGGCGGCGCGGACGCCTCATTCACGGAGAGCGCCGCGAGCTCGCTCGCCAACGCCTCCCCCTTCCCGCCGCTCATCGTAGAATGACGGTAACACAACTCGGTGGGAAAAGATACAGTTTTCTTGCGGCAAAAATCTTTAGGGCGCGAAGTTTCTGCTTTTTTCCCGACTGACCCGCCACACGAATTGTTTTTGAAGGGATCGTTTTGGCGCCAAGTCAGCAAAGTCAGCCCCCGTCATCCACCCCACGGTCATCTGTCACGCTTTTTCTCGCGATTCGTCAACATGGCGAGAAAAGAAAAAAACAAAACAGCGACGAAGCCGTTTGCCGGTTCGCGATGTCGTTTAAAGCCAGCTTTCCGTTTCCGCGCGGCACTGCGCGGCGTCGGCGGTGCGATGAACAAGTACGAGGTCCTCGGGGTGGTGGGCGAGGGCGCGTACGGGGTGGTGCTGAAGTGCCGGAACAAGCAGACCGGGGAGACGGTCGCGGTGAAGAAGTTCAAGGAGTCGGACGACGACGCGAACGTGCGCAAAACCACGCTGCGCGAGGTGAAGGTGCTCCGCGCGCTGAAACACGAAAACATCGTGAGCTTGAAGGTGCGCGCGCGGGGAAAGGGAGGAATGCGACGGCGAGGACGCGACGACGACGAGGTCTCGATGAGTCCCGGGCTCGCCTTACGGCTCCCACTCGGACGACCCGCGTCTCCGTCACGCCGCGCCCTCAGATCGACCAGCGCGAAAACGACGATTCCCTCGGCGGACGCGACGCGAACGCGGTCGTTGACCGCAGACCAGACGCGTTTTTTTTTCACCGGCTCGGCTCGAAAAACGCAAACGAGCCTCCCGCGCGGTTCTCCCTCGGGTTCTCCACGCGCGCGCTCGCTTTTTTGTTCGCGCTCTCTGTCGCCGACGCTGACGACGTCACAATCGCGCTCCACCCCGATCGACGCACCCGAACACGCGCAGGAAGCGTTCCGGCGCAAGGGTAAGCTGTATCTGGTGTTTGAGTACGTGGAGCGGAATCTGCTGCAGGTTCTCGAGTCGCGCCCGGGCGGCCTGCACCCGGCGAAGGTGCGCCTGTTCACGTGGCAGCTCGTCAAGGCCATCGCCGCGTGCCACGAGCGCGGCGTCGCGCACAGGGACGTCAAGCCTGAGAACATCCTGGTGTCCCGGGATGGCGAGACGCTCAAGCTGTGCGATTTCGGGTTCGCGCGCGCGTTGCCGAGTCGGCGATCGTCGTCCGCTTCGAAAGGCGAGGAACCCGCCGGCGCCGACGACCAAACGCGAGGGGCTCCGTCCGTCGCGGACGAGAACGCCGCGCCCGAGAGAAAGAAGCGAATCGAAAAACCTCATGAAAGGCGTCTTTCCGCGCCTCTGACGGAGTACGTCGCGACGCGATGGTACCGCGCGCCGGAGCTTCTTCTCGGCTCGCGCGCGTACGACGTAAACGTGGACGTCTTCGCGATTGGATGCCTGATGGGCGAGATGGCGGACGGGCAGCCCATGTTCCCTGGCGAGAGCGACGCCGACCAGCTGCGCGTCATGCAGCGCGCGCTGGGCGGCGTGCCGCGTCGGGTGCTCCGTGAAACGCTCCAGACGTGCAGTTCATCGAGCGCGAACTCGAACGCGAACGCGGCGCGCGCGGCGGTGGACGCCAGCAAGACCAAGGTGCCCCCTCGGCCCGGGGAGAGGCCGCGCGACCGCTACGGCTCGCGCCTGGGCGAAAACGCCATGCGCTTCATGGAGGAGGCGCTGCGTCTGGACCCCGCCGAGCGCCTGGACTGGCGCCGCGCGCTCGCGCACCCGTACTTCGAGGGGATGGACGGATGGCGGCCCGCGGACGAGAGGCGAGAGGAGGCGAAAGCCGTCGCGGGGGGCGGAGCCGAGACGCGCCGAGCCGCGGAGAAGTCGGAGACGACGAAAGCCGAGAGTTTCGAGCGTTTCGCCGACGCGCGCGATTTAAAAAACGCGGCCAGTCGCGCGCGCGGGAAGAGTCTCGCCGAGGCGAGGGAGGAGGCGGCGCTCGCGCGCGCGCGGCGCAAACGAGAGGAGGAGGAGACGGCGGAGACGGAGGCGGCGGAGCGACGCCGCGAAGCGCGCGCGAGGGAAAACGCCGCGCGCCTGCGCGAAGAGCGCGAGGCGCGCGAGGCGGAGAACCGCCGCCGCGAGGCGGAGGCTCGACGCGCGCGCGAGGCTGCTCGCGAACGGCTGGAGCGCGATGCCCGTGAGGCGCGCGAGAGGCGCCGTTTGGAACGCGAGACGGCGAGCCTCGTCGCCTCTCGCGCGACGCACTCGTCGCTGTCTTTGCGCGAGCAGAGGGAGGAACGCGACCGCGAGCGCAAGTACGCCGCGAGCGAGTCGCGTCTTCGCGACGCGTTGTTCCCCCGCAAAGACTCTTCGTTCCGAGAGTCTTCTTCTTCTCGGGACGACGCGTTCGCCGAGCCGTTCGGCGATGCGATCGGTCGGGCATCGGGTGACGAACGAGACGCCGCGACTCCCGAAAGAAAGTCGCGCGCGTCGCGGTACCGGTCGCGCATCACCGGCTTCGGCGGGTTCGGCGTCTCCAGGTTCGACGTCGACGCCGACGCCGAGCCGTTTGCGGCGCGCCGAAACGAAAACCTCATGAAAGGCCTTTCGCCTTTCTCTTCGACGTTCGTCGTCGGCGAGCCCGAAGCGCGGTCCGGAAGCGAGGTGGCGGTCGGGCGCGAGGTGGCGGTCGCGCGCGGCCGCCGCGTCGGACAGCGACGCGTCTTGGCCGAGGACGTGTTCGGCGACGAGTTTGACGCGCGACGCGGCGCGCGCGCGGCGACGCGAGTCGTTCGCTCGGGGAAACCCGAGACGCCCGAAGACGCGGAAGAGAACGAGAACGAGACGATCGGCGATGGCCGTTCGGGGACGGAAAAAAACAACTCGATCGCCTCCCGATTCGATCGTCTCGGGCTGGGACGGTACAAGGCTGGCCCACCTCCGGTGTCGGACGCCGAGAGGGAGGACGTCTCGGATCTGGCGGCTCTGCTTTTGAACGGCGCGCATCTCGCGCCGTTGCGCCGGCGCTCGGACCCGCCGAGAGCCGGCCGCCGCGCCGCCGGCCACCTCTCCGCGTCGAAGTGGGCGGTGCCTCCCGTGCCGCAGTTCGAGGAGAAGGGCGTTTCGTTCTCGCGGCGAAACCCAACCGCGTCGGACGCGCACGCGCGGGGGCTGAGGGAACCGCTCCCGGCCATACCGTCGGGCCTCCGGGGGTGGCGCTGAGCGCGACGCCCCACGAAAAGAAACGCGAAAACGCTTCGTCAGGATGGAAGGAGCGCTTGGAATGTGAAATACACGTCAAACGAACCTCGAACGCGCTTCCCCGCGTTTCCGCGACGCGCAAAATGTTCAGTCGCCGATGCCGAAGTAGCCGCGGATGGTGAACGGCTCCTGCTTGATCTCGGGCTCGAGTTTGATCTCGGGCTCGAGTTTGATCTCGGGCTTGATCTCGGGCGCAGCCGGTTGCTCGGCGCGCGCCGACTTGCACGCCTTGCACCTGTATTTCCACTTGCCGTGTTCACACCCACTGCATATCGTGCAGTTGACTTTCCGCTTGCTATGCGGGCAGGGGTTGCAGGCCGTGCAGTCCTGTTTCAGCTTGCCATGCGGGCAGGGGTTGCAGTCCACGCAGTGGTGTTTCACCTTGCCATGCGGGCAGGGGTTGCAGGCCGCGCACTTGCGTCTCACCTTGCCATGCGGGCAGGAGCTGCAGGCCCTGCAGTCGCGTTTCAGCTTGCCATGCGGGCAGGTGTTGCAGTCCACGCAGTTGCGTTTGAGCTTGCCGTGCGGGCAGCCGGTGCAGTCCACGCAGCTGCTTTTCACCTTGCCATGCGGGCAGGGGCTGCAGACAGCGCAGAGGTCTTTCCGCTTGCCGTGCGAGCACCGCTTTATTCCTCCCATCAGCTCGCGATCGTCCGCTCCTCTCCCACACGCGCGCACCGCGTCTGGACGCGAAGAGCGGCGTCGTAGCTTTTTGAGCGCACTTTTCTCCATGTTCTCGGAAGAGTCGAGAAGACGAGAACAACGACAAGACGGCCAAACGCGGTGTTGTTTTTTTAAACGCCACGTGTATGTTCGCAGCGCGCACACCCGTCGCGCGCGTCGCGCACGTCCCGCGCCTGATGCGCGTCACGCGGTGAGCCCTCTGACCCGGAGGCGCCGATTATGCCGCGCGGGGGTCGGCCCGACCCCTCGCCTCCCGGCGGGATTCCTCCCCCCCGGACCGACGCCGGCTCGAGATGGCAGACGGAGACGCCTCCCGCGAACAAGTTCGTCGCGGCGATGCAGCGCGTGAAGCACTTCGCGGAGGAGGAGGTTGGCCAACGAGTGGTGGCGTACGGCGCGCGCGTGGAGTCTCAGCTGCAGGCGCGCCGGGGCGTTCCGGGCACGCCCGGTGGTCCCGCCGCGGGCTCGGGCGCGGTGGCTTCGAGCGAGAAGCCCGGTCGACGCCGCGCGGGGAAAGGTCCCGCGACGCTTCCGGAATCGGAACCCGTCCCCGGCGACGGCGCGCGCCTGGGCGCGTCCCGCGACCACACGGACCTGTTCACGCGGCTCCGCGCGACCGCCATCTTCATTCGCGAGACCGAGGCTGCGGCGCGCGCCGCGGACGCGCGGGAAGCTTCCGCGCGAAACGGCGAAGACCCCGACGGCGACGGCGCGTCGTCGTCGTCGCTGCGCGACGAACACGCTTCCGACGCCGCGAATGAAGACGACCGCGATACATCCGGCGCTGAGCTCTCCGGCAGCACGCTCGCGATCGTCGCCTCCGCCGAGGCGCTGAGAGTGACGAAGCGTGCCGTCGAACATTCGCTTCTACCGCAGTACGTGGCTTTCGCCGATTCGCTCAGCGCGGCGGCGGCGAAGGCGCGCGCCGCGCGCTGGACCGCCGGCACGCCCGCGGGCGCCGCTTCGGCGGACGCCGCGCAGGCGGACGTCGAGACGCACCTGGCGACGCTGTTACTCGTCGAGACGGAGCTTCAGCAGGCGCTCAAAAAACTAAAAATGGCACACGTCCGCGCGAGCGCCATCAACTTGAACGACACGGAAAACGCGCGCGACGTCGCCGTCAAGAAGAGCGTCGTCGCCGCGCACGCGCTCGCTCGCGAAAGTTTTTCGCGCGAGTTCAAAGCCGCGCGCGATCGCGTCGGGGCTATGCTCGTCGGGAACGAAGCCGCGAAGGTTGTGTCGCAGCAACGCCTGCTGAGAGCCGCGGACGCGGCATACGCGGACCTCGAAAAGTACTACGCCGCCGTCGCCAGAGTACGCGCCGAATGCGTCGCGCACCCCGCGTTTACGTCCCGCGAGTCGACGAAACGCGCGCGAAACGCGCGCGGCGGCGGCGGCGGCGGCGACGGCGGCGACGGCGTCTCGCGTCCCGTCGCGGGTGTTTCGCCGGAGGATGAAGAGGATGCCTCGCGCGCGCGCGAGGGCGCCGCCGTGCTCGCGTCCCTCGCGGCGGCGGCCGCGGCGGCGCGCGGCGCGCTCCGCGCGGCGTACGAGGACGCCAGCGCGGTGAAGCGCGAAGCCGGCGCGGGCGCGTCGTCGTCGCCCGACGCGGATCCGTTTTCTTTCGCGTCGCCGCTCGGCGGGACGGACAACTCGTGGCGCGCGCACATCGCCGCGCTGGACGCCGAGCTCGCGCGGGGGAGCGACGAAGAAAAAGAAATGCGCGCGGAGACGTCTCGAGACTCGCGAGACGTCTCGAGACTCGCGACGTTCGCGGTGTTGCCCGCCTGGGACGCGAGCCTGGACGATGACGAACCCGAACGCGACGCCGAGGACGGTTCTCGAGCAAAAATAAAACAGAGGGGAGGCGTCGCTTCGCTCGGTATGGCGCGTCGCGAGCGCGAAGCCGCGCGGTGTGTGGCGCGAAGAAGAGCGCTTCGCGACGCCGCGCGCCGCGCTGCCGCTTCCGCCGCGACGGAGTACGTCCGCGGCGCGCTCCGCAACGCCGTGGACGCCGTCGAGGACGCGACGCGCGCGTGCGCGGCGCACGCCGCGGCGGTCGCGAAAACCGCCGAGTCCCCGGCGGGCCCGGGTGTCGGCGTTCCGGAAACGCCGGTCCCGCCGGGCACGCCCTCGACCCCGAAGGCGTCTTCGAGAGGCGTCTTCGGGACGTCTCCGTCCTCGGAGCGCGTCTTCGGAAGCCGCGCCTCCGCGTCTGGCGGCGCGAGCGGCGCGTACCCCTCCGTCCCAGACGTGAAATCGCGCATCGTCGGGCTGGGGAGCCTCGGGCGATCCGGACGCGCGGAGAAACAAAAGCTTCCGCGGCAGCCGGGCGCGCCGCTCGCGGTTCCCGCGAACGGGTGGCCCGGGTCCCGCGCTGAAGCGACGCCCATGACGCCCATGACGCCCATGACGCCCATGACGCCCATGACGCCCGGAATGTCCGCGCGCGTCGGGTACGGTTTCGCGCGCACGACGTCGAGCCTGGTACCGGTCAAGGAGCGCACGGCGGCGCTTTTCCAAACGCTCGGGCGCATCGGGTTTATGACTCAAGCAAACGCCACCGCGAGCGCTTCCGCGAACGCTTCCAGTACTCGCGCCACAGCTTCGCGAAACGGTGTCGTTCGCGGTGGACCTTCTTCCTCCGCCGCCGAGATGAGAGGCGCCCCCGCGCCGGGAGGGACGGGCGGCGGCGGCGGCGGGTCCGGCTGGCGACAAAAAAGGCGGGCGGCGGGTCGGGAGCCGAGTGACAAAAACGCCGACGACGTCGCGTCCGACAAAACAGTCGTCGGTCCGCTCGCGCGTCTGAAGCTGTGGGCGAAGGGACTGCGCGCGGGCGGACGTCCCCGCGAGCGCGCCGAGCGGAGCTCGCGGTACGACGAGATCGCCGCGAGGCATAGACAAAGGTAGATACGACGCGTATAGAAGTTTTTTGTAGTAGCTCGTCTACGGCGAACGGATCGATCACATTGTTTGAGCTCAACAATCGTGTATTCATGGGTATGAAACTATCCTGTTTCCTCTCCCCTCAAAGACTGATTCACTTCCGACTCGCGCTACAAAGACTTACGCGGTGAACGCGCCGGACGCGCCGATGGAGCGGTTGACGGTCCACACGCGAATCGCGCAGTCGGTGTACCCGGTGAACAGGGTGCCGCCGTCCGCGGACCACTGGAGCGAGGTGCAAAACGGGGGGATGGACTTCTTGCCCACCGGGGGGAACTCCGGGTGCAGCTCGTCCACGATGGACTTGGACTCGAGGTCCCAGATCTTCACGCACGACTGCGTCGCCGCGCACAGCCAGTAGCGGTTGGGGGAGAAGCACAGCGCGTAGATGATGTCCCCCGCGTCGAGCGAGTACAGGCGCTTGCCCTCGGCGAGGTCCCAGAGCATGGCGACGCCATCCTTCCCGCCGGAGGCGCACAGCGAGCCGTCGGGCGAGACGGTGACGGTGTTGATGTAGCCGGTGTGCCCCACCAGGTTGGTGCGGAGCTTGCAGTTCGTGAGGTTCCACACCTTCACGAGCTTATCCCAGCCGCCGGAGACGATGATGGGGTTGGACGTGACGGGCGAGAAGCGCACGCACGAGACCCACTCGGTGTGGCCCTCCTGCTCCTGGATGGTGTACTTGCACTCGCCGAGCGTGTTCCACAGCTTGATGGTCTTGTCGCGCGAGCCGGAGACGATCTGGCGGTTGTCCACGGAGAACGCCACGGAGAGCACGTCCTTGGAGTGGCCCACGAAGCGGCGCGTGGTGGAGCCCGAGTTGAGGTCCCACAGGCGCAGCGTGCCGTCCCACGACCCGGAGAGCGCAAACTGGCCGTCGGAGGAGATGACGACATCCTGCACGAAGTGCGAGTGGCCGCGGAGCGAGCGCTGGGGGAAGCCGTACGAGCCCTCCTCGCGGGTCAGGTTCCACAGGATCACGGTCTTGTCGCGGGAAGACGACAGGAGGATGTCCGAGTTGTCGATGGGGGTCGCGATGGAGGTGACCCAGCCCTCGTGCCTGCGAACGGAGGATGATGAGGATGAGAGGAGGAACGAGAGAAGAAAAGACAGTCAGCGGGGTGGTGGCGCTCGGTGTGGTCCGCGGACCACACGCCGGAGGAGGCGCGCGGAGGCGTTCGGCGAGCCACGTAAACGCGCGCGCGCGCGTTCCACGCCACGGGAGGCGTCGCGTGGGCCGCGCCGCGCCGTTTCCGACCCGCGGGGATCGGTTTTTTTGCGGGCCCGCGGAAGAAAAATGCCGCCGGCTCGGGGTCGGGCCGGCGGAGCGACGACGCGCGGCGGGCGGGAGACGCACCCCTTGAGGGTACCGCGGAGGTTAAGCGTTTCGGCCATGTTTTCTGAGCTAGTGACTAGGTGCGACGGCAACGGTGTGCGTCGGAAAAGGGCGAGCGACGGGCGTCGACGCCGCCTGAAGACCGATCCCATCGCAGTAGGGTTTTTGAGAAACCGACACGCGCTGCGCGCCAGCTTTTAGAGCAGCTTTTCGCGAGCGCGAAAAGACAGACTTCTGTCCGAGTCACCTCGGAATGGGTGAGGCGAGGCAGTGGTCGTGCCGCGGGGAGGTGCTTAGCGGCAGAGAGAGGCCCACCGCGTGGCGGTGCGCGCACGTCGGGAACTGAGGCGCGGCAGGGGCGGGGCCCGTGAAAGGAACAAAGATGTCGAACACGGCGTGGTCGGTCGTAGGGAACGTGTTGCTGCTGTTCCTAATACTCGGACTGGTACGTCGAGTCCCTCGCGCCGACGCCTCGCGGTCCCGACGCGCCTCGTTCCCCTCGAGCGCAACCCGCGCGCCCGCTTCGGTCTCGGCGTTCTCCTGACCCGCTCCCCCGCCTTTTTCCGCGACAGGCTGCGCAAGTGGACGTCCCCGAGTTCAAGCAGCGGTTCCGCAAGCCCGCGGGCATCGTCATCGGGCTGGTGTGCCAGTTCGTGTTCCTGCCGCTCGCCGGGTTCGCGAGCATCCGGCTGTTCTACCGCGGCGACCCCGTGCACGGCATTCCCCTGCTCGTCACGGTGTGCTCCCCCGGGGGCTCCTACAGCAACTGGTGGTGCTCTCTGTTCAACTCGGATCTGCCGCTGTCCATGGCCATGACCAGCGCGAGCTCGTTGTTCGCGGTGGCGACGTTGCCGATAAACGTGCTCATCTACTTGAAGCTGAGCTACCCGTCGGAAGAGAGCGCGGTGACCCTGGACTGGGGCGGTCTGTTCACCAGCCTCGCGGTGGTGGTCGCGGGCATCGTCAGCGGATTGATCCTGGGGCGAAACAAACCGGCGTGGCGACCGAGACTCAACGCCGCCGGAAACGCCGCCGGCGTGTCTTTGGTGTTGCTCGGTTTTTTCTTCTCCTCCAACAGCAGCGCGCCGGTCTGGGCGCGCGCGGATCACTTCTACGCCGGCGTCGCCATGCCGTGTCTCTTCGGCTTAGTAATCAGCCTGGCGTTCGCGACTGCGTGCGGCTTGCCGAAGCCGCAACGCCTTTCGGTGACAATCGAGACGTGTTACCAGAACACCGCCATTGCCCTCGCCGTCATACTGAGCAGCTTCTCCGACGACGACGCTGAGCTGTGCGCGAGCCTTGAAATGACGCCCCGAAAAGTCTGGGCGGAGAGAGCTACAACCGGCGAAGCCACGACGGACCTCCTGCCCCCGTGCGACGTGCTGGGCATCGCGACGGGCATACCCACTTTTTACCAGGTGATCCAGATCGCGTCGCTCTTGTGCGTGTGCCTTGTTGGCTGGAAGGCGGGCTGGACGTACGCCCCGGCGAGCCATGGCTTCTACCGCGTGCTTTCCCGGAACTACCAGCCGGGCGCCGTGGCGGAGGAGCCGGACCGCTTACGGCACGAGGAGGAGGAGGAGAAGGAGGGGTGCGTTTCTGTCTCGGCGTTCCGGCGGTGGTGGGGAGGCGAACTTCGATCGGCGGATTTAGACGAGACGAGCGGGGACGGCGTCCCCGGGGACGGCGAGGGAGCTTTTGAGCGGCGGTCCCCGAGTGGGGCGGTCGAGCTCGCGCAGGTGCGCGTCGATGTGGAGGCGGAGAGGGGAGAGACGTGACGCTTTTTGGAGAGAGGCGATCGAAGGAGCATTAGGATAGAGGTGGCGCGCAGACGCGGAGACGAACGCGACGGCGGCGAACGCGTAGGACTACGAAATTGAAAAGCACTTTCGTAGTCTACTTTCGTAATACTTTCCCACCCTACGTGAACTACCCTACGCCCCGAGCCCACCCGGAACACGTTCAGCCTCGTCGAACGATCCCGCGATGTCGTCGATGGTGGCGTCGACGTCCGGGATCCGATCGTCCTCGTCCTTCCCGCCGAAAAAGTGCTTGGCGAGCTCCACGAACATCGGCACCGCGCTCAGCGCCACCACCGCCGCCATCGCCAGCGCGAAGTTCTCCTCCACCCAGGGGAGCTGTCCGAAGAAGTACCCCAGCGTCATGAAGCTCCCGACCCACGTCGCGCCGCCCAGCACGTTGAACGCGATGAACTTCTTGTAGCTCATGTTGGCGACGCCCGCGACGAACGGCGCGAACGTGCGCACGACGACGAAAAAACGCGCGAGCACGACGGTTTTGCCCCCGTGCGTCTGATAAAACGCCTTGGTCTTCTCGATGTACGAGGGCTTGAACACGGAAGGGTACCGCGCGATCACGCGCGCGCCGATCAAAGACCCCAAAGCGTAGTTCACCGTGTCCCCGAGCACGGCGGCGACGAACAGAAGGCACGCGGCGAAGGGGAAGTTGAGCACGCCGCCCGCCCCGAGCGCCCCCGCGGCGAAGAGCAGAGAGTCGCCCGGGAGGAACGGCGCGATCACCAGCCCCGTCTCGCAGAAGATCACCGCGAAGAGCGCGCCGTACGCCAAAACGCCGCGCTCCGCGAACAGCGCGAGCAGACGCTCGTCCACGTGGAGCGCGAAATCGAGGAGCGACGCGAGGAACGACGCGTCGCTCCCCGCCGCGGCGCTCGCCGCCGCCGCCGCCGCCGCCGCCGCGCCGGGCGAAGCGGCGGCGACGGCGACAGCCACCGCGGCCGTCGCGGCGACGCGAGCGAGACGCGCGAGGGGGGCGGTGGCGGTGTGTGCTCCTTTCGAGGACGCGCGCTTCGATCGGTCGTCGCGCGGTCCGCGATCGGGCGTGTCATTCGGCGCGAACGACGCTCCGACGCCGACGCTTCTCGATCGCGCGAGCTGCCGGAAGTGACGGGCAGCCTCGCCGGCGCGGCGCGTCGGCGCGGCACCGACGACGCCGCGTCCGAGTTGGTCACCGCGTGCCCTCGCGGCCGCGCGCAGAGATGGACCCCCGCGCGCGCCGCGACACCGGGAGCCGAGACGCGCGGGGGCGCGGCACGCCGACAGCGGACGCGCCGCTGGCAACGCCGACGCCATCGTCGCGCACTGTGTTTTTTCACGCTTCGCCGCCCGACGAACGCCCGTCCGACGCGCGCGCCTCCGACCACGTCACGCGCGCGTCTCCGCGCGGGTCCGCCCGATCGCGACGATCGAAGTACCGCGCGAGCCGATGCGTGGCTCGGCGTCTCCGCACGGGCGCCTCGGGGTGTGCGCCGAGGTACCCGCCGACCCTCGCTTTCCACGTCGGCGGATAAACGAGAGTGCCGAGGGAGGAATCAGGTTTTCGTCGACGCGTTTTCGAGCCGGCGAACTCTCAGGTTTGAAACGGCGGGAGACCGGACAACTGGCACGTCGTTGTTTTCGATCCATTCCGACAGCGCAGACCGCAGATCCGCGCGCACGACCGTGACCAGCACATCGCGCTCCGACCGGCGCGGGGTTCCCCCCCTACGGTCGGAGGGCCATGGCTTGCGTCGCCCGCCTCGTGCCTTTCGCCTCGGCGACCGCGTCTCGGCACAGGCGCGATGCGGACGCGACGTCGGTGTGCCCACCCCGACAGAGGCACGCGTTGGTGCCCACGGCGGTGGACGCGCGATTCGCGCGATCCGCGGCGCGCGTCTCCCCGGTCGCGCGCGCGCGCGCCGGCGCCGCGCGGGGCGGCGGCCGCGGCTCCGCGCGCGCGCAGGGCGGTAAGCGCGGCAAGCCCATCCAGCCCTCCCCCCCGAAGTCCAAGTCGAAGACCGCCGGCAAAAACAATAACGCCAAGCCTCCCCCCCCCGATCCGGGCGCCGGCGTGCGCCCCGCGGGCATGCGTTCGCGCGTGAGCGTCCGCGCGGTGGCCGCGGGCACGCCTTTCGCGGACCTGCGCGGCGGCGCGCTGCTCTCGCCGGCGGCGCGGCGAGACCCGGAGAAGGCGCGGGAGGAAAGGCGCAAGCTCTGGGAGAGACTGGGCGCCAACTCGAACACAAACGCCGGCTTCGCGCACTTGCTGGAGACGCCATCCGCCTTCGAACGCGCGGACGACGAGAGTTCCTCGAGCTCGAGTTCCTCCGAAAACGGCTTCAAACGTGTCGGATCCGGTCGCGGGTCTTCCGGGACGCGCCAGCGCGGTTCCGGAAGAGCGACCCTGCGCTTGGGGTTCACCGCGCACAGAGAGAAGTACGCGAAGGCGCTTCGTTTGGAGCTGGAGGAGGAGATGGCGCGCGCCGAGGAGCGTCTCGAGTCGTGGCCAAAGGAGCGGCTCGCCAAGGAGGGGTACGCGCTGTTCAATCTCCGGGGCTTACACGACGGGAACCTGCAGCGCGACGCGGTGGTGCGCGTGCTCATTCCGCGCGGAAGGGAGCCACTCGCGATGCCTGAGCCGCTCGAAGGCGCGAAAAACGGCGACGAAGGCGAGAGACGTCCTTTCCGACGCCAGTTCGCGATGGGCGCCGAGCTCCCTTTCCACCGGTTCGGGCAGGGCGACATGGTGAGTTTGGTGGAGGGCGACGAGCACGACCCCTCGGGCAAAAACGCCGTGACCGGCGTGGTGGTGGAGCGCGCCATGCACTTCCTGAAGATCGCCGTGGACGAGGAGGACGAAGAAAAGCTGCTTTGCGCCGGAAAGCTGCGACTGGACCTCTCCGCCAACACCGTTTCGCACGACCGCGCGCTCGCCGCGCTCGCGGCGTTCTCGGAGCAAGGGGGCATGCCCGGCTACGACGTCTCCTCGTTGCAGACCGGTAAAAGGCTGAGCTCCTCGATGTACGCGCCGCTGCAGAGGGCGGCCATAGGCATACCGGACGGCGACCCGAAGACGCCGCGCGAAGGAAGAGAGAGCGTGGCTCGTCTGGCGGCGACGCCGCCGCCGTGGGCGGGCAAGGACGCGTCGGGCGCGGTGAAGCGCGCCGTCAACGGGACGCGCGCCGCGACGCTGAACGCCAGCCAGCAAACCGCCGTGCGCCGCGCGCTGACGCGCACGCTGTCCGTGTGGCAAGGGCCGCCGGGCACGGGCAAGACGCGCGCGCTTTGCGCGTACGTCGAGGCGTGCGTCTTTTTCGCGCGCGACGAAAATAAAAACGGTAAAAACGGTAAAGCCGGCTTCAGCGGCCCGGCGGTTTTGGCGTGCGCGGCTTCCAACGTCGCCGTGGACAACATCGTGGACGGGCTTTGCGGAAGTGACACGCGCGTCGGTGTGGGTAACTCAAGACGACCTCTGAGGGTCGTGCGAATCGGGTCCCCGGCGAAGGTGCAGGCGAAACTGGTGAACTCCACGCTCGGCGCGCAAGCCGCGCTGACCCCCCTCGGCGTCAAGGCTTCCGCGATTCGCGCCGCGGCGCGCGGCGACTACACCGCCAAAGGCGCGTCGGCACGACGACTGGCGTTGCAGTTGGAGACGCAAGCCGCACAGTTCGTGTTGCGGAACGCGGACGTGGTGTGCGCCACCTGCGTGGGCGCCGGGGACGACCTGCTGGAGGGGTTCACGTTCCGAGTGGCGTGCGTGGACGAAGCCGCGCAGTGCCCCGAACCCGCCGCGCTCATTCCGATAACCAAGGCGCTCAGCGCCGTCCTAGTGGGCGACGCGAAGCAGCTGCCGCCCACCGTGACGTCCGTGGACGCGCAGAGAGCCGGGCTGGGCGTCTCGCTGTTCGAGCGCATGGAGAAACTGGGCGTCGCGGTCGACCTGCTAGACAGGCAGTACCGCATGCACCCGGTCCTGGCCGAGTTCCCGTCCAAAACGTTCTACGGCGGGCGCGTCGCGTCGCACCCCGCGCCCGCCGACCGCCCGCCGCCGCCGGGGATGCGCTGGGTGCGCGACACGAAACAAAAAGGCGGCGGGATCCCGACGGCTACCTACCCGGTGCTTTTCGTGGAGGTGGACGGCGGCCGCGAGGTGCGCGAGAAAGACGGGCTCAGCATCAGCAACCCGCGCGAGGCGCTTTTAGCGGTGGCGGTGGCGGACGCGCTGCTGAGGGCGTCGCGTGACGAAAACGCCGAAAACGGAAACGAAAGCGCCGCGCTCGGCTCCGCGAGCGACGTCGGGATCATCGCGCCGTACGCCGCGCAGGTGCGTCGCGTGCGCGAGCTGTGGACGGAGCGGACGCGCGATGCGGCGTTCGAACGCGACGAGAGCTCCGGCGATCGAAAGAAAAACCCCACCGAGGCTCCGGAGCTGGAGGTGCACTCGGTGGACGGTTTCCAGGGCCGCGAGAAGGAGATCATCGTGCTCTGCACGACGCGCGCTAACGAGTCTTCGAATTTGGGATTCGTTCGCGACGATCGCCGAATGAACGTCGCCA
>Ga0209666_1000585_pt1 | contig 27872 bp, 33 predicted proteins | sample SaaInlV_125m_DNA_FD_184679 | JGI IMG/M metagenome (GOLD analysis project Ga0209666, IMG submission 184679) | Marine microbial communities from expanding oxygen minimum zones in the Saanich Inlet - Saanich Inlet SI037_S3LV_10m_DNA (SPAdes)... | ecosystem: Environmental > Aquatic > Marine >...
GGGCTTTGACCCCGATGATGATGATGATGATGATGATGATGATGATTATGATGCTGAAATGGATGAATTAGACGATTCCTCTTCAATTATTAGAAACCAAGTAGGCGATATGGTCGGCATGGTTGAACTTGACAAAAATGATGAGGACATTGAGAAGGTTGATATTGATATTATAGACGATGATGGAGAAATGGCTTATGAAGGCACATTAGGTGCTGAAACATTTGAAAGTCAAGGAAAGAATACAAAAATGATTCTCGGAATTACTGCATTAGCAGTCGGTTTAGGTCTTTGGAAAGGAAAAGAAATCATGTCTATTTCCGACAAGATTAGTCAATCAATTAAGAATATGAGAAAGTAAAGTCTATATACTTGTTATAGCGTGGCTATGATTGAGCAAGATGGAAACGACGACACTTTACAAGAAAACAAGTAGCGGTTCGCTAAGACAATGGACTATTAATTTGTATGAAACCCTTTCAGCAGGTGACAGCCCTTCGTTTTGGGCTTACATTACATCGGATGGTCAAGTAGGCGGTAAAATCAAGACTTCTAAGCCAACCGTAGTTAATGCAGGTAAAGCGAGCCGTTCAATTTATGAGCAAGCGAAAAGTCAAGTGGAGTCTAAAATCAACAAGAAATTAGATAGTGGCTACAAAGAAACCGAGCAAGAAGCCCTTGACGATGTTTTCATCAGTCCTATGCTCGCTGTTGATTTCAAAAAGCGAGGACATTCAATGCAATACCCTGCTATCGGACAGCGCAAATTTGATGGTGTTCGTTGTATTGCTTACAATGATGGTGGAAAAATCGTTCTTGAATCAAGAAAGGGTAAAGCATTCCCTCACATGAACCATTTGCGAGCATCGGTTTTTGACTTACTAAATAAAGACAATCAAATCCTTGACGGTGAATTATATTCCGATGTATTGGACTTTCAAAGGGTTGTAGGGCTTGTCCGTAAAGAGAGCCTTTCGCAACAAGACATTTACGACCTTAAACACATCAAGTATCGCATATATGATATGTTTAGCACCGATGATTCGGTAACTCAATTACCTTTTGTTCAGCGACACGCTATGGCTGAAAAATTGATTAAAAACGACCAACATTTGATTATCGTTGAAAATTATGAAATCACAGATGAAGATTCTATTCAAGGACTCCACGACCAATTCGTTCAAGAAGGTTATGAAGGTATTATGGTTCGCAACCCCTCTATGCCTTATCAAATGGATAAGCGTTCAAGTGGCCTAATGAAGTTCAAATCGTTCAAGGATGGTGAATACCCTATCGTTGGCTATACAGAAGCCACAGGGAACGACGCAGGGACAGTTATTTGGATTTGCGAAGCACCCAACGGAATTACTTTCAAAGCCCGACCAACGGGAACAAGAGAGCAAAGAACCACATGGTTTGAAAACGCTGATGAAATCGTTGGAAAGGATTTGACGGTTCGCTACTTTGAATTGACAAATGACGGCATTCCCCGATTCCCTGTTGGTGTAGCCATTAGGGACTATGAATGAAGTGTAGGCTTTAGATAACAAGACCAACAAAGGTCATGTATGGTTGCCCCTCAAGGTTATAATATCACCTGCGACCCCGGTGATTTATACAGCCGAAAATGTTATACTACTAATTCATCGGGCGTAAAAGAAGAAATCATTGGATATACAAACAATGGCGACCCAATTTCTAAGGCTCAAAGTAGTTCTTCATGGATAGCATGGGTCCCGACGCTGACAACGCTTAATCAAGACGGCACAGCCTATCAGCCATACGGACAGGCAGGGATTCCTTATACAAAGACAGGAAGTGCTATGGGTGCTTATATGCCTTCAAGCGGTGCGGATATGCAAGACTATTACTACTTGAATGAAGTAATGCCGGGTTCTCAAGCAAGAAAGATGTATAATCAAAGAACCTGCTCTCCGCTTTGGAATACTTTTGGGTGCAAGAACGATGGTTCGGACATCAGCACAGCCCCAAATAGCGAAGAATCGGCAAAAAACAAGTCTTTATTCAAGAAAATCTTCGGAAGTGAAGCCTTTACTTCTCAAAAGTGGGTCCCTCCTGTTGTTGGTGGTGTAATAACTTTAGGAGTCATTTTAGCATACAAGAAATTGGTGTGAGGTGAAGTCTTGGAAGAGAAAGAAGTTATCGTTAAAGACGCATCAAAGCCTACTGCTGATGCAAACGAACAGGCGAGAGATGCTTGGCGTGGATGGGTTATCCCTGCCGTTGGTTCAGCCGCATTCTTTTCTTCTATGTTAATGAACGGTATTAGAAATTATGAGCGATATGGATTTCCTACTCATGTATTTACTTTTAGTGATAAAGTTCTTTTTGCATTACCAATTCTTGTAGTAGTCGCCGCTTTAGCGGATTTGAAACCGAAGGAGGACAGCGCATGAAGAAGCAGTTCTTAATCGTTTCGGGTGTTACTTTTGCTGTTTTCTTTACAGAAGCCTTAGTTCACTACAATTATGGGATTTTAGAATCAAAGAATTTACCTTTTAAGTGGAGTAATTTTACTGTCCCGACAGGAAAATCTTTGCTCAAATTAGTATCAATTGTTTTAGTGGCTTCAACAGTTAGTGGAGTCTTAATTGAAAAGGTTGAAAAGCAATACAATTAGATAATTAGGCAGTCTATGTATTCTTATGGATGATGAAATTTCCGAAGAAGAAATTCTTTTACGGCTTCGCAAATCTTCATTTATTGAGCAAAGAAGAAGGAGTCTTGGACCCGAATACTACTCAAATAAGAACTTTTGGGACAGAATGTGGGAACAGGAATGGATTAATTTAGAAGAAGTAAAGACGATAGAAAACCTTGAAGAAATAGAAGTAATTCCTATAAATCACCCGACTATTAAAATTCTTGATGAAACATTAACAATTTATTCATATTCCGATTTTAATATGTTGCATAATCAAGGTATTTTTAGAGAGGAAACATTTATATTAGACCATACAGGAAAATGGAAGAAAAATGTTATAAAAGAATTAAGTGATTATGGTTTCAGTCTTAAGAAGGTCTATATGAAAAATATGTTAATAATGGAAGTGAATGAATGAAAGAAGAAGAATATGAAGAAATGTCGCAAATGGACTTTTTGAATGCAAAGCAATTAACTATTTTATCAATTATTGTATTATTAGTTATACAAATGATTCCTATATTTTTTAGCCCTACTCCTTTTACTGAATGGATGCTTTTAGGTTATACTGCGGGTGTTTCCACTTGTGCTATTGTAGGTGCTATTTTAGTCCAACATAATGCGGATAAAATTACGGTTATGTATCGGAGAGCATTTAATAAAGAATTTTATATGACAATTGAAACCTTAAATGAAGTTAGAAAGGGTCTTGAAGAAGAAGGAGTTAATGAATCTCTCCCCGAAATTTTAGGATTGATGGGTGCATGGGTGAAAGCACAGGCGAACCCATTAGAGCCTCCAACAAATGAAGAATTAGGTGTTAAACAGCCGACCCCTTATGACTCGGAAGAAGAATTGTTCGTTTAGATTTCCCGACCCCCTTTACTCCATCAATGTCTTCTTTTTGGGGAGAATGTGTAGGTCATGTTTTAGATAGCAAGACGGATAAAGAAGACTCACAGGTGATTAGTCATGGCAAATCAAGACCCACAACCCGAAATCTATACTACTCGGCACACATTTGACGCTTCCGCAGTCTTAGTATCGGCGGGAACAACGAATCTCGTTTCCGTTTATACGAATCAAGCAAACAACGAAGAAGTCCGTATTTATGGTGTTGCAGTCCGTATTGTTGATGAAGATGGAACGAATGTTTCCACTTTGACAGACTTCGCTATGAGTCTTCAAGTAGGACCAAACAATGTTCCTTCTAATCAATTTGATATTGGATGGCTACAACAAAATATCTCCAACGGTGGCGGAGTTCTTATGTTCCCTTCACCTGTTCTCGTTCTCTTCCAACAACCACTTGCAGTAGTCATTGAGGCTAAGACAGCAATTGCACAGGCGGCTGACCGAAAGCGAACCGTTGTTGTTGATTTAATCGGTGAATTGGCTATTCAAAAAGCACCACCGGGCTATCGCAACCAATGAAGGTTTCATTTAGATAACAAGCCGACTAATAATTAGTTATGGCGGTTAGAAGGCAAGCCTTTGAATGGCGTAATGTCATGCCAATAGGTGAAACCGTTATTCTTAACAATCATCCTGTTCTTGTTCCTAATAATGTTCACACCGTTCCTTTGAGGGCAGGTATTCCTTATGATATTTTCGTCGGTAATGTAGGAAACACACTTGATGTTCCGGGTGAATTAAAAGCCTTTCAGTATATCGTTTTAGATGCCGTAGCCGTGAGTCCACCCACATTACAGGCTCAAATCTATGTGAATACTACTCGTTATTTTCAAAATCCCGATAGGACAGTATCGCAAGGAATATCGGGCAACATTGTTCCTTATCCTAATGGAAAAGGAGGCATTATCAATTATGATTATCAAGAGGGATTACAACCTGCTCTTTATATTTCTCCTTTACAAGTATGGGGTGTTGAAGTGACTCCATTAGAAGACATTCCCGAATATACGGGTGCTGATGTAACCGATGCTAATATCGCATTTTGTTATGTTAAATATCTATTAATTGATGGTGTTGATGCTCTTGTTGCTAAAGCATTGATTGATGCAGGTTGGGAATTGTCTGTTCATAATATCCAAAAATATAAGGAAATTGTCGCTAAAAATCATATATTTGCGGGAACTGCTGAACTTCCCGATAGCATTAGTGAAAGAAAAAGGAGGGTTTGATGATGGCGATTAGAGGCGAATTATATGAATGGGAATTAACAGGAAATGAATTAACTCTCGCTGACATTCCCCCTGCGGGGCAAGAGTTCTCTATTTTTACAAGTGGGTATGGTAATTCTCTTAATCAAACCGCATTGGTTTCCGAAGATTCTTTTGTAGTGATAAACCGTATTGCTTGCACACCCGGTGTTTCTCCAAATAACTATGAAGTAGTAGGTGGTATTTTGACAAAATGGACTCCAAATATGTTTGTTCAAATTGTTATTGATACCACAGGATATTACCGTGACCCTCAAAACCTTTATCATGCGGGGATTTCGGGAATGGCTTCGCCTTATCCAATGACAGTAAATAGAATTAAGTATTATGATTTATTCCCTCCTATTTATGTATTACCCGACCAAACATGGGATGTGCGATTTACTATTTACAATGATTTATTGAAAGCGTATGAAAATGGATTATTTACTAATGTTGATGATAAAATAGTATTGGCTCAAGTATTCGTTGATTACACACTTTATAATGGAACAGACGCTATTCTTGCTCGCAAATTATTATCTCTCGGAGTCCCCGTAACTATTGACACCGTTCAATGGCTTCGTCAATTGATTTTACAAAATAAGGGATTAGATACGGAAACATTTGACTTTTACTTGAAGGCAGTCCGTGAAATAGCGAAAAAGGCCAAAGAACAGCGTAAATTACAAGGTCTTGCTACAATATCGGATTATGACCCTTCTTGAACCTTTAGATAACAAGACCGATAATGATATAGTATGCAAAACGGCAATTCAACCAATCCTTATGAGCGAAGGAGAGGCTATGCTAATCCTTACGGCAAGAAATCTCTTCAAACAGGTGCTTCAAATAAAGCCGATAATGTGGAGGCGACTCCTGTTCCTTATTCCGAACAGAATAGACCGGGTGCAAGCATTCCTTCAAAGCCTGTTCGTAAAGGTCTTGACCCTACAATTTATGATAGGCAAACCCAAGCCCCTGTTGCAGTCGGAAATACTGAAACCGCTTTGTTCACATCGGTATATCCCTGGTTTCTTGTCCCCCGACCTACTTCGGCCAATGTAATTCAAAGACAAAAATTAGACTTTGCTACAACAAATTTACCGACTAATTCTTACCTTGACGCATTAGTATTGAATGTATCAAGAGCGCAAGGTTCTCAATTCTCGGCTACTGCGGGAACATTACCTGCCTCTCCACCTTCAGTTCCCCAAAATATATTAACTGCATCGGGTGAGGCTATACAAGGTCGCCAACCTTATGAGGCTTCCGAGAATCGTTTCCCGACAGGAAGTGGAGGCACAGTCGCTTCGGTTTCGGGTGCATCATTATTTACACCTGCTTCAAAGGGTGAATTTTACAAGATTAGTGGATTCGGCCATGCTGAAGTCCCAACGGCTACGGCAGGTATTACTTATCAAATTTGGGTTGATAGTCGGCTTATGATGGAATGGAATGATTTTCAATGGTCGCCTGTAACTCCAAAGCAAGACCAATGGCACTTTGATGTTCCTTTGTTTGTTGAATCGCAAATTGTTTTTAGAATTATCAATGAAACAGGCGGAAACATTACAACAGGAACTATTGAATCTTGCTTTAGTGGTTGGTCGGAACAAAAAATGGGCTTCATAGAAACCGACAAGGTTCAAATAGAAACCATTTAAGGCTGAATCATTTAGATAACAAGACATACAATAAGAATGTATGGCTAATACTTTCGGTGGTTCTAATACAGGCAAAGCAGGTCTTAACATAACTGAAACCGATGGCACACCCGATGTTTTCGGTGTTACTAAAATTGTTGTTTCTAATGGAACATTAACTGATGATGGCGCAGGTGTTGTTTCAATCTCCACAGGCGGTGGCGGTGGTGGAGGCGGTGTCACTACATTGTCTTTTGGAAGCACAGGATTTTCGCCTAATGTTGCTTCTTCGGGCGTTATTACTGTAACGGGAACATTGGCTCTCGGAAGTGGAGGAACGGGTGCTACAACGGCTTCGGCGGCGGCTACTAATTTAGGATTAGGAACTACTGATGATGTGCAATTCAACAGCATAGAAATTGACGGAAATCTAAATCATGACGGAACTCAAATAGGATTTTTCGGAACTGCAATTGCGACTCAACAATCAACGACGAGTTCAATTCTAAATCCTACACCTTTTGACCCCGCAGGGGGTTCTCAATTAGATATTGCGACGGCGACGGCGATTGATGCTAATTTAACCTCATTACAAGATGCTCAACAATTAATTCTTGATTTATTGGTTACTTATGGCTTGTCTTCTTGAGGTGATTAAATGATTTCGTCGGGAAATAGATTTTCGGGTGGTAAAAAAGAAATCACCAATACTCCGTTAATACAAAAGGGGAGTAAAGTATTTACAACCGAAGCGGATTGCGAAAAAGAATATACAATTTCTATTCCTAATTTACTTTTCAATGATGATTCAACCTTTGCTTTCGCTGTTTCCTTATTTCATCAAGCAAGTGATTTATTTTTAACCGAATACCCTGTTATAACAGGCATGAATGCCGAAAATGGGACTGTAAATGTAAGGCTAAAAGTAAAGAATGAAGGTAAAGGTGCATTTGAAGTCAAATTATTCTATACTGTATTTGGAGGTGCTTAATTTGAGTAATGATTATACAGGAGATAATAGCGGTGACGCATTCCGTTTAGAAATTAAAGAGGAAGATGGATTCCCCGATGTTAAAAATGTTAATAAAATTATTGTAAGCAACGGCAGTCTTTCGGATTTGGGAGATGGAACGGTTCAGTTAGCCACAGGAGGTGGAAGTGGAGGTGCAGGTGGATTAACTACTCAAGTCCAATACAATAAAGCAGGTAATTTTGCAGGTAATCCCGGTTTTACTTTTGATGAAATAACACAAAATGTATTTATTGGAAATGATGTGGATATTGGCGGCAAATTGACCGTAGCAGGTCTTATTGACCCAACAGGATTAGAATTAGACCCTCAATCAAGCAATCCCTCTAATGCAAATACGCTTTGGTTAGATAGCAACAATTCAAATAAATTAAAGCAAGGTGCAACAAACATTATTCAAGCGGGTGACCCTATATCCGATTTAACGAATGATATAGGATATATTACTGCGGCGACTGTTCCTGTTCAAGCAGTATTTGGAAGGACAGGTTCAATTGTAGCAACCGCAGGTGATTATACTACTGATGAAGTTACCGAAGCCAACAATTTATATTTTACAGATGCAAGAGTAACGGCAGTCATTGGAACAACAGACATTAATTCTTTGGCCGATATTTCTATTACAGGTATTGCTGATGGTGAAGTATTAATTTACAATTCCGCTACAAGTAATTGGGAAAATGGCGCAATACCCTCCGCCCCTGTTTCATCAGTATTTGGTCGCACAGGCGCAGTATCGGCTCAAACAGGAGATTATACTACAAGTCAAGTTAATGAAGGGACTAATTTATATTATACAACAACGAGATTCAATACTGATTTTGCGGCGAGCGATATAGGGAGTCTTAATGATGTTTCAGTTCCGACACCTTCTAATGGGGAAGTCTTGACTTACTCAACAGGAGTATGGGGGTCTTCGGCAGTCCCTTCCGCACCCGTTGATTCTGTAAATGGAGAAACAGGGGTCGTTGTATTAGACACGGATGATATATCGGAGGGTGCTGTAAATTTATATTATACAGATGCAAGAGTCAATACCGTAATAAGTGCTACAAATATAGGGAATTTGGCCGATATTTCTTTAAGCGGGCTTGCCAACGGGGAAGTTCTAATCTATAACTCGGCTACAAGCGATTGGGAAAATGGTGCAATTCCTTCAGCACCCGTAACTTCAGTTAATAGTCAAACAGGAGTAGTGGTCTTAGATTCCGATGATATTTCCGAAGGCACTAATAATTTATATTATACCGAAGCCCGTTTTGATACTTCATTAGGTGGTGCTACAACAGACGAACTTTCCGAAGGGGCTTCTAACTTATATTTTACAGATGCGAGAGCAAGTGCGGCCTCACCCGTTCAAAGCGTCAATTCCGCAACAGGAACAGTAGTATTGACCACTTCCGATATTACAGAAGGTTCTAATTTATATTATACTTCGGCTCGTTTTGATTCCGCTTTTGGAGGTAAGACTACATCGGATTTAACAGAAGGAACAAATCTTTACTTCACTAATGCGAGAGCCGATGCAAGAATAGCGGCTACAAACATAGGTGGTCTTAATGATGTTACCATTACATCTATTATTGATAATCAAGTATTGGTGTATGATTCCGCTTCAAGTCTTTGGAAAAATGAAGCCTTGCCTTCCGCACCTGTTGATTCCGTCAATGGGGCTACGGGCGTTGTAGTCTTAGATACCGACGACATTTCCGAAGGGGCTTCAAATAAGTATTATGCGACTTCATTATTCAATACAGATTTAGCAACAAAGACTACTGATAATTTAACAGAAGGTTCATCTAATTTTTATTATACCGATGCGAGATTTTTAACTTCATTAAATGGCGCAAATACAGATAATTTATCGGAAGGTTCTTCTAATTTATACTACACCGATGAGAGAGTTAGTGCAGTTATTGGAACTACAAACATAGCGGCATTAGGTGATGTTACAATTACTTCAATTGCCGACAATCAAGTATTAGTCTATGATTCCGCTTCAAGCCTTTGGAAAAACGAAGCCTTACCTTCAGCCCCCGTTGATTCAGTTAATGGTGCTACGGGCATTGTAGTGCTTGATACAGACGATGTTTCGCAAGGAACTACTAATTTATATTACGCTACAAGTCTTTTCAATACAGATTTCGGAAACAAAACAACAAGTGATTTAACCGAAGGCTCTAATTTATATTATACATCGGCTCGTTTTGACACAGCATTTAGTGGAAAAAGCACTACTAATTTATCCGAAGGGACTAATTTATATTATACAGACGCAAGGGTTGATTCAAGAATAGGCGCAACCAATCTTGGTGGATTAAATGATGTAACAATCACAGGGGCGGCAACAAATGATGTTTTAAGTTATAATGGGGCGGCGTGGGTTAATGCTTCAAATGTAGTCCGTGATGGCGACAATGTTTCAGTATTAGCAAATGACGCAGGTTATTATTCAAGCGGAGATAACATAGTAGTCGGAACAATAAGACAAAGTATTACCGATGCTATTATATATGCTGACTCAAACGGCGATTTATCCTCCGTTACAGTCGGAAGTGGTTTAACCTTTAGTGGAGGCACATTGGCCTCAACAGACGCAGGGGGAACGGTTACATCGGTTGGATTAAGCGGAGGGACAACAGGATTAACTGCAACAGGTTCACCAATTACTACAAGCGGGACAATCACACTTGGAGGCACATTAGCCTTAGCAAACGGTGGGACAGGTGCTACAACGGCTTCGGATGCGAGAACTAATTTAGGTTTAGGAACTGCCGCCGTTGAAGATACTTCATTCTTTGCTACTGCGGCTCAAGGTGCTTTAGCGGATTCAGCAACCCAACCCGGAGACAATGTTTCAACATTAACCAATGACGCAGGTTATACAACCAATGCGGGAAGCGTGACTTCAATTGTAGCGGGAACGGGATTAGACGGGGGAACTATTACTTCAAGCGGAACTGTTTCTTTAGCCAATACTGCGGTTTCGGCGGGAAGTTATACAAGGGCTGACATTACGGTTGATGCTCAAGGGAGAATTACTGCCGCCGCTAATGGAACTGCTTTTGGTGTAGCCATTGGAGATACAATAAGTGGTGCTACTGAAGGTTCTGTATTATTTGCGGGTTCATCGGGCGTTCTTGCTCAAGACAATGCTAATTTATTCTTTGATGATAGCACTAATAGATTAGGTGTAGGAACAAATAATCCTTCGGTTTTACTTCATGTTCAAGAAAATTCTTTGAATGAAATACTACGGATTGAATCAACAGATGCTACGGCAGGTTCTAACTCCGCCCCCGACATAGTGATTAAAAGCCCTAAACAGACCGCTAACGACTACTTAGGCAGTCTATGGTGGTATGGCAACGATGATGGCGGAAACGCCGAAGCATACGCCCGTATAGGGGTAATTTTAGACGACCCTTCGGAGGGTGTTGAATCGGGTGCTATGTTCATCCAATCCGATATTGAAGGAACTCTTAGAACCATGCTTTACATAGAAGGCTATACAACAGGCGGAACGGGGCAAGTAGTAACAAATTATAACGCTAAAAATGTCAATTTTAGAACCTTAAATCTCGGAACAAGCGGTGGAGGACCGGGTGGCTACGGTATTGCTCATGATGCTTCCACAGGAAGAATAGGAATTGGGACTTCTTCACCTTCTTCACTTTTACATTTAGTAGGCATTGATGATTCAAACCCCGAATTAAGAATTAGTAGGTCGGGTGTAACAAGCCAATACCTTTCTATGCAAAACGAGGATGCTTCGGGTGGTTTCCTTTCTTCTCAATCGGGCGAAAGCAATAAAAAGCCACTTTACTTAGAATCTATTCATAATTCGGGAGGTTCAGCCGCAGGTGATAATTCTATTATTTTTAGAACAGGTGCTTCTTCAAGTCCTACTACAAGAGTAACTTTAAGTGATATTTCGGCAAGGTTCACCGTTGAAAGCGGAACTGTTTTAGCCGCCGACGATAACATAAGAGTAGGTTTTACATCGGGACCTACGGAAACAGATTATTCAATATCGGTTTCAAAGAGCGCATCCACAGTATCGGGTGGTTTATTTTCTTCAAGTGTTGGTGAAAGTGCTATTACTAATGATAATGCGGGATGGTGGCTTACTGCGGCGGGAATGAACACTTCTTCTAAATACACCCCTGCTATCAAGTTCGGTTCAACAGATTCGGCATTTACTACGGATAGCCCAAAATGGCTTGCAGGTATCATAGGTCGGGCAGGTGAAACCTATTCTTCCGATACAACAGGAGGTATGGCTCTTGATTTCTTAACTTTCCCCGATGGCGGAGGTGCTACGGGAGGTCCTACAACCCGAATGACAATCCATGAAAACGGTTTCGTCGGTATTGGGACAACATCACCTGCTGAAGAATTGCACATTGTAGGTTCAAGCGACCCGAAAATTAGAATTACAGAATCGGGTCAAAGTGGTTATACTGAAATTACTGCTTTTGCTGATTCTTATGGTGCATTCAAAATCATTAACGAAACCAATGATGAATCAACCATTATGGATTTATCGGCTGAAAGTAGCGGAACAGGGGCGCAAACAATTAGATTATTTAGAACTGCTAATCCAAGTGCATCATCAACAAGATTCCAAATTTTATCACCGGGAACTACAACGACTTCTTTCACGGTTGATGCTACAAATGGTAAAGTTACTCAAAATTTCGCCAAAAATGGTGTAATTACGGCTGACGCTAACGGTGCGCTACAAATTGCGTCTAATTTATCCGATGTAGCATACCTTGAAACCGTAGCGACAGGAACGGGTATTTCGGGAGATGGGACAAGTGGAAGTCCATTAACTTCAACGACAGGAACAGTTACTTCGGTTGCGACAGGAACAGGATTGACAGGAGGGACAATAACTGCAACAGGAACGGTTGCTTTGGCTGATACGGCAGTAACCGCAGGGAATTATACAAGTGCCGACATTACGGTGGATGCTCAAGGAAGAATTACTGCCGCTTCAAATGGTTCGGGTGGAGGCGGAGGTGGAGTCACTTCGGTTGCCACATCAGCCCCGATTACAGGAGGAACTATTACAGGAACAGGAACAATAGGTATCGCTCAATCAAATAGTGGTGCTGATGGTTATTTGTCAAGCACCGATTGGAATACTTTCAATGATAAAATAAATAGAGGCGACCCTGTTTCGTCATTATTAAATGATGCAAATTACATTTCGGGAAGCCAATTTTTGCCGCCCGTAAATCCTCCACCTGCGGGGTTGCCCGATTCTCCACCTGCTCAACAAGTGCAAGCGGCGGGTTGGATTGAATTTGATATAGGAATGGGTCCTATGTATTTACCCGTTTATCAATGAAGTTAATCATTCAAGGTTTTGAACAGGGAGTCTTTCTTGGCCTTCGGGCAAAGTAGGAGGTTGAGCAATCGCTCTAATTTTATCCATGAGAGATACAAGTGTTTTAGCAGTATCATAGCCATTAACGGTGGCTTGCTCGCAAAGGCGGTAAATCAAAGTCAATTCGTGTTCATTAAAGTCAATATGAAGTTCGGTCATACTAATTACTTAGTCAAAGCCCTATTTATACTTTCACTTAGAAGGCACATTTGCATAATCGTCTTCGGAAATATCTCCTTCAAGGTAATCTTCGTTGTAATCAGCGACTTCTTCACCCTCTTCATTCTTTACTACTTTTGTTTCGGATTGGGCTTCGGTTGCCTTCTTTTTAGAAGAACCTTCTTTAGAATTAGAACCGATTAAATCCATCCAAGACAAACCAAGAACGGTCAATAGTCCAAAAACAACAACACCTACTACTTTTATGACTGAACTCATATCAACAGGCTCGGATTCCGAATCCTTATCGTTGTTTTCGGGTTCAATCATCAATTAAGCATAGGCTCTTTAGTTATCTAAAGGCTTCCTCTTAGGCATACGGGAAACCCATGCGTTGTAAAGGTCTTCATGAAATTTAATTATATTCCAAGCGCACTTATCATTTGGGTGATTCAATCCGTGTGTAAATAATCTTTCAAGTAATGGACTCAAAGTAGCAACCACACGCTTTGGTTGCGATTTCTTGTTTGGTTTTGGGAACTTCATTCTTGTTCACCAACATTTGTAAAATTGAAAGTTCCTCTATCCATAGACTTTCCCTTCTTAAAACGAGGTGGTGCGAACCAACCGACCCAAGAATCATTTGCACCTGCAACACCCTTAGTGTAGGCTTTAACACCCTTAGTCCAAGAACTTTTAGGTCTGTCTTCGGGAACGCAATTTTTAGGGAATACTTCTTTCCCTTCGTTGTCATTAGTGTATAACTTTTGGTGGCGGAGATAACTGTTTGATTGTCCCATAACTAAACAATACATAAAACGGGTATTTAATCGTTTTCAAATAATTTTTGTTGAATTGACTCATCACCCTTTGAAAAAGTGTCTTGAACCCAATTATGAACTAAGCGGAAAAGGTTATCGGTATAATCATCCACACCATATTTTTCAATAATTGAATCAATTAGTCCGTCATATTTTTCAACAGAACCTTGATGAACTGTCAAAATTAATTTATGATTGCATATCCTATCTTCAATTTCTCCTGTCATTGGATTTTCAGCGTCTTTTTCAATAACTGCAATACATTTACCTGCAATTGGTGTTCTTCGGTAACTTTCACCACATTTAGTGCAACGGACTTTCTGTTGCCCGTAAGCCCTTAGATTCCCTCTCATATCTCTAATTAAGTGTCTATTGATAAGTCGCCCTGCTTGGTCTTTGTTATCAACGGCTCTAATTTTCTCACCCAATTCAAATTGCATATATGTTTTTTGTTTCATAGAATCCAACGCAGTATAAGGGTTTGCTTTCGGTCCTTCGCAAGCATCCGTAGTCTTATGAGTATAACCGAAACCTTCAAAAGCATTCAATCCTTTTTCTAATCTAACTTCAACGGTTTCAACGCCTAAAGACTTAGTGGCTTCTTTGGCTGATGGTCGGTTCATAGTGCCTTCATAAAAAGAAACGGGATAATTCCACATAGTATCAACATTTAATGCCTCTTTATCAATTTCAGTAGGCTCAATAGTCATGGTTAAAATCAATGGTGCATCCATCAATCCACCCCTATGTGCTGATAAGAAAGACTTTGAGAAATTTATGAGTCCATCCATTAACATAATAATTGCATCAATATCTCCGTCGCAATTTCTTCTCTTAGCGGCGTGGAAGTATGGGTGTCCGTAATGTCCTTTCACATCACAGAATCCTATAATTCTTGCTAAAATTGAACCGCTTGTATGTGGTGCGATACCCATTATTAAATGACCTACTAAATCATTAATTTTTTCGCAATTATAGAAAGAATCCATACCGTAAAGAGCAATTAGCATATCATCAACGAATTTTGTAGTATTCAAGAGGTGTTGCGAACAATTTAGCGGAACTACAACATCTTGAGGCATCAATTCTAAGACTTGGTTTTCATTATTGCAGTCATAACCTAAATCTCTTGCTTGTTGAGCCGTAATGCCTATCTCTTTGGGCTTAAAATGGGTCATAGTAATATCCACCATGTCAAAACGCATAGTTCCGTCACGGAATGTGCTAATATCATTTTTCTCACGGAGGATTCCTTTAATTAAATGCTCATTAATTTTGTCTTTGCTTGTCATACCTTTTACGCCTTTCACATCGGGGTTGATAGCGATTTTTTTATGTTTATTTTCTTGACCAAAGACTTCTTCAATACCCATGTTCTCTTCGGCGGTCTTGATTTGTTGTAATGCACTTTCCCATAAGTCATTAGGGCTGATTTCATGGTATAATTCTTTGTAATCATTTGTAGGACTGACCCATTCATGTGATTGAAACAAAGTATTTTCTCCATCTTTAGGACAAACACCTTTGGTGGTGAAATCTCCACATTTATTACAATATCTAATTCCTACTTGGACTGCATCATCTCTTTTAGCGGCATCCGAAACCAAACGCTTGTTTCCTACTTTATGACCGACTACAAACATAGTATGAATTGGAGGCTTCATTTCTCTCATCTTACTGCCTTCGGGCTTCCCCATTCTTGTTCCTATGCGATAAGTTACTCTTGGGCGAATGTTAAAATGTGCTAAAAAGTCGGATTTTTTATTCGTTTTCTCTTTATTTCTATACAGGACCGCCCATTCTATCGCAGGTCTTGACCTATCCCCATAGATTTGAAATCCGTTTGGGACAACACGGACATTGATTCCTAATTTATAGCAAATAATTCTCGCTTCTTCATTATCTAAATTGCCGAACCTGTCTAAATTATTGATTAGTGTTTCAAATTCTTCGTCTGTAATGTCGGAATAAAAACCTACATAGTCGGGTGCTAAAGGAACACTTTCATTTTTCACATGATTAGCGGCTTGAGAAAAGTTATTTGGATAATCAATTCCTTTTTCTTCTAATACTTGCTTGTGCCATTCGGGAACATAAGGGGATTCTAAAAGAACATGGTTATTTTCTAAGAACTCCCCAACAGGAACGAGCAATTCTCCTAAATCCCAAATCGTTTCAATATCATAGTCGGGGTCTGTTGGATAACGCATAGGTATTTCATCATAATTAACAATCGTTTTAGCCGAACCGTCTTTGAATTGAAGGTAAGGGCCATCTATGCTATCGCAAGGCGTAGCAACCGTTCCTTTACCCGGTCTTTCATACTTCATTTGAGTCCCTATAACGATGAAACCTGCGAGAGCCTTCATGGAGGCAGGGTGAACCGATGTAGTAGCCAAACCTGCTAATCTTGAGCGACCATACCTTAACCTAAATCCGCCCACTTCCATAGGTTGCGAGAATACAGGGCGACCTGCGAGAACATCGGAAATATATTTTTTATTAGGCTTTACGGAATTATCTCCGCCCGTTTTAGAACCTTTAGCAAATGGCCTTAGCCAATCCCAACCGTCTAATTTAAGTGCATCCACATACTTTAGGATTTTAGGGGCTTTGAGAACCAACCCTTCGCAAACAACCAATAGCATACCTTCACGGACTTTATTAGTTCTAACTCTCGGCAAATCCCTTTGGCCTGTAACTTCGTTGCCTACACCCTCACCATCAATATAAATAGGGCATGATTTGACAATCGTTTCAATTTCGGGATTAGAAGGTCGGTGTTGTAATCCTCTCGCATACGCCCCCGTTTCTTCTTTATATCTCTCCACTTCTTCAAAAGACATAACAGGATTAACTAAATCAAAATCTCTTCGGATAATATCAGCAATTAAAACGCTAAGTGCTTGACCCGTTCCACCTGCACTTCTAATAGGCCCTGCAAACGAAGCGGCCAAGCAATAAGTATTATCTGTATTCCTTAGTATTCTTGCCGATACAACGCCCTCTAAGGGTGCTACAAGGATTCCTTCGGTCAATACTGCTAAACCTGCACACATACCATGATAAATAGCCATTTCACTAAGTCTTTGGGATGGTGAATCGGGACTCCATAAATTACCTTTTTTACTATCAAATACTTTCATTGTTTCTTTGAAATCAACATCAATGTTATTAGCAAATCCTAATTTATTTCCGATTCCTTCACATTCATAACAAGGAGATTCCCAATTGCCTTTTTTCTTAATTCCTGTTCCTCCGCAATCCGAGCAATCCATCAATGTTCCGTAAAGGTATGATTCGGCGCAAACGATTTTCGCAATTTCAATAGCGACTCTTTCACGGTTTCCGTCAAAGTCTTTAGTTAATGTTCTAATTTGTTCCGCAGTATTTCTTGGGTGCAAAAAGTCTAACAATTTTTGAGTTCTATCGGCTAAATCTTTTGCTTTAGGGATTTCAACATGATTCTTTGGGTCATGCCCTTTGCTTCTTGCGACTTGGGCTATATCATAAGCATGGTTCGCTTCCCTATGAAGGCGTTTCAAATACTCTTCATAAGAACCCATACATAATCATTGTCCGATACTGTATTTAAGTGTTAATGAACGGGGTGGGATTTGAACCCACGAACCATTGAGGACAGGAATTTAAGCCCTGCGTGTTTGACCTACTCCACCACCCGTTCAAGTAAAAAATTGTTCAAACAAGTATAAGAACATTACTGAACGATTGAAAAGAGATTTTTGCCTCTCAATACTAATAATCCAACACCGATAATTGATGAAGCGAGTAATGATTTAGCAGGGTCTTTAGGAAACAAATACAGTTCTTGAGCATCTTGCGTAGCCCTAAACAAACATGAAGCGGCTACAAATAAGACGACACCATCTAATACGCCTAAGCCTTTAGCAAATCCATATTCTGCATTTTTGAGTCCCTTCATAAGTAAGGGTTATTAGCCCGTCTATCTAATAACACGGATTACTTTCCAAAGACTTTACCTGCGACCTTGACGACCCCATAAACGATAAGACCTGTTGTAGCCAAGCCGACAAGAGCAATAGCACCCAAACCATAACCAATTGCTCTTACAGCATTTCCGCCATCAAAACAAGAACATTCAACCGTTCCATCAGCATTTGTAGTCATCATTACATTTTTTCCTTCGGGACATTGGTGGTCATCGCAATTTTGGGGTGCAGTATTTTCATCCAAATTTGTTTCCGCAGGTTCTTCCGTTCCATTTCCGCCAACATCAGTTTCCGAATGAAGCAAAGCATGAGTATTGATACCAAAGTCAAGAGGTGAAATTCCAAAGGACATAAGTTATCCTTAATACTCCGACTATCTAATAATATCAGTATTCGCTGATAGGGATTTGAGGTTGGAGGTTAAAATTACCCGACATGATGGTTGGCTCAATTTTGCTATCTCTCCTTCGGAAATCAAAGGTGAGAACGGCATATTCCGCATTATCATAGTCCGAAATATACTTCTTGGCTCGGAAACCACTTTTAACAATTTGCATTGTATCATAGTCAAATTGACCCCCTTCATAAGAGAAATCAACAAAGTGCTTTGTTAGGTGGCTTACTTCTAATTCGTAAGTGTTCCATCCCAAATGGCCGTGTGCTTCAATGGTATATACTTCTCCGACTTTGAATCGGACTGTGCCTTCGCTCATGTTATTGCGTAGGTATTCAAGTATATGAAGATTACTTTTGCATTTCTTCCATTCTATCGCTAAGTAGCAATAGAGCCGAAGCCCATAGACCGACAAAGATACCTAAGTCATGGCTATGAAGCGCATAGATAGCAATAGAGCCAACGATTGATGCGACACTTGAGAAGAGTCCAACCTTTCGCCAATTCATCAAGCAACACCTCTTAGAAGTCTTTCAACCAATTCAGCCTTTTTACCGCTAATAGGAAGTCCTTTTTCCTTTAGAGAAGCCTTTAATTGAGCAACAGTCATTTTCTTTACTTCTTCCTCAACGAGTTCAACAATTTCTTCGGCACTTTCCTTAGCGACTTCAACCACTTCATCAAGTGCTTCGTCTAAATCAGTATCTAATACACCATCTTCTTCAACATCATCAAGAACTTCTTCGGCAGTATCTAATGCTTCATCAATGACTTCTTCAACGGCTTCGGAAATTTCAATATCAAGTCCTGTTACATCTTCAATTTTATCCTCCACTTTATCAACAAGGGCGAGTAGTGCCTTCTTATTTTTACGAATTTGATTCAACACCAACAGGCCAATACCTGCTAACAAAATTACAATCACAGTCAATGTTTCCGCTTCGGTCATAAGTAGTCCTTTGTCCGACTATGTATTTAATGGTTCACTTCCGACACCTTCAACAGAAGTATTCTTGCTTCTAAGGATATGGGGGGTTATAAAAACCAAATGGGGTCAGTAATTTGGATTAGCGAATAACTTTCGGCCAACAGACATTACTTCACCGTATTCGGTATTATCAACATCAATTCCTTCATAATTAGTCCAAAAAGGATTAACTCTCGGATTGTAAGACACTTCATAAATCATAGAATACGGATATTCGGATTGACGAGCCAAAGAACGGATAACAACCCGACCTGCTCTAATCCATGCACATACGGTTTTATTTGCACCGCAATTGATTTTCTTTGCCGTAGTCTTTTGATTCTTTAAGACGGAATCATACATGACTAATTGATATTCGGATGGGTCATAATAATTGACTTCTCCATTAGACAAGTCTTTTACTTGCCACTTCATAAAGTTCTCGCCCTTCGCTAAGTGAAATCGCACTTGGTATATTCGTTCCATGAAGTAGCCTAAGAAGCCATACTACTTAATCATTTAGTAAAGAAATACCAAATTGAGGCCACACCTGCTGAAATACCTGCAAGGAGAGGAATGTTTCTTTTTGTCTTAGGTTTTTCATTCTGTTCATAAGTTTGCCTACGCTTGAGTTCTTTTTTAGCGAGTTCATTGTTTTCCTCATTCCATACATTAGTATTATATCTCGCAACCAATCCTTCAAATTTATCTAAAATGAGTTTTCCTACTTCTTTTTGGGTTCTTTGATTTCCATGACCTGTTAAGTTAATCATTTCATCAACAGATTTTCCCGATAGATAAGGAACTGAATAATCCTCCTTCCAAATTTTCTTGCCTGTTTTGTCTTTCAATACTCTCCCATTAACTTTTATTTCATTAATGTCAAAAGTGTATTTCCTATAATTCGTTTCATCTTGATATAGCATTCCCTCAAAAGAAACATTTCTGTTTATCACGGTTTTTTTGGGTGCAACGCCGAATAATTCCTCTTTGATACGGCGATACCGTGAAAAGTCATATTGAGAGTCATAACTTAACCAACATTCGGAAGTAACTTCGTCAAAAATACCAACAAAACGCCACATTTTGACTGCATTATGATTTAATGATACTTCTTTTCTAAATGCGGCAAAGGTAATTTCTCCGACTTTAAGATTCCATTCTTTAGAAACAATATCAAAGGTTTTCTTTTGGTCATATTTGGGAAAATATCCTTTGCTCAATTCCATATCCATAAATAATCCCACCCCTTACTCATATTTAACGCTTCTTCAAGAATTCAATGACTTTAGCAATAGTTTTTGGATTCATCAATAAACCACCCCTGCTTCTTTGAGATACATAGTAGCGGCTACACCGCCACAGGCAATAACAACAGGGCCGAGAGTCATACCGACCAAGTTAGATTCGCCTTTAACGATATAAGGAATAGAATGTAGTGTTTCTAAAGCACCAATTAACAAGAGGCTTAAAGAAAGTGTATAACCAATAATGTGTAGGGGCTTCTTTTCTTTTGCGTAAAATAATTTCGGATAATTTTTCATAATGTTCACCAAATAAAGTGGGACTGTAATGTATTAGAGGGTCTTAATCTCATTTCGGCATTAGAAGTGTTTGATTCTTCTTCTTTTAAGGAATCAAGAGCATTTTGGTAATCTTCTTCGGAATCCAAATCATATTCTTTAGCAATACCCAAATATATTTCAAATAATTCAATTGATTCGGGTTCGGGCTTATCAATTACTTGAGCATCAATTGGAGTTCCATTTTTGAATACAACAAGAAGTGGTCTATTAGAATTATCGGAGGAAACCGTCAAAGACGATTCGCTTTCACGGAAAGTCCCTTCAACAATCCCTACGGAGTAGGCATCATCACCATCGTTCCCGACAGGTGCAGTAGGTTCTAAGAAATTAGTAGCGGTCAATCCAACAGGAGTAGTGTCCTTTAGTGAAAGTAAATAATAGACAAGACCTCCAATCCCGACCATAGTTCCGACAGGTAAAATCCAATCCTTCAAATGAGCCACCTAACAATTCTTTATCATTCTTGCTATCTAAATACGACCCCTGTATTGATGAAGAATCTTCATACCCCTCCTTCCAAATGAACTTCAATAAATTGAAAGAATGTGTCGTTTTTTGCCGATATTGTTTTATATGCTCTCCGCTACCCATCTCCGAGAACTTGTTAGCAATAGAAAATCATACTACATTGTAATTGATATTGAACTTGATAGGGCCATAGCCACTTTCGTTATTCTTTCTTAGATAAAATAATTGAAATGTTGCGTTTGCTCTCTTTGGCTTTTTGTCTTGATACTTTCCTACGGGGACAAAATCAACCGTTTTAGAATAGTCAAAGTCCTCGTCAATACTTCCTGTTGGAGTATCAAAGTGAATATCATATCGTTTTGTAATGTTTTCCAACACCGTTACCTTTTGCGATTTATCCCTGCCTTTAGCGGTCATATCGGTCATAACATTTACATTCCCTTTGAACTTAGAACTTAATGATGGGTTTTTAACATTCAAAGTTAAGAATCTTTTTGAGATAGCATCCATTACTTCTTTTTGATAAGCCTTTGCTACTTTTTCGGGTGGTAATGTTGAAACCATTTTCGGAATATCCACTTGAAACCAAATGTCGGCGTAATCTTCGTCTTGTTTCTTTTTATTCTTAGGCTTATTAGAATCGGGTCCTTTTAGCACACCTCTTCCTTGTATTTTACCATCAAATGAAAGCAATTCTCCATAATACACCATTTCATATTCATATAAGGGAACGAAATTACATCTCCAATAATTGCCTCTCTTTTCAATGATTGGCACTCCCTTGTAAGTCTTTTTTGACATGGTTCTTACCGTAGTCTTTAATTGTTTAGCGGAGGCTGTTGCCGAATTTCCGTTATGGATAAGAGCCAAGAAGTCTTCTATTTTGTCTTCGGGTTTTCTAATGACTTTTGTAGCCCTTCCCACTTGCATTTTCAAATCAATGCCTTTTTTATCGGCAAACCTTTTAACGGTTCTCCGTGTAGTCTTTGCTTCTTTAGCCGCCCTTTCAATACCCCAACCGTTTCTCGCCATTAAATCTAAGGCAAGATTGACACGGTTTTTAGTATTCATATCCATAATTAACACTTCTCCTATCCATTATCTAATTGTTCTTATGGTAAATCCAAATTAATTCTCTTATTTTCTCATGAACGATATATTTTCCATCTTCAAACACCGTGAATCCCATGTAAAAGAAGTGCAAATACTCTTTCTTTGCTACATAATCCATCATGTCTTGAATTGGTTCATCACTTCTTTCTTCCCAAAGTGCATTAGGGTTTTTATCATTGTAAATTGCTCTCAAGAATTCATACCTTTCATCCCAAGCCATTCTCTTAATCATAATCAAGAACTTAGGGTAATAGTAGCCTTGAATAAAAGCCCATGAGAAATCTTCATTCATTCCTCATCACCCCAATTTCGTTTGATGAGTAATTCACCGTTTCCTAAGTCCTCAATTAGCATTGAGCCATCGGATAATTTGATTTTCAATAGTGTTTCAAATTGCTTACCTCGCTTTTGAGATTTTGCTATTGCTCTTGCTCTCTTTTTATTGACGGTGCAACCTTGACCCATTCCCTTATCAAATTGCTTCAACAATTGACCGTGAAGTTCCAACAGGTCAAAGTCAATACCATCACGGAGGCTACTCTTCGGAATCAAACCTGTTAATGTGGAGAGGGATTTTTGAAACATTAAAGACCCTGCTTTCACATCGTCGGGGTGTAATATATCCCTGCCGTGAAGCCGAGCATATCCTCTAATCAACGACAAGAATCCCGCCCATTTGCGGTTGTCGGTTTTGCTTCTTTTTGCGAATGCGTCTTTGAACTCTTCGGTATTCTGTATTTTGATAAATTCCGATGAAATAATGTTTTGCCAAATACCCAATTGCGGTTCTAATTTAGAAACATACAATAAGTATTCTTTGAAGAAAGTCCTCAACATTTTCAGTTCTTCGTTTTTGGATTTGCTTTGGCTTTTCTTATCCATGTTCGCCATAATTTTCATGCGAATTAAGTCCTCCGCATCGGGAGAATCATTAAGAACAGGTTTAGCGAAAATGATAGTCAATCTTGAAATAATAGGCAAGGTATATTTTCCAAATGCTCTTAACATTTCGGCTTTATCATGTTCTTCTTCCCGCCAATAATTAGGAGGATTGCCGAAGAAACCCATATTGAGCATAGCATGACGGGTAACATCCATTTTACCTTTTTGTAAAGAATAAAAACCATCGGACATGACATTCAGCATTTCACCGAATACATCTTCATCCATTGTTTGAAATTCCGAGAATACAATACGGCTATTGTTCATTTTAGGAAGTAGCCCTAATTCAATAGAAGATAAATCATCACTTGACATAGCACCAAATAATGCGGCAAAGGTGGATAACTTACCTGTTCCCGCCATACGGCAACGCACTAAGGGCGCAATTACTTTATCAACAAGGTGATTCTTTCCTTCGCCGGGATTTGTAATCAAACCAAAGTGAATCATGTCGTTTTTGTCATAAGGACTCAAACAATAAAGCATTACTGCTTCTTTCAATTCACTATCCGCTAAGAACTCCGACCAAATCCCTTCATCATCAGTTAAAATGTCAAGGGGAGATATGCCTTCGGTATTACAAAGTGCTAATAATGCTTCAATCTGTTCGGCATTCAATTGACTTTTGCTTCCATCGTCGGCCAATTCCATTTCTTCAACAATGAATAACCGTTTCCGATTGAGGTTTGTATATGCACCTTCAATTTTTATCGGTTTTCCTTCGGCAATTGACAAGCGTAAGAGCCTATCATATTTCGCCAAAGTATCATTATCCAATCCACCTGCGAGGTATTTTGAACCGCAGTTATGTATCACACAGTCGGCACTATTTTCACCATCCGAGAGGGCGAACTCAATCATTGTTTTGTCTTTTCCCGCATCTTTGTTTTTGATACCGACAGGGCTTCGTTTGGTGGCGACACCAATACCTTGAACAGTATTTCCGTCAATGAGGGAATCAATGATGGCCGATACATTTTCTTGTTTTTCAGCAATTGCGCCTTCCGATAAGTGATGTGTTCCTTCAACCGTTTCCTTGATAAAGTCAAGAATGGATTGCGGAGTCATGTTATCACCTTCGGGCAGGGTTGCGCTTGCATCCCATCAAGAAGTAATACACCAACCGCATTCATAAAACCTTTGGAGGCGACAGGGGGTTGAGGAACGGTTTTTACACCGCCAAAATCACCGAATCCGTCAGCGAGGCCGACTTCATCAAGCGAACCCAACACACCCTGCCGCACAGGGGGTTTCATGTGAGAAGGGTTATCCCACAGGAATGCGACAAAAGGAGTATGTGAACCTTGAAATATACCGTTGGTAAATCTATCAATCAATGATGAAGATTCAGCAACCGAAATCATGCTTCGGGCATTTGGTCTTCGGGGATTGCAGGGATAACGACATCATCACCGCTTGCATCAAGTCGGAGAGTCAATTTGTTGAATGTGCGACCTGTCTTTTCCGATGTTTGCTTGGTGCGAACAAAGGACACTTGAAGAGGGAGAGCGTTACCGTTGGCCGCTTGTCCTTCAATGAATTGAGAGAAGTGGTTGCATTCAAAACCGCTAACCCAAAGAGTCATGCGTCGGCCATCGTTGTTGGTGTCAATGACATTAACTGCGGTGGAGATACCGTATTGTCCTTCAATGCCCTCGTTGTAGCCTTCAACAATGTAACCTTGATAAAGAGTATCAAAGTCTGCTTGCAGACGGTCACGGTTAGGGTATGCAGTAGCCGACGACTCACGAAGAGGGGCTTCTGCTTTTGCTTGTTCCAAAAATGCTTCAATTTCCGATTTGTTTTCCTTGCTCATATTTTCACTTCCATGTTTGCGCCCGCTTTATTTGTTGGGGCAATCTAATACTTATCCGAAGGGGTATATGAAGGTTCACATTATTTCCCTTTCCGCTACAACCTTCATAGTGGGTTTAACATCAAAATCAAAGAAAACGATATTGCGGTTCTCATCTAAACCGTAGTTCTCTATGTGCAAATCACTAATTTCGCCTAAGAGATTTTCTTGAAACCATGATTTGAGGTCTTCAATTGCTTTATTGTAAAGTTCTTTTAACTCATCATCAAGTGCTATGATTGGATTATCGGGAATGTCATATTTATCAATAACCCACATAGCAACAGGAGTATTGTATTCAATGATATTATTTCGCCATGTATTGTTAGGCATTTCTTCAAGGATTTCCTCTTCTAATTGTCTGTTTGCATAACCTACTTGAAAGAAGTGAATGGTCGGTAAATGTTTATTTGGTTTCAATTCACCACTTGCAGTCTTAACAGCATAGTAATTCATGAAACGAGCCATATTTAGATTTTCGGTTGATTTCAAATCCACTATTTTCAATACTTTTCCATTAGGTAAATCATAACTAATTCCTTGCATACCCATTCCTAAGTAATCGCCAATGTTTTCAGCGTCTTTCTTCTTAGTAGTGTTGAGGAATGAGAGGGATGTCAGCCCGATTAAACCAAAAAGGCCAAAAATCACTTCTTTTTTCATCAATTCCACCAATGCCGACTTTCAAAATCAGCACCGAAGCCATCTTCAACACCGAAAACGCTTGAACCTCTTGCTTTCATTAAGGCCGCAAATCCGATAACGATTAATCCAATCATAGCCCAATTAGTGCTTACGCCTTGAGATTGTTTGAACATAGTGTCGGCGGCATCCACCTGCATACCACCTGCGGGTCCTTCAATATCCATAATACCCATGTAGCCCATTTTACCTAATGCTTCTTGAAATTCAAACCAATCAACACCTGCTTCATTCTTCAAAGAACCATCAGCCGCATTTTTGTTATATCCGTTTTCTGTTGAGATACCCATAAATTGTTCTTCTGTCATTTCGGGGTGGCTCATTTTCATAGCCTTCCATAATACTTCACGGTTCGGGAATACTAAAATACGGACACGGTTATGAATGACTTTTTGCCCGTTTTTATCTTGTTGATGTGGATAAACGACATACTGAACGACATATTCATTGTTGTCCCTGCTATTGAGGAACTCTCCGAGAATATCTGTTGAGGAAAAATACTGCCGACCTGTATAGATTTTGCCGTCTTTTAGAGGGTGGCCGTGTATAGTCCACTTTCTTTGAGATTCATTGAAACCATTTTTCTTGCTGTCTTCTTTAGACTTTTCCGAAGGGTTCACTTCAATTCGGGACTCATCACCATAAGACGGTTCACCCAATTCATAGCGACCATCCACTTCATAAACATAACTCATCCATTCACGGTGTAGGTGTGTTTGGTCGGAATACTTTTTCATTTCAAGGATAGCATCATCCGAGAATTTATCCCATTCCTGTTTCCAAACCTTTTCAGTCATAGTCAAAGGTTATCCTTTTTGCTATCTAAAACCCTACTTCAATAATAAGTAATAGTCAAATTGAAGTCGTCGTCATAACCATAGTCAAATACTCTCATTGAATCAATTATTTCTTCAAGTTCTTCGTTTGGAGTTACATTTTTGAATGTAGCGGAGGTTTTTCCTTTCTTTACTACATCATGTCCTAATTTGTTTGCTACTTTTACAGCACCTTCTATGGTGTTATCAACGACTAATTCATCTCCACCATCCCAAAGTCCTGTAAAAATTGGTTCAATAATGAAATAATCGGTATTCAATGTTTGGTCTTTCTTGAAGTATTTTATTTCGCCCGTTTTCCAATTTACGGCTTTGACTGCCGCTTTTCCAACGGTTGAATCCAATAGAGCGAGGGCTTTAGCCATTTCTTCATCCTTTTCCCTTTGTAATCGGGCATCCATAGACTCTTTGAAAATTTTATCAAGTAGTCCTTGTTTGAACTCTTCAAATTGTTCGTCGGTCAATTCTCCCTCATCTAATTTCTTTTCAAATTGTTCGTTAATATATTCTTCTAAATCTTCAGCAATTTCCGCAAATTCTTTTGCATCCTCAACAATTTCTTCCATTTCAGCGATTTCGGGAACATTATTAGGGTCAATATCGTTTTCTTCAAGGTAATCTTTAGCATCTTCTAAGGATTGTTCCGCATCATCAGCACCCTCTCTTGCTTCTTCACCATCACCTTGTTCCATACCTTCTTCGGCTTTGTCTTTACCTGCTTGACAATTTTCTTTCATAGCATCAATCATTTCTTGCCCTTCATCGGAAAGAACAGGTTTTCCATCATCGGAGGGTTTTTCACCATCACCGCCTTCGCCTTCATTATCGGAATCGGAATCGGAATCGCTGTCGGATTCTCCATCATTTTCTCCCGATTCATCGGATTTACCTTCTTTATCAGTATCATTATCGGATTCATCACCTTCTTCGGATGATTCGCCTTCTTCACCGCTTTCACCTTCGTTATCGGAATCGGAATCGCTGTCGGAATCCCCTTCACCTTCGTTGTCGGATTCTCCTTCTTCTCCATTATCGGAATCGGAATCGGAATCGGAATCGGAATCACTATCGGAGTCCGAATCGCCTTCGGAATCGCCTTCACCTTCGTTGTCGGAATCGCCGTCGCTATCGGAGTCGGAGTCGGAGTCACCGTCGCT
>Ga0209666_1000586_pt1 | contig 27864 bp, 25 predicted proteins | sample SaaInlV_125m_DNA_FD_184679 | JGI IMG/M metagenome (GOLD analysis project Ga0209666, IMG submission 184679) | Marine microbial communities from expanding oxygen minimum zones in the Saanich Inlet - Saanich Inlet SI037_S3LV_10m_DNA (SPAdes)... | ecosystem: Environmental > Aquatic > Marine >...
TTTGGTCTAATCAATTGTGTGAAAGAGGAACAGAAATAGCAATGTATGATTATGCATATTATAATCAAACAATATTGAAAAATAAGTCATATATATTTTATGAAAAAAATAACGAAAATAATAATGCGGGCGTTATCAATAAGTTTGCAAGATATTTTCAGATTGTTGGTGTTGATAATTTCAGTAATGTGGACAATTATCTTATTGAAAACAATATTAAAATAATATATATTATCAAATCTGGCCATAATGATGGTAGATTAAGTAATGTAGCAAAAAATATAATTCATTGTGTATTTACATGTAATGAACCACATGGAGATGTATATTGCGCTGTATCGGATTGGGTTAAAAATAATAAGAGGGGTAATATAAATGCCAATAAAATTTTAACATTACCACTTATAGTATCATTACCATATCATAATAAAAATATGCGAGAAGAATTGAATATACCAGTTGATGCGAAAGTATTTGGTAGACACGGGGGTTATAATACTTTTAATATCAATGTAGTTAAAAAAGCGGTATATGAAATTGCTTTAAATAACAAAGATATATTTTTTTTATTTTTAAATACCGAGGAGTTCTGTGGAAAATTGCCTAATATTATACATTTGGATGCAATTATAGATTTAGATGATAAAAGAAAATTTATAAATACATGCGATGGAATGTTATGGGCAAGGTCAGATGGAGAAACATTTGGGTTATCAATAGCTGAATTTTCAATATGTAATAAACCGATAATAGCTTGTAAAACAGGTGCTCTAGCTCATGTTGAATTATTAAAAGATAAAGGTATATGGTATAATAATATATATGAATTAAAAGAAATTATTACAAAATTTAAAATAAATAATGATATGGACTATAATGTATGTAAAGAATATTCATCTGAAAATGTAATGAGTATATTCAATAATATAATAACATTTTTGAAATAATCTTTTTATATTATAGATAACATATGTCAAAAGTATATAAAAAAAAAGGAAAAGAAAATATTTGTGGTAAAGAAAAAACAATTTATGAATTTGAAGATAAAAAATACATAAAGCAAAAAGGAAAAAATGGCGAAGTATATATTGAATTTAAAAAATATATTGAAAAAAAAAAAGCCAACGGAGAATGTTTAAATCCTTTGCTTGACAGAAGATTACAAATATTAAATAAAATAATGAAAAAAAGTTCATCTGTAAAAGCAGTTGTAGATAAAAGTTCTGAAAGACGCAAAGCCAGTTCTGCTCGTAGAGCAAAAAAAGAAAATGTTCTAAATATTACCAATAGTTCTTCATTTAAATTATCTCCTGGCCCTGCTCGAACACCTATAATAGTTCAAACACCTAAAAGATTTACTTTATCAGAAGCAAGAATATCCAATAGATCTGCAAGCTCTATAAAAAAACAATGTAAAGTTAATTGTGAAAAAGATGGTAGAATTTGTAATACTAAATCAGGACGTTGTATAAAACCTAAAAAAGAAAAATCTGTAATAGTCAAAAAAGTTAAACTTGAAGTTTTTGCGGAAAGACCATGTAAGCAAGATTGTAGTGCTTTAAATAAAATATGTAAAATATCAACAAGACGATGTGTAAATCCTCCAAAAGCTAAACCAAAACCAACAGCAGCAATTTTTAAACCATGTAAAAAAAAATGTGGTGAAGGTAAAATATGTAACTTTTTATCTGGAAGATGCATCAAACAAAAAGAATAATATATAATAATATATAATAATATATAATAATATATGAAGTTAAATTTATTGTATGATGAATTATATGACATTATTTCAAATAAAAATGATGATTTAATTAAAATGTTGTCATTTGAATCATCAACAAATCGTTCATTAGTTGCTGCTTTTGAAGGTATATATAATACCATAAAAATAATAATTTTAAATAATAAATTTGATATTGCTATTGATGAATACTTTAATAATGGAACTTCTAAAAAAATATTATTAAAGAAAAATAATGTAAATATTATAATAAATTATAATTTAAATGAAAGTGAAAATATATTTACAATAATAACTTTATATTGTAATAATATTAATTATTAATATATTATTTTTATATATATAATGAATAACTTATTTGAAATTCATTCTGATACTATGGATATATATATTAGTGAAGAAGATGATAATGAAATATCTAACGATAGTAACGATAGTAACGATAGTAACGATAGTAACGATAGTAACGATAGTAACGATAGTAACGATAAAAACGATAGAAACGATAGAAACGATAGAAACGATAGTAACGATAGAAACGATTGTAACTATTGTAACTATTGTAACGATAGTAAAATTCAACAAAATCAACAAATTCAGCAATTACAAAAAGAAGATAATAAATTACATACACAACAGCAGCCACAAAATTCACAACAACCTAAAAATAGTGTTAAAATACTTGAAGACAAAGTAAAATCTGCAATGGTAAAGCTACAAGAAATTATTGCTAATAAAAAGAAGGAGGAAGATTCCTTAATTAAATTACGTGAAGAAGTTGATGTAATTAAACGCGACGAATTAGAGTCTCTCAAAAATTCCAAAAAAATTTTAGAAAATAGATTGGCAAAATGTCTAGATGAACAAACAAAGAATATTATAATTGCAAGACGTTCATATCATAGTATTAATAATAAATATTGGTTGTCATCTATTTTTATACTAGTTTTTTCATCTATAATAACATTTATTGAAGCAGTAAGACTTATTATTGAAAATACAGAAAATAAAAAAAGTAAAGTATTAACTTATGTTATTAGTATATCATCAATATTTATTGGCATATTAATAACAATAATAACGGGATATATAAAATTCAATGATTATCAAAATAAATTAGAAATTATTAGTAGTCGTTTATCTTTATTATTACAATATCAAAAAAAATTTGAAGTAATTAAGTTTCAATTATCTACATATTCATTACCAAATAATAAAAGCAATAAAGATTTAGTGCATTGTAGAAAACATAACACATTAACAAAAGAAATTTTAAAAGATTTCAGCAGTTCTCTTAATAAATTGGAAGAGGATATACAAAATAACGAATTATTAAAATATATCACTGATAAAAATGAAATAAGATATTATCGCGAATATGTTGACACCTATATTAAAAACATTATGTATAATAATTATATTAAATCATTAACATCATATGTAAGTGAAAATGATAATGATGGAATAGACACTGACGAAGAAGTAATTAAAAAGCAAGAAATATTAGAAAAGATTACTAAAATAGCTAATATTAAAAATAAAAAGAATTCTAAATATAAGGAAATTATTGATTATGAATTATTTAAAAATATCAAAGAACTAAATGAACTTAAAGAAATAAAAGAATTTAACGAAAAACGAAATAGTGAAATTGTATAAAATTATTTTATATATAATAACTATATAGAAATGTCTGGTAATTCAGAAGAACTTAATTTGTTAAAAGAATTAGGTAAAATTTTAGAAGATATAAATGTGTTTGTTGATAATAATATAGCTAAACCAGTAAATAAATTTACTGATGACAATATAAAAAAACCATTGAAAGAAAATCTTAATATTAATTTATAACTTATTTCAAGTGATTTTAAGAGAATAATTAAGGATATTATCATCATACAATTTTTTTATAACAGCATGCATATTAATAACATCATATTTAGAATTATGAGCATTTTCTAATTCTTTATTAAATGCGAATTTATAAATTTCTTTTAAAGAAGGATTTTTATATCTATTATATTGATTTATAATTTTAACAATATCTTTACAATGTTTCATTGTACATAATATAGTCTTTTTATTAATTTCTTCAATAATGTAATGCTTGTCTCTTCTATACAATTCGGATTTAATAACATTAATATCAAAAGCAATATTGTGTGCAATAATATGTGTTACTTCTTTCAAGCTTTCATAAAATATTTCAAGAGCTTCATTAAAATCAACACCTTTTTCATTAGATATTTCATTTGTAATTCCATGAAATTTTGAGTTTTCAATATTGAAGTTTTCTTTTTTAATGATATAATCATACATCTCTTTTTTATTGAAATTATCATCAGTAATCATATACGATAGTTGTACAATGCGTGCTGAATCATATCTATTTAATAGTTTATAATATGGGTAATCACCCCATTTTAGATTTAAGTTTTTTGTATCAGGTAGACCAATTGTTTCAGTGTCAATAAATAAAGCCATTAATGTATAATTATAATGACAAAGTATTATATCAATTTTTAATTATCTCTGCCAAAACTTTTTTATAAAAATAGTCTACGAGAGTTTCCCATCTATAATTTTTTAGAATATTTTCTCTACCATTTATTCCATGAGTTTTTGCCAATTCTGGTTCACTTAAATATTTCCAAAATCCTAACGCAAAATCGTGAGGATCTGTTATTTCGGCCTTACCACCAATACCATTTGATTTATTATCTAAATAATAGTATATTTTTGATTCTACGGGTATAGAATTATCTTTTGATAAATACTCGCGAATACCTCCAACATATGATGATACTTGTGGTTTTCCTAATCCTAAACATTCAAAAACTGTTAATTCATAACCACCGCCATTACAATTATTACAACCAACATCACACGAATTATATAATATATTAATTTCTCTGTCCGATAATTGTTGTGGCATCTGTACTTCTACAATTGTTGATTTAACATAATCCAAGGGAACATCTCTAAATTTCACCTCATTTTCTAATACATCCCATAGGTTCCAATATGCATCAATAGACGTCCCAACAATTAATTTTATTTGACGCTTTGTATATTCATTAACCATATAATCCTTACATTCTTTAACATTAGCTTTATAATGCATTTCAACAAATTCAACCCACGCAATTATAGTATGATCCCAGCATTTTCTTGGTTGATTTCTATTTAAATTTAATACCATAAAATCGTCATCATTATATTTAAAATAGGTTCTTGCAACATTTTTTGGTATAGGATAATAAATATTTGTATCAAAGCCATGAGGAAAAGTATAAATTGGTATATCTTTATTAATTCCTAATTTTCTAGCTATATCTTTCCAATATGGTGTAAATGCTATAATAGCATCATAATGCTTATTTAATAATTCAATATAAGCTTTCTTTTGATAAGGATAAACTTGATCCATATATGATACTAATTTAAAGTTTTTTCTTTCAGTAATACATTCATTTATAATTGTGTTTGTTAAAGATGTTGTAATCATATTATCATTGAAAATTATTATAATATCTTGAGGATTTTTCTTGATATAATCTCCTATTTCTTTTTCACCGAAACCACTTCGTTTAGGATTTTCAGTAGCCATCGCATCATGTATTTTTACATTTTTAGGAATATTATCACGTAAACTTTTACCATTTGTATTGGCAACATTTTGAAATCCATAGACAGTCAAATCAATATCTTTATATTCTCCCAAATATTTAGATATATAATAGACAACTTTTGAATATCCATTACTAGTACCGATAGGGTATGTACCACACAACATAATACGTGTTTTATTTTTTTCAGGTGGTACCCACCAATTAATAGATTTTTTATTGGTTTCTTCACCTACAATTATAGTATTATTAATAAGATCTGATAAATTAATTGTCATTATTAAATGATAATTATAATATAAATCTTATATATCAATTAAATAAAAATAAAATTAAACGTTTTGTTGAGATAAACCACCTTGTATGGGTTGTAATTTCTGCATTAGTGGCATATGGTTATAATTATAAGGCATTATATTTTGCGATGGTTGGGATGGCTGATATGAATATTGAGGCATATTCATTTCATTAATCTTGCTATTCATATATTGTTCTAGAATATATGTTGTCTTTTTCATACCGATTTGAATTGATAATTCAACGAGATAATCACATAATAATATAATTATACAACCTACAAATAGTATTATAAATACATTTATAATTAAATTAATATTATTTTGCGCTTTTTTATTTTCTTCTATGCTTTTTGATAAAATTACTTCTCTTTTTTTGAGTTCTTCTATTTCTTTTTCTAATTTAATAGTTTTAGCATCATGTTGTTGTGGTTCAAGATAACCACGTTTCCCCATTGTATTAGACATTCTCATTTGATCAAAGAATGCCTTTTTTTCGTCACCATCAATTTTAATTTCTAATGCTTTTAAATATTGAAGAGCATCGGTTGCTTTTTTTCTTTCATCTAGACTTAAATTAAAGTCTGATGTATTTAATAAATTATTACCATTATTAAAAATAGTACTTGTGTATTCATTTGTATTGTTATTTGTATATGAAGAGATGTTATTATTAGGCATATAATTAGATAATTTATTATTAGGATTGTATTTAACTTCGTCATTTAAATTATTAATATCAAAATATTGTTCTAAATCTTCATCATAATATGGCATGATATCATTTTTAGATTCCATATTTGACATATTGATATCTTTTGGTGAATTAAAATTTTCCTCTGTATAAACTCTCATAGCGTCTTTAAATTCTTTTTTACAATTTCCCGAAGTAGGAATTGTATATGGTGGGGCTTGAATTGGATCACATGATTTACTTGCACTTTTAATATATTCTTCGTAATCTTGTATTTTTTCACTAGAAGCAGTTAATTTACTTGTTTCTATATTAGATGGTCCTTTACTTAAATTACTTTCTGGAATATCTCTTAGTTTGTCGCGTTTTTTTTTTTTCATTTTATCAAAACCATCCAAATTATAAGCTTCCTCAATAGTCGAATAGTACATTCTTATTTTTTAAGATATTCTCTATTATACAAAAAGGAAAGAAAAACACAAAAAAAATATTTATATAATATAATTGTAAAGAAGAAATATGAATAATTTAGAATTCGATGAAGTTCTTAATACATTTTTAAAAGGAATTATTTCAGGTTTTTTTATAGCATATTTGATAATGCTTGGTTTAAGACCATCTGCTGAATATCCTGATAATATTTTAGAAATAATAGATAATCCATGGGTATTTATTGTATTGATTTTAGTAAATTTCTATGCTATACAATGGGATATAACTATCGGTTTATTATTATTATTATCTATAATAGCTTTATTATTAGATGTAATTATATTTACGGAAGGAGAAGTATTTAATAATAATATCAATATAGAAAACTTTAAAGAAGAAAAAAAAGATAAAGATTCATCAGACGAATCAGACGAATCAGATTCTTCTGATGATGAAGAAGAAAGTAAGGATAGTAAGAAAAAGCCAAAAGAATCCACAAAGAAAAAGCAAGAAAAATCAAATCGTGGCGAAGATAAAATGATAGAAAAAATTGTTAGTAAGGTTTTAAAATCTATAAAAGATAACTTAGATGATGTTTTAAATTAATAAAATTAATTATAATAAATAGAATATGATATCAAATATTGAAGGTATAGAACCATTATCAATATTTTTTTTAATATTAGTACAATTTGGAGGAAGATATCTTAAAGTAGAGTTTACACCTGCTCAACAAAAAATAATAAATAATTCTATATTTCAAACAATAATATTGTTTTCAATAGTTTATATGGCAACAAAAAGCTTTGCTAAGAGCGTAATTATTGTATCACTTATATACATATCTATTAATGTTTTATTTAATGAAAACCATAAATATAACGTATTATCCAAAAAATGGCTTATTAAAGAAAAAATATTAAAAAAAAGTGATAAAAAACCATTAAAAGAAATTTACAAAAAAAATATAGAACATCTCAAATAAGCTTTTTATCTAGTTTATTATTTAAATTTGTATTATCTTTTAACTTATTACAACATTGAATACAAATAGTTTTATTACACTTATAACATTATAAAATTTCAAATGTTTTATTATCATTACATATATAACATTCTTCAATATTCATTTTATATTTAATTTATATAAAATTATATAAGGAATACATATATATATATATATAAGCTGCTATAGCTCAGTTGGTTAGAGCACTCGGCTGTTAACCGAGTTGTCGCAGGTTCGAGCCCTGCTAGCAGCGTTATAATTTTTCCATTTAATATTAAAAAATGATTTAATATTAATTTATGTAATTATAATAATGAAGTATGAAAATTACATTGGTAATCTATATACAATTTATGAAAAACCTAAAAGCAAGTTTACTATAACTGATGTTGAAAAACCTAAAAGCAAGTTTACTATAACTTATTTTGAAAAACCTAAAAGCAAGTTTACTATAACTGATGTTGAAAAACCTAAAAGCAAGTTTACTATAACTGATGTTGAAAAACCTAAAAGCAAGTTTACTATAACTGATGTTGAAAAACCTAAAAGCAAGTTTACTATAACTTATTTTGAAAAACCTAAAAGCAAGTTTACTATAACTGATGTTGAAAAACCTAAAAGCAAGTTTACTATAACTGATGTTGAAAAACCTAAAAGCAAGTTTACTATAACTGATGTTGAAAAACCTAGAAGAAAAATTAAGATTTATAATATTTAAAAAAATATTCTATATCTAATAGATTTATATAATGAACATTATTACATATAATAATATAGATAAATATAATTTAGATCAAAATAAAATTAATAAATTATTAACAAAAAAAGAAAAACTAATAGTTGATGATAATAAATTTTATTTTTCACTTAGTATACCAATACTTCATTATAATAATTCTAAACAATTAAAAGGAGCAAATACGCAATATGAAACTAGCTTAGATTATTCAAGTTTATTAACGGAAAAAATACAAGGACTATATATATATAAAACTATTTTTTATTTAGGAAAAGATAAATATATTATTACTGATGATTTAGATAATCTCAGCTTCATAAACAAAAATTCTAAAATATTAAAATTATTTATTAATATAATTGATAAATGCGAAAGAGATTACCGTAGAATCAATGAAATACTATATGTCATTAAAAAACATGTAACATGGCTGGATTTTTTCAATAGTTATAAAATGATTGAATATTTAGATAAATTGTTATATTATGTTTTATCTTATAATAATATTATCAATGATATGATAATGATTGTATCACGTATTATTATAATTATTAACTATGATAAAGAAAAAAAAGATAATAATGATTATGAATTATTTAAAAATCGCGTTAAAGTATTTCAAAACAATGTTATAAATTTAAAAGACAGTTTAGAACAAACAAGACATGGTACTATGCAAAGAATATCATATTTAGATTCAGGAACATCTCGCATATTAACAATAGTTGCTGCTATTTTTTTACCTACATCATTTATAATATCATTATTATCTATGCCTTTTCAAGGAGTACCTTTTAAAGGTAAGAAAAATGGATATTTTATAGTAGTTTCAATAATATTAGCAATATTTATTACATTAATATATTTATTCTATGAAGACTTTGCAAATTTATTTAGAAAGCAATAAAAATAAAAATTGATATTTTTTTTAAAAATAATTTAAACATAAGACGAGTTATTTTAACTACTATTATTAAGAGATATGTCAATTTATCCAGAACTATCTTACAATGACCAGAAAGTTGAAATCCAAGAGGTTAAAGGTATTCAATTTAGTGTATTGGGACCGGATGAAATTATCAAACGCTCTGTCGTAGAAATCAATAAAACAGATACGTATGCTGGTAGCGAACCAATTATTGGTGGTTTATTTGATTCGCGCATGGGAGTTTTAGAACATAATCGTATTTGTTGTACTTGCGAGCAAAAGAATATTTTCTGCCCCGGACATTTTGGACATATTGCATTAGCGAAACCAGTATTTCATGCAATGTTTTTCGATATTGTTAAAAAACTATTAAATTGTGTATGTTATAAATGTTCTAAATGTTTAATTTCACCTGATACAGAACATAAGGATTTTAAAAACGATATGGCAAAAATTATTTCAATTAAAAATAATCAAAAAAGATGGGAGGCTTATTACAAACTATGTAATAATACAACTAAGTTAAGATCATGTGGAGATGATGGTGCTATTGGATGTGGCGCGTTACGTCCTACTAAAATTTATAAAGAAAATGCAATGAAAATTATTGCAGAATGGAAGGATAAAAAAAAAGATGAAAAAATATCACAAGAATTTACAGCTGAAGATATCCTTAAAATATTCAAAAGAATTACTGAACGTGAAATAGAAATGATGGGATTTAATCCAAAATGGAATAGACCAGAATGGATGATTTGCACAGTATTGCCTGTTCCACCACCAGCTGTTCGCCCCAGTATTATTGAAGAGAATGGTCAAAGAAGGGAAGACGATTTAACACATAAGCTTAGTGATATTATTAAGACTAATAACAGTATTATTGATAAAATCAATAAAGGAGCATCGGAAGATACTATTAAGTATATTACTATGCTTCTACAATATCATGTATTTACATTTATTAATAATCAAATACCAGGATTAGCTCCTTCTCAACAAAGAAATGGTCGTAAACTTAAATCTGTATCAGACCGCATGAAAAAGAAGGAAGGTCGTATCAGAGGCAATCTTAATGGTAAACGCGTAGACCAATCAGCACGTTCAGTTATTACACCAGACCCTTATATTAGTATTGATGAATTGGGAGTTCCTATTAAAGTAGCTATCAATATTACTTTTCCGGAAATCGTAAATCAATATAATATTGAAAAAATGAGAGAACTTGTAATGAATGGTTCTAATAATTGGCCAGGTGCAAAATACATTAAAAAAAATAATACAACTATTAATCTAAAATATTCAAAGGATTTAGAACAAAACGCAAAAGATTTAAAATATGGAGATGTAGTTCATAGACATCTTAAAGATGGTGATTTCGTTCTATTTAACAGACAACCTTCTTTACATAAAATGTCTATGATGTGTCATAAAGTAGTTATTATGCCATATCAAACATTTCGCTTGAATGTTCTAGATACTCCACCATATAATGCAGATTTTGATGGAGACGAAATGAATTTGCATTGTCCTCAAAGTGTTCAAACAATGAATGAACTAATGGATATAGCTGCTGTTCCATATATGATATTGGCACCGAGAGATGGTAAGCCGATTATTGAAGTTGTTCAAGATACTCTATTGGGTTCTTTTAGATTAACAAAGGATATTACAAAAATTCAAGATAAAACTTTGGCAAATATTCAAATGGTTAATAGTTACTTTGGTGGTAGTTTAAAGAAACCTGATAAAAAGTATATGTATACGGGCAAAGAAGCTTATTCTCAAATATTGCCTCCGAGCCTTTATATTAATCGTAAAAATAAGAAAAATGAGAAGTTCATTATTAATAATAGTGAATTAGAACAAGGCAATCTTGATAAAACTATCTTTCACGGTATTACAACTGGTATGATTCCAGTAATATATCATGATTATGGACCATTTGAAGTAAGAAAGTTCCTAGATAATACTCAGCGCCTTGTTTGTCGTTGGCTATTGACTGCTGGATTTAGTGTTGGTATTAGTGACTTAGTTACTGATAAAGAAACAGACAAAAATCTTAAAAATAAAATCAAAGAAATGAAAACTAAGGCTTATGATAAACTTGATGAAATTCGCAGAGGTACAATTGATAACAATAGTATCTTTAATAATGAAGAATATATTGAACGTGAAATCATCGGTATTCTCAATGAAACAACAAGTGAAGTTGGAAAAATTGGTTTATCACAAATTGATGAAAATAAAAACAGAATGATTAATATGGTTAAATCTGGATCAAAAGGTAAGGAAACAAATGTTGCACAAATGATTGCTTGTGTTGGTCAGCAAAATGTAGATGGTAAACGTATTACATATGGTTTTACAGATAGAACTTTGCCTCACTTTACAAAGTATGATGATGGTCCAGAAGCAAGAGGATTTGTCAAAAATAGTTTCATCTCAGGACTATCTCCACAAGAAGTATTCTTTCATGCGATGGGTGGGCGTGAAGGTCTTATTGATACAGCTGTAAAAACATCAGAGACAGGATATATTCAACGCAGATTAGTAAAGGCAATGGAAGATTCTAAAATTCACTATGATAATACTGTAAGAACTGCTATTGGTTCAATTATACAATATATTTATGGTGAAGATGGTATGAATGGTTGTAAAATAGAGGTACAAGTTATCAATACTATTGAAAAGGATACCTTAGAAATAAATCAAGAATATCATTTGAAATCAACTGATAATCCTGCTCTTCATATGACAACAGAAGCATTTGAAACAATTAAAGCAGATACTTATAAAAAATGCACTAAACATTTTGAAGAAATGCTTAATGACAAAGAATTTCTTATCAAATATGTATTTAGTGGTGAAAAAAAGAAGATTATTAATTATCCAATTCCATTTGAACGTATTATCAATAATGCACACAAACGTCTTCAATCAATAGGTATTAAAGCATTTAAAACAAATTTAACACCTGATTATGTATTAAATGCTATTGAAAAAATTAAAAAGGATTTGTGTATTAAGAGTAATACCCAAGGTACTAAATTCTTTCATATTCTATTAAGAATTCATTTAAATCCCAAGAAATTAATATTTCATTATCATTTTACAAAAGAAATATTTGATTGGATTATTGAACAAATTAATGAATACTTTAAACAAGCAATTGCTCAACCTGGTGAAATGGTTGGTATTGTAGCTGCGCAAACAATTGGTGAATTAGGTACACAAATGACACTCGATTCTTTCCATGTTTCTGGTACAGCTGCCGCTGTTAAGGCAACATCAGGAGTACCTCGTCTTAAAGAAATTCTATCAGCTACAAAGAAAACTAAAACACCAACATTAATTATTTATATGAAACAGGATGTTGCTAGTATTGTAAATCCAGATATGAATGATGATGGAGAAATTACTGATTCGCGCATTGATATCACAAAGAATCATGCTATGAATATTAAAAACTCTATTGAAATTACTAAATTATCTGATATATTAGAATATAGTGAAATTTATTGGGATAATGGTGAATATTATGATACTAATATCGAAAAGGATCAAGGTATTATGAAAGTATACAAAGAGTTTGAAGAAATTGAAAGTAATAGTTGCAAGGCACGTAGTAGTTCTCCTTGGGTTCTTAGATTGGTTTTCAATAAATCTAATATGAATTTATTTGGACTTAAAATGATTGATATTTATACTAAATTGAATTTAGCATATGATAAATATATTGATTGTGTATATAGTGATGACAACGCAGAAGAATGTGTATTCAGAATAAAATTAACTGAAATAGCACTAAAAGATATTGATGACAAAGATGAAATTGCAACAATTAAAGCAATTGAACATAATATCGTTTATCAAATTATTTTGAAGGGTTATAAAGGTATTAAAAAGGTATCCTTGAATAAAAAGAAATATACAAAATATAATGATGAAAACAATAAGTTTGATAATATTGTAGAATGGGTTCTTGATACTGATGGAACAAATTTAATAGATATTCTTGCAAATCCTAATATAGACTCTTCGCGAACAATTTCTAATGATATTCGCGAAATTTATGATACTCTTGGTATTGAAGCAGCTCGCAATGCTCTTTATAAAGAATTGGTTGCTGTAACCAGTGAAGGTTCTATGAATTTCAGACATATGTCTCTACTTATTGATACCATGACCTATAAGGGACAACTTATGTCTATTGATCGTCATGGTATAAATCGAGGTGATATTGGACCACTTGCTAAATCATCTTTTGAAGAAACAACAGACATGTTAATTAATGCTAGTATATTTGCTGAATATGATAAAGTAAATGGTGTATCAGCAAATGTAATGTTAGGACAGCAACCACCTTGTGGAACTGGTGATAGTCGTATTTTAATAGATGAAGAACACATGATGGAATTACTCAAAGATGTAGCAGATGAAAAAGAAGAATTACAGGATATTCAGGAGGAAGAAGAAGAAAATTATAATAATTGCATTGAAAATGATTTGGATATACAATTCAATCTAAAACAAAAAGACAATAAGTGTTATAAATTACCTGAACAAAAAGTTAAAATCATATAGATTTTGTAGATGTAGAAGATGACATATCACTTGATTTAGAAGAATCTAATATATTGTTTTTAATATCTTCTGGAGCATCTTGTAATTCCATATAAAATGGTTCTGATATTTCAGTATTCTTTATTATGAAATAACTTATATTTGTTTTTTCTACCTTTCTATATAACATTATTAATGGTCGTTGGTCTATATTATAATCTGCTTTGTATACTGATGTAGTTATATTTAAATCCTTATCACCTGCGCGTTTTTCTACTTTTACACCTTTACCATATTCTGTGCGATTATGTATAACAAGTATAGATATATTTAGTAATTTTGCAATATTATATATATCTATATCACCAGGATATTTTATTAAACTATTTTTTATTATATTATTTATAATTTTCTCTCTTTCTTCGTAAGAACTTTTATTAAAATATGTTTCATAGAATATACTTAATGTTTTAAAAGATTTCTTTGTTTTATTAATACTATTCATTTCTTTTACATAATTTTGATAAAAATGGGGATCCTTAAATAATTTTCTAATACGTGATTTTTTATTTTTGTCATAATTATCTTTATTAAATACATCTAGATAATATTCATTTGATTTTTTTATAATATCATTATATGATAGTAAATTAGTATTCATTTTAATTGTAAGATAATCAAAAAGACCTTTAATATAAGTTTCTTTATAAGTATTTTTAATGTAGCGTAATTTGTACCATACTTTCTTTTTATATTTTGTCCATTTGCTGCTTAATACATTTTCATCACCATTGAATATTTCTGATAATTTATTATCTACTTCATTGATATCTTTTAGTAATTTATAATAATCAATATTTTCTTCAATATTACTAATATTATTAGGTAATGCTTCGTGATATTTTAATATAGTAAGTGGTATCTTGTCACTTACATTATATTGTGTAAACAATAATTCTTTACCTATATCTTTAACTTTATTAGATAATTCATTTATATAATTATACTTTGAATACAACAAGGATTTTTTATACCAGTTTTTAATATGCTTTCTAGATAATAATGGTATTTCTTCTATTATAATTTGTATATCTCTAATATCTTGTTTATCAAATGAAGATGATTTAAATTCACTTAATACTTTTTTTATTACTTTTCTTCTAGATTTTTTACATAAAGAATTATAATATTCATCTGTAAACTTGCTACCTAATAATTTATTTTTAACTTGTAATCTTAGTTTCTCTATTTTTTTAATTTTTTTGTCATTTATTTTAATATAACTATTATATGTATTTTTATCATTAAATGGTAATATAATATTATTTGTAGTGGTTTCATATTTTTCATCTGCTATTTTTAACTTAGTTCTTATTAATTCTTTGGTATCTAAAACTGTTTCCCCAATATCAATTGAAAATCCTAATTCTTTAATACTTTCAAATCCCTTGTTAAATTTATCATATGTATCTTTAACAATTTTAATATTAAATTCTTTATCAACTATATCATCATAAAATATGACGTTTTTAATTTTATATTCACTTATCAATAGTGGTAATATTATAATAGATTGTGGGTTAAATTTCAATAATGTATTATTTTTCAAAATTATTTTATTAATAGTATAATCAGTGTTTATTATTACAGATTCAAATGTAAATAATTCACTTTCTTCTTTTAATAGTTTATTAAGAGCAGCTATATTATCTTTGTTTGTAAATAGTTCAATATTATAATCTTCAAAATTATTCTTTTTTGTACAATTTATTAATATATCCTTTACTATTTTATATTCTTCTAAATTAAATAACTTTTTATCTACTTTCATAGTAATTGATTTTGATACCAAAGGTTCATAGTAATTATTTTCTTTAATAATCATTATAAACTTAGGGCTTTTATCTAAATATGAATATAAATCTATAAATCTTGTATAGTATGGACATATCATATTAACTTGAATATTTTTATCTATTTTTTCAATATCCCATAATACAATTAATTTTTTATAAATTATAGCAACTAATGAATTTAGATATTTAATGGTTTTATCAAATGGATAATTATCAGCTGATAAATATTTGATAAACTTTAAGTAAGATTTATATATAAATAAATATCTTGATTTTTTGTAATTACTCTCATTGGTATTATCACTCACATCTGGAACATCTAATAAAGACCTTTTAAACTTTTTGTTGAATTTAAGAAAATCATTATATAATTCAACATTATCTTCTGCTATTATTGGTTCTAAATCAACAAAATCTTTGCATACATTTCCATTATCAAGTGATAAAAATGTAATTAAATCCATTTTTTCTGTAATTTCTTTAATAAATTCTTCTTTTGTTTTACCAAGAGAGAATGCAACAACATTTATTATATTATCATATTTGGCCGGTATATCATTTTGATTAATTAAACTTTTTCTTAATATACATTCCTTTTTGTTAATATTATTTGGCGAAACACATTTTTTATTATATTCTTCACTATTATATGGTTTTAATATTTTATATAATTCTTTTGCAATATCACCATAACGATTATTGTATGGTAAAGGTATTTTATTCATAATATAATTTTTGTCATCATCGTCATATTTAAATAATTTTATAGATTTTTCATCTGATTTTGCTTTATCAGGCTTATCAAATTTATTAAGCTTATCTGATTTTTTGGAAGGTTTTATAGTAGTTTTAGGCTTATCATTTTCTTTTGGTTTTTTCTTACCACAACATGGCAAATTTATATTTTTAATTAAATAAGCATATCTGGGTTTATTGGAATTTTTCATATCTTCATTTAATTTTATTGGCTCCTCGTTATCACCCGGGCATTTTGGATTTTCTTGACTTTCATCTAATGGTATTTTACTAACAGGACACCATAATCTTGGACATGTATAATAGTTTTTAATATCTGGATTACTACCATATTCAATAATATTATCAAAATATTTATTATATCCTTTTGCTTTAATTTCATCTAGTTCTTCTTTTGATAAAACAACAGGTTGATGTTCTTTTTGACATTTGCGTGATTTATTATTATCTTTATATAATTCTTTATCAGCATTTCTCAAACGATTAATTAAATAATTTTTAAATTCAACTTTTTTGACACCACCTTGAAACTTTGAAAAATCATCAAAATCCATATCATCTTCTACTAAATTTTCATCAGATGATTTTGATGAAGATTTCTTTGGTGGTGGTTCAGGTGTCTTTTCTTTTTTAGGAACAACGACAACTGGTTTCTTTTGAATAATTCTTATTTGCTCAATGATTTTAGTTAGCCAAAATTTAATATTATCAAGTTCATAATATGATTTACAATTTTTAATATCTATTTCAAATCCACTACCACTTTTTTTGACAACAATATAAGTCCCATCAATGATATTAGGGTTTTTATCTAAATTATTAAATCCTATATCACCAATTATCTTCAATTCTTGTTTAACTAATGTAACACATTCTGTTTTAGTATATCCAAATGCCATAAGTTCTTTTACAATATCATCTTCTGAAACTCCTACTATAATTCTAGATTTTATGTAAGAAGTGACATCAAACTTATTATTTAATATATCATTTACTCTTTTGTAGGCATAATATCCACTATTTTTCTTTTTTTCATTTTTGAATATAATAGCCTCAAATATATTTGAAAATGTGCCTATTTTTTTTATTAAAGTTGGAAATTCAATATTATCAACCATAAATTTAACTCTAAGATTGATATCATTTTCAATAAAATCTGTTTTAGTAGTAATATATTTTCCAATATAATCCGTTAATTCCTTCTTATCTTTAATAATTTGTTCAATCTTATTACCATTATCAATTGGGTATTTAAAGTTTATAATTGCATCATTTTCACTAATTGAAATTTTAGAAGTTTTGCCTTTATAAAATATATTGAGTAATTCTTCTTTTTGATTTGTTATATTAAAAATAAAAGATAGTTCCTTTTCATTAGTATAAGTATGTTCTTTAAACAACTTATATATAGCATTGTTATTATTAACTAATTGTATTATTTGCATTTTTTCATTAGTTTCAAGTTTATCAAATAACAAAATAAGTTCATCTACATCATTTAAACTAGTTTTAAAAGTAACATCGTTATACTCTTCTAATGATAAATTTGCATATTTAACTTCCTTGTTATATAAACTAACTAAAATATCTTCATTTTTAATTAGTTCTTTAACATATTTAGTAAAATCTGGTTTTTTTATTACTTTATCAAAGTAATATTTAATATCATATTTAAAATCACTGTAAAATACTAAATTAAATTCAGTTTTTTTTAATAAACCATATTTATTTGATAAATTAATAGGTTCTTTTAATGATTCCGAACTTCTATCTTTTGATTTAAATGGATTAACATCATAACCAGACCATTTAATTTCATCAATATCATATAATAAATTCTCTTTATCCCAAAAATAAAAAGGTAATTCTATATCTTTGTCTTTTTGCAATATATAATAAACTATTTTATTGAATGCATCTTCATAATTATTATCTTGGAATATATACTCATTTATTACTTTATAACTTGATTTATATGTGTTAGCTTTATTAGCATCAAAAACATACGTTATATGATTAGTTTCAGATAACCATCGTTTAACATATATTGGTTTTAATAAATCCATTTATAATATGTGTTATCTAATTAAATAATATATTATTATAGAGTAGTAATTATTTAAAATAAAATGGCTTCATCTGAGATGTTAACTGAAAAATTAATATTAGCACTCAATAGTGCTAAAGATTTTATAAAATCAGAAGATAGTCAAATAGTAAAAAAGCTTATGAATTCATTAAATAATAATAAGGAATCTTTTTCGGATGATTTTACTATTGATGGAATAAAAGCTGCTGTTGAAGAAAGACAACAAGAAAGAGCAAATGAAGACGAAGTAATATTAGGAGTTGAACCTGCAGAAGAAACTACCGAGGAATCAGCAGAAGAAACTACCGAGGAACCAGCAGAAGAAACTACCGAGGAATCCGCAGAAGAAACAAAGGAAGATGAAGATATTATGAGTAAATTTAAATGGGTTTTAATAAGTATTGGTATATTTGTATTTTTAATAATTGTAGGTAGCATATTTTATTGGTATTTTTCCTCACAACCAGAAGAAACAATAATGCAACCAAAAAGTAATATACAACCTATTACTACAACACCACCTTCCCAAAATATAGAAGTTGAACCAGTGCAAAACTATTCATATTTACCTTTCACGAGTTCATCTGTTTCTAATACAAATAAATCAAATGAATTAGAAAAACAAAAGCAAGAAAGAAAAAATATAGAGCAAGAAGCTGATATAAAACGTATTGAAGAACAAAGAATGCAGGAAGAACAAAGAATGCAGGAAGAACAAAGAATACAAGAAGAACAAAGAATGCAGGAAGAACAAAGAATACAAGAAGAACAAGGAATACAAGAAGATAAAAGAATGCAAGAAGAACAAAGAATACAAGAAGAACAAGGAATACAAGAAGATAAAAGAATGCAAGAAGAACAAGGAATACAAGAAGATAAAAGAATGCAAGAAGATAAAAGAATGCAAGAAGAACAAGGAATACAAGAAGAACAAAGAATGCAAGAAGAACAAAGAATGCAAGAAGAACAAGGAATACAAGAAGATAAAAGAATGCAAGAAGAACAAGGAATACAAGAAGATAAAAGAATGCAAGAAGAACAAGGAATACAAGAAGAACAAGGAATACAAGAAAAATTAATTAAGCAAAGTTTAGATGATGATAAAAATAATTCTAACATAAGTAGTAGTACCGCATATACAGATAAATCATCTTCATCAAGTGAATCTTCTGACGATAATAAACCACAAAAAAAAGGCGGTAAAACAAAAAAACTGGTTAAGCAGGTTAAGCAAGTTGCTAAAAGAAAATATGTTAAAACTAAATAATCTCTCTATAATGATCTAAATATTCTTTAATAAAATTATTTAAATAAAATCCAACATATATTCCTATTACCAATATTATTATTGTAATTACAGAATTATAAAAAATGTAATATATTAAATATATTATAAGTACAATAAGTGGCGAATAATTACTTATTTTTTCAAAATATAATGATAATTTTTCCATTTAATTATATAAAACAAAATAAATTAAATTATAAGTGGTTTAATATGACCAACGCGAATATTTGTATTAATCATTATTTGATATCCTGCTTTGTTAATATTTTTAGAAAATGCTACATCCTCACTGCAAATATCTTTGATTTTTTTTCCGTCTTCGCATTCAATTACTTCTAGTTCAGAATTAAAATATGGATATTTTAGTTTATCAAGAACTTCCTTTTTAACAGCCATAAATCCCATACCAGAATATACAACAGGGTAGTACTTAAATTCAGTTTCTTTTTTCCATGTTTCAATTTCATCAGGTGTGCTAAATTTGAAGGTACCATTTTTCTTAAAATGTTCTATATCCCAATCCTTTACAAAAGCATAATTTGTTAAATCAGACATTCTATACATTCCTGCAACAACTGGATGTTGTTCTGTTGATTCAATTAATTCAACAACTTGTTCTGGTGTAAATACAATATCACTATCAATTGTAATCCATACATCAAAATCTTGATTATTAAAAGGTTTTTGATCTTCACCTCTTAAAGTATCTAATCCAAGAGTATGCATTCTAACAAATGAAACAAAAGAACCAGTTGAAGGTGATATCATTATATCATATTTACGCATATTCCATAGCTTACTAATAGTTGCTGTCCAAGCAATTAAAAATTTAGAACTAAAATTATCACCAGGGAGAGCAAATATGATTTTTTTAAGTTTTGGTACTTCATTTTCAACAGTATTTTTTTCTTCTTCCATATTAAATTAATAAATTAAACAATTTCTTATATCATTTTAGTAAAATTAATTTGTATAAAAGCTATATAAAATATACTCACGTAATAATAGATAAGTTTAAATGTCTAATAGTGACATTGTATATAATTTAGAAATAGATTCTTTATCTCCGCGTTGCTGTCAACCCAATAAAATAAAACAGAATTTAAAACCACATCAGATGGCATGTTTGTATAAAGCAATTCATATGGAAAATATTGGTAATATAAATTACAAAATAAAAAAATATAATGATACATATGATAATATTAAAATATCAACAAATATTGGTGTACTTGGTGATATTGTTGGATATGGCAAAACATTAATAGCTTTATCAATTATAGCTCATAATCCATTAAATAATATACATATTAATGATATTATGGTAAATAGTTATCATAGTAATAAGGCTTATAATTATTTTACAGCAGTATCTAGTAATAAAAAAACTCCAAATATTCAAGATATGATTTCATCTACATTGATTATTGTTCCTAGGGGACCTGTATACGTACAATGGGAAAAAACACTAAAAAATAATACATCATTAAAATATATCGCAATTGATAGTTTAACTTATATTAAAAAGTTTTTGCCCGAATATATATTAAACAATGAAAAAGATATAATAGATTATTTTAATCAATATGATGTAGTATTAATTAAGAATACTACACTATCAAGATTATTAGATTATTATAATAATAGTTATAAAGACAAGTTTATCAATAGATGGAAACGTATTATAATTGACGAATGTCATGATATAATTAATAAAATAGAAATATTTAATTATTTATTTATTTGGTTGATAAGTGGTACATATATGAATGTATGTGATAGATACTCTTCAAGTTCTTATTCGCAATACTATAATATTAAGGATATATTAAAAGAAGAATATATTGAATACTTGTTAGTAAAATGCAATAAAAATTTTGTTAAAGAAAGCTTTAAAATCCCTGCAATGACCGAAAAATATTATTTATGTAAAATGTCTAAATATTTAAAAGCTATTAAAAATTATATTAATCAAAGTGTTTTAGAAAAAATTAATGCTAATGATATATCTGGTGCTGTTAAAGAATTAGGTGGTAAAAATGATACAGAAGAAGGTATTGCTAAACTAATATGCGCTGATATGAATAAATCAATATATAATAAACAAAAAGAAAGAGAATATGTATTAGAATTAGATATATCAGAAGAACAAAAAGCTAATAAAATTAAAAATATTGATGTGGAATTAAGAATATTAGAAGATAAATTAAAAGATTTAACAGATAGAATAACAGAAATTAAAAGTAAAACTTGTTCAATATGTCTAGATAATATTAAAGACCCTGTATTATTAGATTGTACTCATATATTTTGTGGTTCTTGTTTAATGCAATATTTAAATAATTCTAATATTATATATAAAAGATGTCCTGAATGTAGATGTGAAATAAAAAGTACCGAAAATTTAACTGCTATTATATCTGAAAAAGAAGAAAATGAAGTTGTAGAACTAAATAAATATAATATGATTGGTAAGGGGTTATTAAATAAAGAAGATACTTTATTAGAGATTATAAAAAATAATGATAAAGGTAAGTTTATAGTATTTAGTAGAATAGATTCATTTGCAAAAATAATAGAAGAACTTAATAATAATAATATAACATATGCATCTCTCAAAGGTCATACGTCTCATATGATGAATGTATTAAATAATTTTAAATCAGGTAAAGTAAAAGTAATCTTGCTCACAACACAATATGCAGGTTCTGGTATAGATATTAGTTGTGCGAGTGATGTTATTATATTACATTCAATGGATATTGATAAACAACAGGCAATTGGTAGAGCACAACGCGTTGGTAGACATGATTCATTAAATGTCCACAATCTATGCTACGATCATGAGCTACCTTCGCTACCTTCGCTACCTTCGCTACCATAATTATCGTGAATATTTATTTAATATATATATATATTAGAATAATATTAATGGATAATGGAGGAGGATTTCTTCCTAAAAAATTGGTAAATATTTTTAGACGTAAACCTAAAAATAGGCTACTACGACAACTAAGTATATCAAAAATATCAAAAGGCCAAAGTGTTAGTATAAATGACATTAACAAAGATAATAGATATGTTATTGCTGTAACATATCCATCGGGCACAAAACGTGTATATAATGATGTTACAATTAAAGATTACACTTTATCAAAAAATAAAGTAACAAGCGTATTATATGTTTATAATAAACATTATGCAGAATTTAAAATAAGAGATGGTAAATCACCATCTCCGCGCACAATTAAAAATTTTAGTTCAATTAAATTTTATTATACAAAAGAAAGTAATCCTATATCAACATCATTTTCTTTAAAATTAAAAGAAACAACGCCTAGAAATGTAACATTAGTATCTAAAAGAACTAAATCAAGTTCTAAAAAAACTAAGGTTGCACCAGGTCCAGCTCTACATAGTAATAGTGATTTCTTAAAGGGTGGAAAAAGTAAATTAAATTAAAAAATTGATTATTTTTATCTTTATTAATTTATACAAATTATAGAAGGCTTTTATTGCAAAATGGTAGATGTTCTCAATGCACTGACTAGGCCGTCCTCTATGTTGAGGACTTCTGGAACTCTCAGTACCAAACGAAAAAAATATAAAGATGGTACTGAAAGTTTTAATGAAAAAGAATTAGGATGTTTTACTTCAAAATATTTTGAATGTAATGATAATATGGTTGCACGTTTTTCAAGCGAAAAACAAAAAGAATATCTTAGTATTGCAGCAAAAATTGCTGAAAAATCACCTATGTATCCACATAAACATGGATCAATTATTGTATATAAGGATAAAATTATAGCATCAGGATATAATTATTATATGGGAGATTTCAGTATTCATGCAGAAGTTGCTGCTATATCCAAAATCAAAAAAAAGCAAAAACATATACTCCGCGATTGCGATATATATGTTGTTAGAATTGGCCCAAAAAGTTTCAATAATCCATTGAAATATTCTAGACCTTGTCCTAATTGTCAAGATACTATTATAAAAAATAACATCAAAAATGCATACTATTCTACATCATACGAATACGATGGTATTAGAAGTACAATTCATAAAAAGAATGAATGTGAATGTGTATTTATCTAATTATAATGTTAGAGAAACTTTTGGTATTACACGTTTTATATTCTTTTTAACAACAGTTGTTCTATCTTCTTCAAAAATACGTTTAAGTAATTCTTCACCAGATAAATCATTATATTGCATTATTTTACTTTTTATATCACCCATTTTAATTGGTACCTTACATTCTTTTACATTTGTTTTAATACGACCATGTTGTGTATTCAAATCATTATATTTATAATCAAACATAAACTTTTCTATTTTTCCATTTAATACCCTTTGATAATTTTTTCTTTCTTTTATTGCTGTTTGTAATTTACGAATTTGGTCGTCATATTTAAACCAATCATTAACAAGATTTTTAAAAGATTCCAACTCTTCTGTGGATGGTTCTACACGTTCTTCATTAATTACATCATCTACAACTGATGAAGATTCTGCCATTTTTAATAATTTATATACTATATTTAATCCTTAAATTATTTTAATATAAACATATTCAATGATTTAGTTTTTCTATCTCCATTATATTCTTCTATTAATTTACCATTTTTATACTTTAATATAGTTGGGAAACCTTCAATATTTTTCTTGTATTTTACTTGCAAAAGATTTATATTATTAGCTTCAACGTTTATTATAGCTATTTCTTCGCTTTTATTATATTTTTTAGATAAACGTTTCCATAGAGGCATTAGCTTTAAACAATGACCACACATATCTGAATGATACAATATAGTTACATTATTATTTTGTTTTAATATTTCATGAACATCTTTTTTACTATCTTTGTTGAGTTCAAATATCATTGTATCTAATTACTTAATATTATTTTTATTTAGTTAATAGTAGAATTATGCGTGATTATTTTATGCTTGACTGCGAAGAAGATTATAATATGAAAGATATCAGTTCTAAATTATCATGTGACAATATGTCATTATTATCAAAGGGTTATACAGAATATCAAAACAGAAACTTTGTTGATAAAATACAAATGGAAAAATGTATATTCAATAATAATTATCATAATGATATTTATAATATTAAAACCAATGAAAGTGAACTTAATAAAGGGTTTACTGTAAATAAAAAGAGTTGTATCTATAAACGACCAGTTTTTGATGAAGGTGAATGGGTAAATCAATATGATATATCTAATACATATAAAAATGGTATGAATTCGGGTAATTTATTTAATCATCAATCAAAAGCAAAAACAAACATAAAATCTAATTATAATGACCAATGTAGTGTTAATAATGAAGACTTTTCATATCTAGGTGAATGTAAAAAAGGGCCATTTGCAACATATACACAAACATTTACTAATAGTTATGATAATTGTATATAGTATTATAATAATCATCAATAAACATTTTAACAATTTTATATTTATCCTGACTTATTTTTCTTCCCAAATCTGTTTTAATATGTTGCATTAAAATTGTAGTGCGATACTCTATATTTTTTATTACGGTATCTATATTACTATTTCTTTTTACAATACCATATGTGAAATATCGTGATATTCCCATTGAACCCAATGATTCAATTCTATCCGCGTCTCTAATACAATCTAGCTGTTTACTCAAATTATAATCAATACATTTAGTATTTTTATTTTTCATTTCAATTTCTTTTGATAAACTTATATTACATGCTAAATAAACTACTTTATTTGTAGTATATATATCAACAATATTTTCAAAAAAGCTTCTTAATTTGTCTTCTTGACATTCTCCATTACTATATTTGTGGTCACATATATCATGCACTAATGCTGCAAGCATAACTTCAAATATTTCATTATCATTTAATTTTTCAGATATAGCAATTTTAGTTGCTAAGTTTTTCACTCTAAGTGCATGACTAAAATTATGAGATTCATCATAATTATCCATTATTTCATTAGCAAATAATTCAGTTTTATTTATTGCATTAAAATCCATACTATTCATAATACACATGATAATATATATAATATTTGATAGCGTATCATTTTTTAAAAATTGATTTTATATATTTATAATAGTTAAATCAGAAAATGCAATACGTAGGTGCACATATTAATCGTGATAAAACTATTGTGAAAACAATGGAAAATATTAAGAGTGCAGGAGGAAATGCATTACAAATATTTATATCAAGTCCACGTAGTACAGCTTTAACAGATATCGCAAAATATGATAGTGTTTCTCGCGAAATTAAAGAATATCTCACACAAAATAATTTTAAATTAGTTATACATTCTCCTTATGTTATTAATGTAGCATCAGAATTTAAAAATGGTAAACGTACATTAACTATTGATGAATGTTATTGGATAAAAACAATAATAAATCAATTGGAAATATCAGATTTAATAGGATCAATTGGTGTTGTTCTTCATGTTGGTAAACATGTTAAGCTATCTTATAAAGATGGTCTTGAAAATATGAGAACATTTATCAAGTATGTTTTAAATGATATTTCAAATAAAAAGTTAAATACAAAATTAATTCTAGAAACTCCTGCTGGTCAAGGAACAGAATTACTTACAGACTTAAAAGATTTTATTGAATTTTATAATAGTTTCACAAAAGATGAACAAATATATTTAGGTATTTGTCTTGATACTGCACATACATGGGCTCTTGGATATGATCTTAATGAAGCATATAATATATTATTTAGCAAAAGTAATGCTAAAAATATTACATTAATACATCTTAACAATAGTCTTGTTGAAAAAGGCGCTAGAAAAGATAGACATGCTACTATTTTAGATGGTATGATTCCCAATGACAAAATGAATGATTTTATCAAAAATATTAAAAAGAATAAAACCGTTATTATCCTTGAAACACCATCAAAAGATTATGATAAAGAAATAGCACATATTTATAATATTAAATAGTATCCTTAGCTAATATCCAATTTTCAGGCCGCAAATCATGTAATTTATTATTTTTATAATATGGCCCAAACCATACTTCTGGTGCTACAACATAATTTTTATTTGCCAGATATGCACCCATCCACGAAAATGTACTATTCGCAATTATGAAATTGTAACATGATGACATTAGTAACATTTGTTTCCAATCAGGAATATTGTCTGCAACTTTTTTATAATTCATATTTGGATAATGATTATTGATGATTTTAATATATTCATTAACAATATTATTATATAATCGTCACAATTATCTATATAATATGATAACATGTTAAATAACATAAACATCTGAGATTACCTAATCCAGAGTGCAAGTAAATGCCTACCTTCTTCATTTTATATATTTCAAGACCTTATATAAATAAGTAAAAAGATATTGAAAATTATTATAAAAATCTACTAAAATAAAATTCTGAACTAAGAGCAAAAGAAAGATTCTCTAAAATTGCTGAAGAATGGCAAAAAACAAAAAATTAAATATCATTAATTATCTTTAATATTGTTCCAAATCCTTCTGCTACATTAAGTTCATTATTATCACTCATCATTCTTATATCAAAATGCATCCATTTATTTCTATATTTTTTATCTATGAAATTCATAAGAAATAAACTTGCCATAAAATCATCGCTCTTTTTGCATTTATATCCGCTATTTTTAACATCTGCTATATTAGATTTGATATATTCCATATACTCCACCCATGGTGGTATTCTTATTATTTTTTCTCCAACATCTTTGCATTTACTAACAGCGATGCTAGATAATTTTTCATTCAATGTAAAATAAGAAAAACTTGTATGACAATATGTATCACTGGCAG
>Ga0209666_1000590_pt1 | contig 27830 bp, 41 predicted proteins | sample SaaInlV_125m_DNA_FD_184679 | JGI IMG/M metagenome (GOLD analysis project Ga0209666, IMG submission 184679) | Marine microbial communities from expanding oxygen minimum zones in the Saanich Inlet - Saanich Inlet SI037_S3LV_10m_DNA (SPAdes)... | ecosystem: Environmental > Aquatic > Marine >...
TGGGACAGGCGAGACAATTAAGGGCCTATTCAATTTTGATGGTTATTATATTTTTCCACTGGATGATGAATGATGATACTTGTGCTTTAACACAATTGGAAGCTAAAATATTTGGAAAAGAACCTTCACAAACTTTTACTTCGCAAATAATTAGTCCAATTTACAAAATTGATGATAATAAATCAAAGGATTTAATTAAAACTGTATTTTTCCTTTTGTGGTTGTTAACTCAATGGAGATTGGGTCGGTTTAGTGTAAAGGAATTCACTGAAAACTGATCTTTCAATTAATTCATTTCTTTTGAATTCCATTGTATTTTTATTATTTTGAAACAAAATGAGACAAATTGCATCTGCTATATCATGCTTTCTGTCTAATTTATTGTAATAATAATTATCTTTCAAATATGGATATGCAATTTTTTCTGTGTACTCTTTTCTATTTTCATAACTTAGATGTCCCAACCCAAAATACGCATGCATTGCATTAGGTGAAACCAATAATGATTTGGGACGAGTAATATAATTAATAAGACACTCAACATTAGTAAAACCACCAGGTGGTTGTCTTTCTATAACAATTTGTTCCGCCTCTTGGAAAAAAAATTTATGGTCATCAATCATCAATGGAACTAAATCAACAATGTCATTAGATTTAATATATTTATAATCTCCCAAAGAAATCTTTTTACAATCAATAATTTCAATAATATCAGTTTTACTACATTCAGCTAGAACTAGGGCTAAATTATGATATCCTATATCTATGCCTAATATTTTCATACCTAGTTAAAGAACATTTATTTTCTTTATATAATGTAAATGAATAAGAGTGATAAACAACAACTTGCCATAATTGTACTTATTTTCATTTTGATTATTGCATTGTCAATGATCATATATATGACTAGGAACTTTACAAGAGAAACTGTAAAAATTATTCCAATGCCAATTCAAACCCAGGAACCAAGACCAAGATTTGAACCTGGTTTTACAAAAGATAGACCAGACACTAGGGATACACCAGAATTTCGTGGACCACCATTGAAACATTATAAACCAGGTCAGGTTCAACAAGTTGGTATTATCCACGACCCAGTAACAAAGGACAGTCTTCCATTGTTTGGAAAAGAAACACCTTATCGTAGAGACAGTTACATGTATTACACGACAGACAACGGATCCCTAGGTTCCAATGCGTTGATGTCTTTACCACTTGTTATTAATGGTAGGGACTGTGATGATCAACACGTTGGGTGTAATGAACTCTATGGTGGTGAATTGGTTTCAGTCTTTGGTAAAGATAATCAATATGAGGCTAAAATTTATCGCACAGAAAACTTTTATTAAGTAATTATATAAATGACTTGGTTGGTGTATCATTACACTTGGTGTCCATTTTGTAAAGCCGCATTAAAAATATTGAAAAATAAAAATCAAAAAGTTAAGAAGATTGATATTGAAAAAATTGGTGGAAAAGACAGGGTTATAAAAAGTTTAAAAACAGTGGGTCTTCTTTCGGAAAAATCAAAACATGATACAGTTCCAATAATTTTTAAAAAATATAAATTTATTGGAGGTCTTAGGGAACTTAAAAAATTATATAAATAAATAGTAGATGTCTGGTAGCAAGGACAGTGAAATTTCCAAATTATTAAAACAGGCAAAATTTAACAATATATCACAACCATCTCCTAGTACATCATCGGCATCTAGGAAATCTAGACCATTGTCCCCAACTAGAAGCACTGCTCGTTCTATAAGACAAAAAACACCAGGACCTGCAAATATAAATAGTTCTCCAGCGCGCGAATCTAAAAGTGTAAAAAAACCATTTGTGCATAAATACATTCGTGTTAGAAGTGGAACTAAAACCAATGAAATACCAAGTTGGTTGGAAAACATTTTTAATAAAAAGTGATATTGAACTTTTTACTCATTAACTTTTTGGCACCATTCATAGATGGAACACTCCAAATGAGCCAACGAGACCAAAACCCTGCAGTTTTTATTCCTGAAGGCTTCCAATTTTCAAGATGTGAATTGGAAACATTCAATAAACCATTTAAAACACGCTTTGGGTTCTTTTCTTTTTTGAGGGACGCTGAGATGTATGGTGAGGCGCCATGTCTGATGAGATATGAACGCATTCTGAGGGGATTTTTGTGGAGGGTGAAATCACTGTATCCCCTAGCACCAAAATCAACTGTATCCCCGTCTTCAAAAATCACACGATATTTCTTTCTGGAATTTGGGCTTTTTATGAGTTTAACTCTCATACCTATTTTATTACAACAATTAATTTTGGAGAGACCTAGCAATCCAACTTTTTTCTGGTGTAAAAGATGTTCTTTTTCTTTTCTTGGGTGATTCTGTTCTTGCTTTTATACTTTCAGATGTATGTGTTCTTTTTTTATTCAAAAACATTTTTATAACATGTCTCTTTTTTTCCATTAAATTTGGAAACTTATTTGTTGCCATTAAAATATTATTAAAATTATTTTTTGATAATGTGACACCTTTTTTTGTAGAATATGATGTAATAAATTTTTTAATTCTTTTTTCATCGTTTTGAAAATTCATCATAGCTTTTTTAAACAATGCTTTTCTATCATTCATATAATATTACAACATTAATTTATAAAAAACCCGGCAGCTATTGAATATACAATTATATATATTAATGAAACAACGAGGGAATATAATTCTCGGAACACAATTCCATAACTTAACACAGACCAAGAATACATATAATTAATGAAAAAAACCACGGGTGTATATTGTCCATTTACTGTCATTCCAACTCCTAGGGATAGTATCATGTGAGCAAATGCTATAAGTGGTAAATGGACGAAATGAATACACCCCAATAACACAAAAAAGTGTACAAGTGTTAATCTAGCGAACCATCGCCAAGCTCTTGGTTTAAAAAATAATCCATCTGCTTCTGGATCAGTCCTGGGTAATATTGGAACAACTATTTCAACATTCTCATCATAAACATGTGCCAACGCCAAACTGTTATCAGGATGTCTAACATATCTCCATATATCCATAACTTATATTATTCTTACTCTCTTGCTTTTAACTATCCCAAGTTGGAATTCTCAATAAATCTAATAATACTCGATCTTAATTTTTAAATAAATGAAAATTATTTAAAACTTAAGACTGTTAAGTACGCTTAAGGCCAGCTCTTTAAACCAGGCTCAGACACCCTGACTTTATATAAAGGTTGTCAGGGACGGGATTCGAACCCGCGAGGTCAGGGACCACTGGATATCTCAAGTCACTCTCATACATTAATTTTCTTAAACCTTTAAGCCTCCAAATGTTTTCTACACCTGGCTGTATACATGTCTGTGTCACCCACAAGTATGAGATCTTGGTTTGAAACTGTCCTCACTGTGAATGGACCTAGGGTTCCATTGTTGCACTTAGTGCAAAGTGCTTTGAGTTTTTTCACCGTGTCAGCCATTGGTATGCAATCAAGCATTTCTCCAAATTTTCTTTGTTTGTAATCACCATCTAGACCAGCCATTAAAACATTTTTGTTTTGGACAAGACATTCTTCTGCAAATGCTTTGAGATTGACAAAGAATTGTGCTTCATCAATTGCAATAACCTCTGCTTCTTGAAAGAGGGGTTCGTTGAGGATTGATAATAATGAATTTGTTTTCAAGCATTTAAATGTGACATTATCATGTGTTTTTAAAACTTCTTCATTTGACCTTGTATCTTGTGAAGAATTAATGACTAATATTTTAGAACCAATTATTTTATATCTTTTTAGTTGTCTTATGAGTTCGGATGTTTTACCCGAAAACATATTACCCATTATTATATCAAGACTCATTTTCCCTCTCTAATTCTATCCTGTTATTTTTAATTTCATCTTCTGGCTGCAGCATTTCTACGACAATATCATAGAGTAAGTTGAGTAAAGCACCCTTATAGACTAGAAACCCGAGAAGTGTTGCGGTGTAATCAAAATCAAACGCAAATGGAGCATTATTCCAAATAGCTTCAAACATGAAAGTTCCCACTGGAACAAGTAATTCATTTGGAAATGGTGAAGATGTTTCAATATTATCTACTCTTTTTGTTAATGTATTCAAGTAAACCATGGACGAAACGGTTCCGAGCATGGCCGAAACACCTTCTTCTGCTCCTTTACACACAAAGTATCCCGTTGTGAGTGCACACCCATATTGAATAGTATTTTTCCTAATTCCTTTTTTTAGGGAACTATAAGTTTGTGGAGTTTTACAAACTATGTTCATTACAAATTATTTGATTCTCATTTTTAAGTTATATACATTTTTTAATGAGAATGATGATTTTCATTAAAAAGTGTTTTTAATTATAAACCCTAATTTATCGATTAATTTGAGAATGCTACCCCGGCCATACCGTTCTTTATGCGTAAAATATTGTAGTTCACAGCGTAAACTCGGTTGTTAAGTGAGTCACCCCCTTGTGGGCTTGAGAATGTCAATTTAGCTGTATCGAGACGAGAGAAATTTATTGACCCTGTTGGTTGGGATTTGGCGAGGTTGAGGCAGAATGGCCATGTGAAAACTGGTGCGGCTTGTAGGCAGTCCGCTGGAAGAGATTGGCAGTGCATCTTTGGAACAACTGTGTGGTGGTATTCTGGTGTGGTTCCCTCAAATAGAGCTGTACCGTTGATGTAGAGAGAAGAATCATTGAAGGTGAAAGCAGTGTCCCAAGATGAGGAGTAATCATCTTGTTTACCAGACACATAGTGGACAGCCTTCACTGGGTGATTGAAGTAAGTCAAGTCAAATTCTGTGTCTAGGTTTGAACTCGCTGGTTGATGTTGAACTTGGGTGATGAGAATTTCATGTGGTTGTTCTGTGAGGAACTTGCGTTCATCTGTATCCAAGTAAGCATACATGGCATACACCTTTGGTGTAGAACCAACTAGAAGGCCTGGACGACACTTAATTCGGACTTCAACTTCGTGAAACTGTAGGGCAGCCAATGGAAGAGCCTTAGTCCAGTCTTGGGAGAAAAAGAATGGAATCACATAGCTGTCTCCATTACCACCGCTACTTTTTGCGTTTTCTGCAACCTTGTTGCAAGTGACCGCAGCGGAAGACTGAGCCTGTGTTTCATTGTACAAAACATTGTGAACACCTTGAACATACAAGGAATCCATGGTAACAACTGGTTGACCTCCGATCATCAAAGTAAATTCACTTGGTGTTGTGTTAGAACTAAAGAAACCATTGCTGTTTTCTTCAGCTGAAGCAATGGAATCAGCTTCAATCCAAAGGTAAGTTAACAAATCACCCTTGGACTTGATTGGAATTGTAACTTCTGAATTTCCTGTGAAAGAACCGATGTAATCAATACGCTCTGGCTTGAGAGAAAAATTTGTATGGCGTTTATAGTTTTGTCTAAAAAATGACACTTGGGGGTCCCCCGTTATATAGGCATCCTGGACCCCCTTGGAAACGAGGCTTATTAAGGCTGACATTTATTAACTCTTTACATTTTATTTTCGCTTAAAAATTTCAATCCAGCTTATATTAAGCATGGTGACATTTCAGGCGCTTACCTGGGAAGCTAGGGATGAAGATGATGTTCATATTATAAGCATCTTTGGTAGAACAGAAGATGGAGCGTCTGTATGTGTATCCACAAAATTTGAACCATTTTTCTATGTCAAACTCAAAGAAAACGAGGGGAGAAATGGAGCTCAAGTTTTGTTTAATAAATTGAAAAAGATATGTCCTGGGTGTCTGGAAAGATTTGCTATGTCCCAAGCCATAGATGTTTGGGGTTTTCAAAACGGTAAAAAATCTACTTTCATTAAACTCTTTTTCAAATCTCTCAAATCTTGTAAATATGTTAATAGTATTTTAAGAAGAGCTCTCCCTGATGAATTCAGACCAAGAAGAGTGTATGAATCAAACCTAGAGCCAATGCTTAGGTTTATGCATTTAACTGGTATAAAATCAACAGGTTGGATTGATGCTTCTCAATCGTGTATTCAAGGTGGATACGCACACACGGATATCGATTTATTCTGTACTGATTGGAAGAAACTCAAGGGTGTGGAAAAAGACGATGTAGCACCTTTCATATATGCTTCCCTGGATATCGAATGTAATAGCTCCACAGGTAAATTCCCTGACCCAGAAAACGAAGGGGACTGTGTATTCCAAATAGCCATTTCTCTCATTAAGTACGGAGAAACAGAGCCATACAACAAGACTTGTTTATGTTACAAGAACACTGATACAAACTTAGAAGGTTCTCATATTATCAATTACAATACTGAAAAGGAATTGTTAATTGGTTTTAGAGAGTTTTTACTTCGCCATGATGTGGATACAATAACGGGGTGGAACTTATTTGGTTTTGATATGAACTACATTTATACTAGGGGTGTTGTATGTGGGTGCCCCCGTAGTTTCTTCAATTTAGGTAAACTGAAAGATCATCACAGTAAGATTGTAGAAAAAAATCTATCATCAAGTGCACTGGGTCACAACGAATTAAAACTCCTCAAAATGCCAGGTAGATTTATTTTTGATATGTTTTTTGAGGTCAAAAAGGGATACAAACTTGATTCTTATAAACTTAACTCTGTATCCAAGCTTTACCTTAATGGTGAGGAAAAAATTGATATGCCAGCAAAAGAAATGTTTGCTCGTTTTGTTGAGGAAGACCCAGTTAAGTTACGAGAAGTTGCTGAATACTGTATTCAAGATACCCTTTTACCAATCAAACTTGACAAAAAACTTTGTATTCTCACAAACTTGTTAGAGATGGCTAAGGCAACTTGGGTTCCTATTGATTACCTATCAGAAAGAGGTCAGCAAATCAAAGTATTTTCACAGCTTGCTAAAAAAGCCAAGGAACTAGGTTTTATTATTCCAGTTATAAGACAGGGCCAAGAACCAGAAGCGTCATATGTGGGTGCAACAGTTTTGGACGCCCATAAAGGAGCTTATTATAAACCAATCACGGCTCTCGACTTCGAGGGTTTATATCCCAGTATTATGATGGCTCATAACCTATGTTATTCGTCATTAGTGATGGATCCAAAATATGAGAATATACCAGGAGTAGAGTATGAGTCTTTTAAAGTTGGCGACATTACATATAAATTTGCTCAGAATGTTGATTCCCTTCTTCCGAGTATTCTTAAGGAGCTGAAGATGTTCAGGAAACAAGCAAAGCGAGATATGGCAGCAGCCTCAGGGCACATGAAAGAGGTCTACAACGGAAAACAACTCGCGTATAAAGTAAGTATGAATAGTGTCTACGGGTTCACAGGAGCTGGACGGGGGATGCTCCCATGTGTGCCAATTGCTTCTTCAGTCACCCTTATGGGAAGGTCTATGATTGATATGACTAAGAACTATGTAGAAAAGAACTTCCCTGGTTCAAAAGTTCGGTACGGTGATTCAGTCTCAGGAGATACTCCTATTGTAATCCGCAAAAATGGTATCATTTCTTGTGTTGAAATTCAGAAACTTTGTTCAAAGTATTTTACATATGGGGACAAGGAATATGGTATGACAGAAGGTTTAGATGTATGGACTGAAAAAGGTTGGACACCTATTGAACGGGCAATTAGACACAAAACCACAAAGAAGATGTATCGCGTCTCAACTGGTTTGGGTATTGTTGATGTTACAGAAGATCATAGTCTTTTGGATAAACATGCTACTATAATTAAACCAATTGATTTGAATATTGGTTCTGAGCTACTTCATGCAGATAGTTCAAAGATTAAGTATTCCAATATACCAGTTGATTTGGACACTAAGTCCATTGAAATGATGGGTAAATACTACGCACGGGGTGAGATAGACCATGTGTCTTCAATGATTTTGAATGGCCCAGATGAGTATGTGGATCATTTTATTTTTGGTTTTTTTTCAGAGAATATCTATTTTGAATTTGATTCAAAGGTCAAGTGTGCCGAAATGTATTTATTGTGTCGCCGTTCCAAACACCCAATGATTTTTTATTACAAAAATGGTCGTTATTGTATTGAGTTTGGAAACAATAAAAACAACGCAAAAACGATTAAATCTATTGAATATTTGGGTGAAACCGAGCAGTATGTGTATGACCTAACTACAAAGTCTCATCATTTTCATGTTGGCCCTGGTGAGATTGTGGTTCATAACACAGATTCTGTAATGGTTGAGTTTGATGTGGGTGATAGAACTGGTGAAGATGCGATTGCATACAGTTGGGAGTTGGGTGAGAGAGCTGCGAATGAATGCACAAAATTATTCAAAGCCCCAAATAACCTTGAACTTGAGAAAGTGTATTGTCCTTACTTCCTTTATTCAAAGAAGCGTTATGCGGCTAAACTATGGACTAAGGGCAAGGACGATAAAATGAATATGGATTACATTGACATCAAGGGTCTTCAAGTTGTGCGCCGTGATAATACACCATATGTTAGGGAAGTATGTAAAGAGTTGTTGGATGTTCTATTATCAACAGATGACCCAGAGCCAGCTAAAGCTTTAGCGCATCAGAGGGCAGTTGAACTTTTAGATGGTTCTGTTGAGAATGAAAAACTTTTATTGTCCCAACAACTGGGTGATAAATACAAAAATAATAATTTACCACATGTTGCAGTTAGGGATAAGATGAGGGAGCGTCGCCCTGGTTCAGAACCACAATCTGGAGATAGAATTCCGTATTTATTGGTTGATACAGGGGACCCTCGCGCCAAGGGTTATGAGAAATCAGAAGACCCTGTTTGGGTTAAAGAGCATAATCTACCCATTGACTATCGGTACTATTTTGATAAAAAATATTTGAATCCAATTTGTGACCTTATAGAGCCTCTGGTTGAGAACCCAAAGGAAGATATATTTGGAGATTTGATTATTAAGAAGATTAGAGGGAGAAAGAAGTTAGTCCCAGATAAAAACCAACCGAGCGTGTTAGATATATTTAAAAAATGGGAGCTAATGAATAGTAAGACATGACAGTATTTGATGAGCTTGAAAGACTCGTCGATGGGGAGGTTGAGAGACGAATGACCCAAAGACTTACCAAATATGCTGAAAAGATATCAGCAGTTCATGGAATTCCTTTACGAATTCTCCTTAGGGATATGCCAACGGGTGATGAGGGAGATGATAGGTGCCAAGGTCTTCTAAAAGATGGAAAGAGGTGCTCTAGGAGATCCAAGACAGATGGGTATTGTTTAACTCATCTTCATCAGAAAAAATCTGTGGAACCTATACAGATTGTTTCAGATGTGCAACATAATCACTCATTCCCACCTATATTTAAACATGATTGTCCCGCATGTCAAAAGACACAACAAGATACGGCTATGAGGCCTAATTTTTTACCACAATTCCCTACTTCTTAAGGATGTGTTTATTGTTTTCAATATAACTGATTATATCATTGACAATACACCACCTGAGAAAGTTTAATTGACTAACCGTTGTAGAAATTGTTTCCTTATCGTGTAGAGTAAAATCAATCCTCTCGGTCCTACAAAATGGGTCAAATGCGCGTTTGCTGTATCCATCCAAGGATGCCTTGTATTGGATATGAACAGGAAAGTCTTTACCATCTCTCGTTTTATACCTTGTCTGATTTGATTTAGCGTAGTTCGTTATAAACCACTCAATGTTCCGCAAGGACACTCCCTTTCTGTGGTGTATAACATCTAGCAATTTGTCCGCGTTATTAGAAACACTGTAAAATTTATTGAGAGAATTTAACAATAATTGTTGAGACTGAGTAATCATTACAATCTATTATACACTATTCTTTAAATGTTTATCTAACCCTAGGTTCCAACGACATATCTGTTCTGTTGTCCGAGTGTATATTTTGGGTAATATTTGCCTTTTTGGTTTCATACCTGTTTCCCTTTCTCTCATAACATTGGGGTTGAAATGTAATTTATTTTGAAAACATCCAAAACAAACCCTTTTTACTTTCATTCCATAAAATTTCAACAATGATACGTTGTAATCCAAATCAATTGGGTTTTTTATAAAAAATGCCATGCTTTTTATCATTGTATGAAGACACCCATTATCATCAAAATATACATCAACAGGGCGACCGCACTGAAAGCACTGTCTTTCCCACCTGAACGACATATAATAGTATTATTTTATTTCTTTATTACAGAATGCTTTGGCAAATTATTATCATACTTGTCTTAATTCTCATGATTATGAGAAGTAGTCAACCATCTGTGATTGATAAACTTGTTAAACAGACAGCAAAGTATGCAACATTGGCGCAACAAAGTGATGCACCTCTTATTGCTATTATGCACGCAAATTATGCCATGGCGCATCTTGAATTCTTAACAAGTATTGCTTCATATCATCAGATAAACAGAACAACTGGTATAGATGTAAAAGTATTTATAGAACATGTCATGAAAGTTCAAGAAGAAATTACAAAAAAAGTTGTTCAAAAAATACCAGCACTCCAAGGTGAAATTGATTTATATTTGTCTTCAATTGCATCAAATAATTAAAGAAACAAACCTTTACATATCTAAATGATGTTCCCTTGTCATAAGTTTTTATTTGCATATGTGTTTTTTCAATACCTAAGTTTCTGGGCTTTGTGGTTGGAGCACATCAGAATTAGAAATGAACTCTACTACATGGCTGAAGGAACCTCTTCGTTGGGAAGTTGCGAAGGAACAATCTGGGAACACGAGGACGAAGGTGAAGAAGTTTCATCCACCCCAACGGAAACCAGGGGGTGCTCCTGTTTTGGGAGAAAACGAAAAACTCCAAAGAGCCTTGGAACGGATGAGAAAAAGCAAGAGTGAATGGGAAAACAAAAGAAATTCGAGACAAACTCAAATTTTTAGAAGATAAATTTATTTTTATAATATATATATTAAATGAAACTACAATCATCTATAATTGCCATGGCATTGTTCATCGCCATAACATATGCCGCCCCCATGGTTATAAAAAAACCAACTAACGTAAAACCAATAGACGACCTTGTCAAGATGTCAATTGTTCAGAGGGAATACATGATGGCTGGTACAATTTTGATTGGTATCATTGCTTTCCTCACTGATTATTTCATGAAAAGGCAAGATTAAATTGTTCCCTAATTTTATCTGGATTCAACAATTCCTTCGTATGGCTATGATCCATATGACGCAATCGTTTATCATACGCATCTTGCATAAATTCTTGAAGTTGAGAAAAGTCGGGGTCTCCCCACTCCATACCTTTTTGAAACAAGAAATCATCACTTGGAAGAGTTGTCATTCCACATTTAATAGTGTAATCACTCTTAATGTATTCACCAGCTGCACCATATTCTGGTAAAATAACTGGTTTATTATGGAGTGCTGCTTCCACAGCTCCCATGCCAATACCCTCAGAATGACTAAATGCAACATAACAATCACCCTCGGTATGAATTTTATCCATATCTTCGTCAGACAATAATTGATTAATTACAGTGACCCTTGGGATATTTATCTGAATTGGTTGGTTACATGTTGCTTTTACCAACAAGTGTGTATCTGGATTATTCATCCGAACAAATGCTTCCAATATCTTGTTAAATTGTTTTCTCTGATCCGCAACATTACCAATATGATAAAAAACATATGGTTTATTTTCCTTTACAATTGGTGGCAAAGGTCTAATTGTGACATGTGCATGTATCATAAAAAAATCAGTTTCTGGAAATTGTCTGGAAAAGACACGATGACAGAATTCACTCGCAACAGCGACTTTATCAAAAAGTTTGAATAAATCACCATATGATGGGTGCACAGTCTCAGTCTCACAAATTGACATACACACCAAGTTTTTACAAATTTGTCTCAATCTTGGAATAACATTTAACCAATGAGGCACTGGGAGCGCAAAAATAAACATGTTGTCACATGGTTTTATTGGGTGTTGTCCCATTACTGTATAGGGACACCCCAAAAGTTCCGCGTATTTATTACATAATTGGCCGATGCCTGAGTTAAGACCTGGGCCAATTACTTGGATACTCATACTAATATAAAAATAACTAAATTGTTTAAGCCTTATGACCCGCTGGATATTGCATGTCTGAAGAACCCCCGGTCTCTCCAGGTTTAAATATCCAATATACATTCGCATCGAATGTTCTATCGCCGTGGTCTTGGACTTTAATCACATCACCAGACTTTACACTAAGGTATGCACTGTCACCTCTTCTCCAACCCATACTTGATTCTTTACGCTTCCATTGAACCATGTGCTTATCATTAATCCATACATCTATACCAGTGGTTCTTCTCACACCTGAACCTTTCCACCAACGAGCGCGTATGTCAAGAACCCCAGTTGTTCCTTTTTTACCTGGAATTACATATGTTTTAGCGCTGTCACCAGATGGAGATGTTCTTTCAGAGCCTGTATTACACATTTGTATCTCTTCATCACCCTTATTCTTGGGACACGCTTTTCCACCATATTGTGGGTTTCTGGCAATATTATAAATACGCTTTTGATCTCCTTGAGCTGCATTGGAACATTCAGTCCAATCACTCCAAGAACCCTCACAATCAACGGGACAAGGAGATGTATCACATTCCTTTGTTTCTATCTCACCACCAATGAGGACATTTCCCGTGCTATCTTTGCATACATTTCCTCCATTTGCTGAATGTTTTGAAATTGTGAATTCTCTTGACATGGTTGGTTTTTGATTGGGACTACCAGCTGAATCCCAACAAGCCCCAGAACCAGAACTACATGTTGACCAATCACCCCAAGAACCCTCACAATCGATTGGGCATGGTATTTGATTACATCTTTCTGTCTGAGTTCCACCTTGGGAATATGGGCATATTTCACCACCATGTTTAGCTTCTTGTGTTATATTGTAAGTTCTTCTTCTTCTCCCTGTATTACCACAACTGGCGCTGCAAGGACTCCAATCACTCCAATCACCTACACAATCAATTGGTGCTGGTGGCGCTGGTGATGGCGCTGGTGGCGCTGGTGCTGGCGCTGATGGAGAACTAGTTGGTGGGACATCTGGTGTGGTGTCACCTTCTTCAATCTCCTCATCTTCCTCATCTTCTTCACTTTCATCGATCCCAACAACCCCTTCATCAACCCCATCAACCACATCAACCTCATCAACCTCATCAACCTCGTCAACCTCGTCAACTTCTCCATCATCTTCACCTATTGATGAACCATATGTTCTATTAGTAACAGTAAAAGTGTTAGAAACCGGTATATTATTGGAAGTTTCATCTTCATCTTCTTCTGTTTTCATTACACCCACGGCAACAAGAATAAAAATTACAAACATGGCTAAGAAAAATAATATAGCACCAATTAATATTGGATCCATTATTATGTTGTCGTCTTATAATTTACCTAGACATTTTTTTGTCGTGTGAAAAATAAGTAGCTCAACCCAAGCATAAAAACACATAACATCAAATATACAAATGGATATTTTTTCTTCTGTGCCTCTTCCATCTCTGCTTGGGTTGGAATTTTTACAACATTTGCATTGAGTTCATCAATTTTTTTATTGAGTTGGGTTAATGCTTGAAGCATTTGAACTTCCCTATCTGGTGGTTTTTGTCTTACATCTATTGTTGTGACTTCTACAATCATGTAAAAATAACACGCCGTTCTTAATGGAATATAATCATCGTCTGCTTGGTATTCTCGTAATCTAAAATTTAATTTCTGCATTGATATGGGATTAAAATAATTAGTTTTTCTGTTATGTGGTTGCCATTGTTTATCTCTTACTACAATATCATTAGCTGAACCTGTAAAGTTTCTATCAAGGGCAATTCTAGCCAATACATGACCTTCTCGTTCATCTAAAAGTTGTGCTCTTTTTGGTATATCATCACACATGATGTTTATAAATTTTGCACCATTTATATAACCAGAATCATTTTTACCAACATTTGTTATGTAAAAATCAACTAATTTGAAACCGATAACTTTTGACATGTCTTCCATATGCAAATTTGATTCTAAACTCAAATCAAGTGTAAAATCACCATTTACAACATCTACCATTTCTGAATCAATAATGACATATTGTGTCTTTTTAGGAAGTTCGTTTAAGTCAAGCTTCATCTGTAATGTATCAATATAAAAAATAGACACCCTTTTCAACAAATGTATTCGCACCTTGCGTCATTCTGGATTTATGTATTGGCTCTTTATTACAAATTTAGACCCAAACCCCCATATTATGTGAGACAACACAGGGAAGAAACATCACTAAGTCGGGTGTGGTTAAATTTACCAAAATGGTTTAAGAGAACATGGTTAGATGTTGACCTGTATTTCCATAACCTAAGTAAAAGAATACACCGTTGGTACAATAAGAAAAATGTCTGATTTCATCCCCCTTGTTACAGACGAACAAAAAATTGCGTTTTTTAGGGCGACTGAAAAACTATGTCCCGATGTTCAGCGTGTTATTTGGTATATGTATCTCAAAACCTTTGAACCAGAATGCCCCCCCGCACCAAAAAAAATCAGGGTATTCATAGAAAATGAAGAATTTTTTTATTGATACATCATATAATGAATACTCGTTCAAAAAAGGGAAGTGACAAAATGCAACAAATAATTAACAAGGAAGTAGCTGCCGCCCGAAAGACAATGAAAGAAGCTAAGGAAACCCTAAGAACAAAAGTTAAAAAAACTATAAAAAAGGCGTCCCAAACTCTTAAAAATAAAGAAAAAAAACCCCAAAATATTATCAAAAAAAATATTACACAAAACGTTGAAAACATGAATAAAATAATTTTTGAAAATAACAAAATGATAAAAAAAATGAAAAACGAAATTAAAAAAATTAAAATGAATAATAAGAGTATAATGTCTCCCGTCGCAAGCCCCCTTGCTTCACCAATGAAACCCCTTCCTAAAACCGCAAATAGAAAAATAAATAATATAATGATGAAAAATTTGTAAGTATCGAAACAATAATAAAAAATTGGAATTTAGAATTAATGAAATCAGAGTGGAACACTAAACGCAAAAACACAACAACTCCTTATACCAAGGGTGGATTTGGATTTGTGTAAATTCATAACTTAAGAATAATACACGATTAAAATGTAGTTAAAATGTCATACACAGTTTTTGACACTGAGACTACAGGTCTCCCCAAAACACGACAATCGCCAACCAAAGATAACTTAGAGTGTTGGGACGAGTGTCGTATTTTGTCTATCGCCGCTATAACATATTCATCCCGTGGTAGAGAACTATCTAGGTTCTATACAGTTGTTAAACCCGATGGCTTCAAAGTTGCCGCAACAGAAGTTCATGGAATTACAGAAGAAGAAGCTAATACAAATGGTGTTCCGTTTGAAGAAGCATACAAAAAGTTTATTGATATGACCCATAATTCCCAAAAAATTATTGGACATAATTTAAAGTTTGATATTGATGTTCTAAAAGCTGAGACTATACGAAGAAAACTTGACTTTTCGCCACTTGAATCACTTGAACCAGTATGTACTTTGGATCTTGTAAAGAAATGGTATGGAAAACCAAAGAAACTTGTTGTTATTTACGAAGAATTGTTTGGAAAGGAATTTGAAGGAGCTCACAATGCATTGTTTGATACACAGGCTTGTGCAGAGGTATATGCTATTATCAAAGATGATCCAAGAAACTACAAATCTATTCCACAAAAAAAGATTATACTCAAAGCATCTGAGGTTGCAGCTTGTATTGGCAAAAATCAATACAAAAGACCACAAGAGGTATTGGATGATATGTGGAAAAAATATTCACCCGAGACATTCAAGGGTAAAACAAAGGATGACTATGCGATGGAAGCAATTGAATCTGATAAAAAAGCAACTGAAATTTACAAAGAAGTAGAACGGGCATCTCCCAAGAATTCTTCAGAAGTTATGAAAATAATGGATGAGGTTTCTATTCGTTTGAAGGCAGCTTCAAGTCTTCAACTGAGAGATTTCTACGGCGTTAAGGATTTTTTACGAAAAACTTTATTTACCAATTTTGGAACTAAAAATGAATCAAAAACAGCTAATGCCGATTCAGCAAACCTTTATGAAGATGATACATTTTACAAATATAAAGTATGTGAAATTGAGGGAACAACATATGAAATTGTTGGGAGAATTGACCGATTTGAAATGGGTGATTTTAATCAAAAGATATTGGTTGAAATTAAAAATCGGACGAGATGTCTTTTCAATACCGTTAGGGAATATGAATCTATTCAAGTTCAAACATATTTACAAATGGTTAAATTGAATATGGCCCGTTTAGTTGAACAACATAATAATGAGCGTAAAAGTTATATTATTATGAGAGACGATGAAAAATGGGACAGAGAAATTATACCCAAATTGAAAGAATTCTGTCGTGTGTTCCACGGAAACCTAAGTCAGTGAAATAAATATCTTTTTTTTATAAAACAATGTTTGAAAAGGTTGTAACTTTTTTAAAATTTCTTTTTGAAGATGAAGATTATTACTCTCATCCACCATCTCCACCCCCGGAGATACCACATGATTTACCAACTAAAATGGAATATGCTATAAATGAAGCCGGTGAAAAGGTTTTAATAGAATACATTCACATACTTTCAAACAAATATCTGCATTAATAATATAGTATAAAATGTCTGTATCAAAATTTGTAATGCTACTTATGAACTCAAGAAACCAAGCTCATATGTTCCACTTGACAACTAATTCATACGCTCAGCACAAGGCTCTTCAAAAATACTATGAACGCATTGTGCCTCTCCTTGACAGTTACGCGGAAACATATATTGGAACCCTAAATGGTCGCATGACATTAAACCAGCCAAATTCTCGCTATATTCAAGACCCTAAAAAGGCTAAGAAATATTTCCAGGATTTACTTGCTAGGGTTAAGAAAATAAAACTTCCAAAGGATAATGCTCTTAAAAGTATTCAAGATGATATTGAAGTTTTAATTAAATCAACTCTTTATTTGTTAAAATTAAAGTAATTCAAACACCTAAGTTTATCTCACATTCTCACGGGGTCAATTCAAAATACCTCTGACAATGGAAGTTCAGCTTGCTCAACTTACACAATTGGTTCAATCCCTCCACGAAAAGTTGGACGGTGTCATTGAAGAAAACAAACATCTTCGCTCTTTATTTGAAAATACGATAAGAGCACCACCACCAAAAAAGAAAGAAGCTCGTTCTCAAAGACAACAATGTTGTGGCATTACCGCAAAAGGTACTCAATGCAAAAATAAGGCTGTTGAAAATGGGAGATGTAAGATGCACATGAATCAAAATTCTGAAGAGGTAACACCTCAACCCAAGCAAAAGAAACAAAAAAAACAAAAGAAACAAGTTCCAGTGCACACCCATTTACCCGGTGAAACACCTGTTGTGTATTGTCGTCTATGTGAAACTCATGGTGATATTTTAGACGCTGATTTACCAAACAGATGTTTTGTAATTTCTGAAACTGTAGTTCAACCAGAGACAGTTCAAGAACCAGAACCAGTTCAAGAACCAGAACCAGTTCAAAAACCAAAACCAGTTCAAAAGCCAGGGCCAGTTAAAAAACCAAAACCAGTTCAAGAACAAGATACTCATAACACATTGGAAACAGTAGTAGAAGAAGATGAAGACCAAGACCTTATTTCTCAACTCAGAAATCTCACCACTCAACAAACAAATTGGGCAGATGTAGATGACGATGATTTCTTTGAAACTTCTTAAAGATTTACATTCATATTTCTACATGTATGAAATTATAAGTGATGTCGAAACTAAAATAAAAATCATACAGTTTTATAGCAATTTTTTGTTAAAATTGTATGAATTGTTCGGAGATGAAACAGCAGTTGTTATATTTTTAACAATTCTAGATGTGTTTTTGTTTAGTTTTACAAACATATATGTATTTTTATTTTTTGGACTTTTTGCAAATAATAATTTAATAACTTTCAAACCAACCATAGAACATATTTCATATACATCTTCTTTGGCTCTCAAAAGAGAATATACTATTTTGACATATGTGTTTGGTATAACATATTTGAGAGACATTATGGATATGTTATTGACATCATGTGTCAGATTGTTTTTGAAATTTTGTTTTTTGGGTGGAATGCAGTTATATAAAAGAATAGATAGAATGTATAGTAATGTTAGAACTTGAATGTGCTCAAGAAATAATGAATGCTCTTGGTTCGGGATATAACGAATGTGTATATCATAAGGCTTTTGAAGTATGTCTCCGAAACAGGGGTGTTGATTATGAGAGTGAAAGGATAGTTCCTATAACTTTTAATAATCATGTTATTGGAAATGTACGAAGTGACCTTATCATAGGGGACACAGTTGTAGAACTCAAATCAACACGAACCCTCAACGACGCGATGCGAATACAACTTAGGAATTATTTGAATTTAACAGGTCTTAAAAAGGGAATACTTATTAATTTTCCCCTAGGGGCAAGTGAAATTCAAAGTGAAATAATATTAATATAATTCAGATGATATTTATATTCATTGGGATAATTGTAACGCTGGTAATATATTTATTTTTTGGAAAAGAATTTTATGGTGTCACATATATTGAAAACTTTTTTACAGAAGATGAATTCAAAATAATTAAGAATGAATGTAAAAAATTAGAACAACTTCTTACAAAAGAAAAATATACAACTGCAGCGGGTAGATTAACAACAATTGTTCCCAAGGATACTGGAATAACTAATTTGTGTGAGCGTCCACAAACAAAGAAAAAACTAAAACTCCCAGAAAATACTTTTCCAAGTGATGTTCCAATTGAATATAGAAAGTATCCAATTGGCAGTTCCATGGATTGGCACAATGATACACTTTTATATACAAAACCCCAATATGAAGTTGTTTATACAATAAAAAATACATCAGATTCTAAAACTTGTTGGTTTGATCCCAATGATCGTAAAGTAAAAGAAATAACAACCAAACCAAACAGTGCCATCGTCATAAAAGCAGATGATGTTCAACATTGTGTTACACCAATCTGCGAAGGTGAAAGAGACATACTAAAATTTGCTTATACAGAGACCCTAGAAAAGGCACCTGGTTATTTTGAAAATGCAGCAAATTTGACAACCTAAGTTGGATGAGACTTTATTTTGAGATAATACTCAATAATGGATGCCATACGTGAAGTTTTAAGCCTCTTGGACAGAAACTCAGAGGCTCTCCCCGAGGGAGAATATCTCAACGCATGCAACAAACTCAAAGACATCTACAATAGGATGGAAAACATGCCATTGTATGATACTGTATCAGATGATGGGTCAGAAGAAAATGAGAACTCTCCTCCACGAGACCCAAGGCTCATGATGACTATCACTGAAATTCATAAGCGTATTAAATATCACCAAAAAATGATCAAGGAGCACGCTGGTTTCACACGCTTGACCAAAAGACTTAAGATCTTGGCTATGCAGCAATATGCCAAGTTTAATGGTGTGGATGTGAATAACATCGATGAAATAATCGAAATGATCAAGAGAGATTTTGGTGATAATGAGAAGCGTAAGCGTGAAAGGTTTTACATGCCCTATCTGCAGTTTGCTAACGCTCACATGGCTAGGATTAGAGCCATGCACGCGGCTGAAATTGAAGACTTGAGACTACTTTTCTAAGACCAAGACAAGCGCTCTCGGAGACGCCTTATGAGGTAAGGAGCGACTTCTAATAACCCCCCATATGTGATATAACGGTAATCTACTCGCCTATGTTCATCCATACCCATTAGATTAGCGGTGTAATACCTATCCCTTTCAAATTTTTTTACAATTTCAAGAGATACTGAATTATGTGTAGCAACTATAGTATGTACATGAGGAGCTACACACGCATAATGAAGTGATTTATTATATTCATTATCTACTTCGTCTTTATTATGAAATAAACAACTTTGTTTATTGAGATATGCCCCCCTCACTATTTTAGCCCCAAGCATATATTTTTTATTATGTGCATCTTCAATGTCATATAATAATTCATCTAAAGCCTTTCTTCTATACATTTGATATGTCTGATAAACATGGGCATTGTATTTAGTATTATAATCTTCCATGAGACCTTTCACTATATTGGGGTATAATACATCTTCGGCGTCTATTAAAACTTTTATACCTTTATTGGATGCATCATTTATTATTTTATCTGCACTTATATACGCTTTATCGGGATTTTCTCTAGAACCAAAACTTGTGAGTTTTATAGCGCACATGGAACCCTCGGGAAAAGTATCTAACATTCTTCGCGTCACATCTTCAACATATTGTGCTTCCCTAAGGGAACAATTTTCTCTAGCATAGTCCATAATTAACTTTTCACCTCTAGACCTGTATTTTAGCATTACATTGCCTAATTCTCTGAATGTAGAAGCATATCTAAGCATCTAAAGTAATTCAACAAAAAAGAATACCTAAGTCCCCCCTGAATAAATCCACCCCAAGGAATGGAAAACCTTGTAAAGATACAAGGGTTCATTGATAAACATGCTAATACAACGCCTGAGGGAGAATATTTGGAGTTATGTAATGCAACGAGGGATTTGTTTAGATGTAAAACAGATTCATATGTTTTTAATCATGAATATAAGGTTTTAGAAGATGAGGAAGATGAAGATGAAACAGTTGAATATTTTAACAAAGTGTATAAAGAGAGGATAAAAAGTTACGAAAGAAAAATTCTGAACAATTATGCATTCATGTTAGAATGTGAATTAAAAGACCTTAAAGAACTCAAAAGAATAACAAAGTCTATAAGGTTCAAGGTTGTAAAACATTATTGTAGGATTCATAATATTAGATTACAAGAATATACACCCGAGGGTTTGAAGAAAAAACAAGAAGAGGGAGGATATATTTTTCCAAATTATAAAAACTTTGAAAAGGGTTTTGATAATTTGTGTAAATCATATATGAGTATTCAAAATAATTTCATGGAAGAATGTTCCGAAAAAATATCAGATAAAATTGAAGATTTATATGATCAAATAGATAGACTTTCTTAAAGTGGTGGCACTACACAAAGTTCGTCATCTGGTGCTAGGGAACATATCAATTTGTATACTTCTTCTCCATCAATAATTTCCTTCTCAATAAGAATGTTTTTTAATAATTCTAGAGCAGCTCTTTTTTGTATTAATAAAGCAAGAACTTCCTCATAACATTCCTTGACCAACGCATCTATTTCCAAATCTATTTGTCTCGCTGATTCCTGACTTAAATTATTGTAGTCATAATTGTTCTCACCAAAACCATACATTGTGACCATTTGCCTCGCGAGTTGGTAGGCTTGGGCATAGTCTGTAGATGCACCGTTTGTAATTTCATCTTTGCCGTATATAATTTCTTCGGCCGCTCTTCCACCCAAAGAAACTTTTATTTGGTTCTTGAAATAACTTTTAGTGAACAATCCACTTTCCTCCCTAGGTTGAAAGAAAGTGACACCACCCGCGGAACCTCTTGGAATAATTGAAACTTTTCTAACCATATCAAAATCCACGAATGAAGCCCCAACAATTGCATGCCCACCCTCATGATAAGCGATGAGTTCTTTCTTGAGGGCTGAGAATGTAGTGTCTCCCTTAGCACCCACAACAAGTCTTTGGAAAACATCTTCAACAACTTCTTTTGTAATGACACCTTTTAATCCGTCTCTAACTGCACGAATAGCACATTCGTTCATTAAGTTTGCTAAATCAGCACCACTGAAACCTGTAGTCTTTTTAGCTATATCACTGAGTGAAACACTTTCATCAAGTTTTTTGTCTTTAGTGTGAACTTCGAGTATTCTTTCTCTACCATCAACACTTGGTAATGCAACTTCAATCTTACGGTCAAAGCGACCTGGGCGAATGAGTGCTTCATCCAATATGTCAATGCGGTTAGTAGCTGCGATGACAACGATTTGGGTGTCTTTTTCAAAACCGTCCATTTCGGTCAAAAGTTGATTAATAGTTTGTTCTCTTTCTTCGTTATTGTTGAAACCAGTAGCTGAGCGTTTCTTACCAATAGCATCAATTTCATCTATAAATAGAATGCAGGGTTGATTTGCCTTGGCAACTTCAAACAAATCTCTAACTCTCTTGGCGCCCATACCAACAAACATTTCAACGAATGAGGAACCAGAGCACCCGATAAATGGAACTGATGATTCTCCTGCAATAGCTCTCGCTAAAAGTGTCTTCCCCGTACCAGGTAATCCACTTAATATGGCACCCTTGGGAATTTTGGCACCAGAACCATTGTATTGTTCTGGGTTTTTCAAAAAGTCCACGATTTCTTCAAGTTCATAACGAGCACTATCAATGCCCTCTACATCAGAAAATCGTGTTTCAATTTCAGTATCCATATCAACTGTCTTTTGTTCCATTCCTGGAAATCCTGGTGGTCCCCCACCACGACCGATTGAAAGAAACATCCGGAAGAAAAAGTAAATCATCAAAGGCAAAAACAATAAAGAGTAATTAAGAGCTGGAGGGTTGGACATGTCAACTACAACATCGGCTTCCGTGTTTGTAAATAATTTCCAGAGTTCTTGGTTTTGCATGATTTGTGAATCACCCAAATTACCCTCATCATCAATAAACACTGCCTGGTTTTTGTTTGGACTTACAATAACCTGTTCAATTTCATTACTTTTTATTTTTTTTACAAAATTTGTGTACGATGTATGTTTTGGTTTTGTTTTATCAATTTTAACAGAAGGTGCCACTTTTGATGTAATTTTTTCGATGCTGAACATTTGTAATAAGAATATTTTTTTATTTAAACATTTCCTGCTATTTTACCCATGTATAAATCCACATCACCGACAAATTCAGGGCATGCACCATGTGCTTGACGAGATACGGCATCTTGTATTTTAGATAAGTGTTGTTTATATTCCCTGACATCTATTCCCGTAGCATTAAATATTTCATCATCAGTTGCAATATCTTTGGCTGCGTAAAAATAAGCGGCTGCATAATTAACATGCAAAACTGCTATTAAAGGACTTTCATCCTGCTGCGCTGCAATGGCATACCTAGCACTTTGTCTTAACAAAGTACTAAGGTAAACATTTTTATTTTCATTTTTCATTTGAAGAACTAATAATAATATAATAACAATCAACAGGATGCTTATCATATTATTATCTGATATATTAATATAATGGACGGAAGTGCTTCCAACCGAATGTACCAGAACCTTGTTGTGAGGGGACGATGTCTCAAAAATAAAATACAGGCAGGGGACTATGATTTTTACTATGCGAATTCACACCACGGTATGATGATTAATAAAAAAACAAATACGGTGACAATTGGAACTGTTAGGTCTCCAGATATTTTATACAAACCTCATTTTTGTACTATTTCTGGTGTTAATTGTATTGAAACATCATCAGCTGTTTCTGTTTCTGAAAAGGCTAAGTTTATTAGCTTTGTCAGACAATCTAACATCGATTTGTGAGAACCATACACTTGTTCGGGATTCATAATAAAGTAAATAATTCTTTGATTATCATCTTCGTCCCTAGGTCTTGAAAAATCTTTCTTTTTGATATAATCAGCAATAATATATATAACAGCATCTAAATGCTCTTCTAATGCCATGTGCATCCAAGAGTTGGAGGGAGTTCCAAATTGGGTTGTGTCATCATCAACTCTGACACCGTGACCATATCTTTCTTTACCCAACTTGAGACGGTCTAAAATTAATAACTCCAGATCCATTGTGTATATTATTGTTTATTTCTTTAATATTTATATTATATAGTATGAGAACTACCCTATTTCGTATGAGGCGTCTCATAAATCCATTAACAAATAAGGAAAGTAGAAAGGGTTTAACGGGGCATGCTATAAAAAGTGAGAAATATCAGAGGGAAAAAATAGAAAAATCAACTGGTATTAAATGCGAAAACATACGAGGATATCGTATTAACCAAAGGTTCAAATATATGGAAATAAAACCCCAACCTTTTAAAGAATTTTATGGTTTTGATTATACAGAAGATTTTGATGGATTACAATCTTTTGGAAATAAGAAAGTTTTTGTAAATTTTAAAAATGTTTGTGGTTCGGGTGGTTCACAAAATAGGACAATGAGGGAAGTGTATCATTTTATTGAAGCACAATGTAAAACAATCGGCAATTTTAACAATGGTAGTATATTACTTTATGATGACGAAAATAGTATGACAGCTATGACAGGTGTATACTTTGCAAATATATTAGATGGTGATGAAATAGAAAAAAAATTAAACAAATATGAATATTTATTTGTTCATTATCCAGTTTATGTTGATGATAGAATATTTATTGGTACATCTGATGATTATGAAAAATGGTTTATAAAAAATATTAGAAATCATGAATTAAAATAAAAATATTATTATTATTTAAGATGCCTAAACAACAAAAGAAAAATAAAAATAATATGAACGTCGCTTCATCATTAGCCGAGTTGTCTGTCAGATCCCCCAAAAAAAAATCTCAAACAAAAAAGAAAACTAATTTTAATCCTGTGAAAGCGTTGATTAATACTAGAGCACAAGAAATAGAAGACAATGTTTCTAAATATATAAAAAACTCTAAATATATTCCAAATGAAAACAAGAAAAAACTATTAAATGACCATTATTATCTAATCCGAAAGGGTAATGGTGGGTTTAAAGAGATATTTATAAAAGGACTTGAAAAATCATACAAAAAAATGTATACAAGCATTAAATTACAAGATTTCGTAAGACTTCAAATGAAAAATTGGAAAAACTAATCTTTAGTCATGCAGAGACTATTAAAATCCTGTGATGATATTATCGTAATCAAAAGCGCGTCCTAACCGATTTTCACAAAAATTTTTTACATCAAATATTTCTAACTCATCAACATTAAATTCCTTTGGAAATGCAGTGAATTCATTGTCTAACATAAATAGTTGTTTGAGATTAGATAACTTTGCAATTTCTGGTGCAATTGTTTCTATCTTATTATCTGTTAAATTCAATTGTTTTATGTTTTTCATATTTTCTATTTCTGGTGGAATATATTTAATTTTATTTCCATCCAAAAGTAATTCTTCTATACTTTCATTAAAAAGAATTCCTTTGGGGATTTTTTCCAATTTATTGTCACCACAACAGAATACTTTCAAATTATTTAAGTTTTTTAACTCTTCGGGGAGTTCAGATATTTTATTTACATTTACATTTATATCTTCCAAGTTTGACATTTCAAGTAATTCACTTGGAAATTCTTTAAACTTATTTGTACACAAATTAATTTTTTTCAACTTTGTGAGATTTTTAATTTCTGTGGGAATTGTTGTTAATATGTTAAAACTTAAATTTAAATTTTCGAGATTAACTAATTGAAAAACATTTGATGGTATTTCATTTATCATATATCTATTATTCAATACGAAATTTGTTGTTGTTTCAACTGGGTATTCTTTTCCTAAAATTTCAACACTCATGTTTATATAAAGTATCTAGATTTTAAATTCACACAAATTTATATATCTGTATATAACAAAATGCCAACCTTTACCACCAAGTGTACTTTGTCTCCAGTTGTCTGCTCCTCTAAGAAGAAGCTCGCTAAGAAATTCAGAAAGTTTGGGAAGCGTATGTATCAAGAGCGTCAACTTGACCTTGAGAGATACGGACAGCGTTTGAAGGATATTTCTGTTGAAGAGCGCAAGCGAACCCAACAACTTTTCGAGGAACATCGTCATTTCATCCAAAAGAACCTTGTCGATTCATATGATGAAGATGAGCCCACTACTACTGTTATTGATTTTTTCGAGAAGTAAGGGCAAACCATGCAGCTAATGATGCAAAAAATACAAATACATATTGATTTTGTTGCTCCAGGGCAACGAGAGTGCATAATATACTATATTGAGCATACCGTATCTCCTTCCTCGTCTTTTTCAATGACCTCTTTACAGCTGCTCTGGATTTCTCCAAACTCAGAACAGCCGTGCTTAGATTTTTGACCCTCGTAGGCATTTCAGCCACCGTTTTAACCATTGATGACATGTCAATACTTTGTGAAACCTTGTTTTGTATAATTGGTTCTAAGTATGTAAAGTAATTAAATTCTGGATCCAATTCTAAACAAAGACCTTCAACTATAGAGAAAGTTTTTGCTAAGTATATAAAACTTGATGGTATGACAAATGGTTTTTCTTTAGCTAATTCCATAAGTATTTCATCATTCATTATGTCTTCTGCGAGGTTCTTGGGGTCTAATTTTTCCATGTATGACAAAATGGATTCAAAGAATATTTCAATGTCCCCAAGTTCTGTTTGTGGAATAATAATTTTTAGGTCTACAAGTTTTTGAACAATACTTTTTGTGTCTCTTTCAACAATGTGCACTAATAATTCCATGAAACCATTTTTGAGTTCATCACTTATTGGAACACAAAGTCCAAAGTCATAATAGACAAGTTTTCCATCTGGCGCAAAACCAACATTTCCTGGGTGTGGATCTGCATGAAAAAATCCATCTTCCATTGTTTGTTTTACATAACTTCTGATGAGTGCTTCACAAATTTTCTTTTTATTGACACCCTTTGTTTCGATGTTATTTAATTTTTCTGAAGGAACATATTCCATGACAAGAATGTCTTCGGTGCAATATTCTTCATATACTTTTGGAACTCTTACCCATGGGACATCTTTAAAATTATTATAGAACTGAATTGCATTTTCTTTTTCTTTGACATAGTCTGTTTCACTGATAAGATTATCAATGGCTTCATCAAGAATAACTCCATTTCCTGTTCCTGTGTCAATATTAATTCTTTCAAGAAAGTTCACAATATCTTTGATATCATTTGTATCGTTTGTCATAATTTCTTTTATGTTTGGTCTCTTGACTTTGACAATGACTTCTTGATTATTTTCTTTGAGAGTTGCTCTATAGACTTGTCCTATACTCGCGCATTTGAAAGGTGTAGTCATGTCAATCTCTGAAAATATATCATATGGTATTTTTGAATCGTCATACTCCACAACAGTGACGTCGTCCTGCAGGGATTCAAGTTCTTTAACGAATTCCAGGGGGTAAAGGTCTCCTCTTGTCGAGATGAATTGTCCTATCTTTATAAAAGTGGGTCCCAGTTCAAGGAGTTCTTGTTTAGTGAATCGTCCAAGTTCGGCTTTATCTTTCATTGTTGCATTTTTGAATAAGAACTGCGCGGCGAATTTCCAAGTCTTTACCTTCTGTGCTTTAGGGGACCTAATTGTATTGATGGGCCGTGAGCTGGCGAATGCCAACATTTAAATAAACAGATATATTAAAATACATGGACTTGGAACAGCACATTAAGGCAATATCAATTTTTGGAAATGCCTTAATACTCATCGATAGTATTAAAAGGTCTCTTAATAATAGATGAATAACGATGTTCTCACTCTCGTGGGTGGAATGGTTCTCCTATTTTTTGGGGGATTGGTAGTATGCACCTCAACACAAAGAAGAATGGATGAGGGTCGCTTAGCTGGAGCAATCAGGCGGTCAATGAGCCAAAGACAAAATATAGATGTATAATGCGCTAAAATAACTTAAAGAAATTCCAGTATACTATTATATAAGCTCTCATAGTGTAGTGGTCATCACCTTGGACTTTGAATCCAATAACGTAAGTTCGATTCTTACTGGGAGCTTATCCAGCCATAGCTCAGTTGGTAGAGCAGTTGATTGTAGCATAGTTAAGGCTAAATAACACTATTAATTTAGTGATCAAAACTCAACCTGTCCCGTGTTCGATTCATGGTGGCTGGA
>Ga0209666_1000602_pt1 | contig 27664 bp, 21 predicted proteins | sample SaaInlV_125m_DNA_FD_184679 | JGI IMG/M metagenome (GOLD analysis project Ga0209666, IMG submission 184679) | Marine microbial communities from expanding oxygen minimum zones in the Saanich Inlet - Saanich Inlet SI037_S3LV_10m_DNA (SPAdes)... | ecosystem: Environmental > Aquatic > Marine >...
CGGACAGATAAAATTGATGAATGGCTTATGGCTGGTCTAATGGAATTCAAGGGTAAAGAGCTTGTCAATGCAGCCAAAGAGGATGAAGTAAATGAAGACTCAAATAAAAAAGTATCCGAAGCTGATCAAGGGATAATTGAGAAAATAAAAAAACATCTTGATACAAAAGTTTCTGATGTTGTTATTAGTTCACGCTTAACAGATTCTGCAAGTTGTATTGTTCTTCCTAAGCATGAACCAGGAGCTCAGCTTAGAAAAATTTTAGAAGCTTCAGGTCAAACCTTGGGATCATCTAATCCGATATTTGAAATTAATATCAAGCATAAACTTGTAAAGAAACTTAAAGACATGAAAGGCAAACAATTTAACTCATACGTTGATTTCTTATATGATTATGCTGTTATTGCTGAAGGTGGCTCACCTCAAGACCCCTCAAAATACTTAAGGCAATTAGATAAATACCTATCATAAAATGAACAACATAAAAAAAATTGCAGTTCTAGGAGGAGGGAGCTTTGGAACTGTATTGGCAAATATAGCTGCATCTAATGACAATAATGTCTCATTGTGGGTTAGAGATTCTGAGCAAGCGCTGAGGATTAATTCTGAGGGAGCAAACTCCATCTATCATCCAGAGCTCAAACTCTCATCAAATATAGCAGCTTCAGAAAATCTAGAAGAGGTTATAAAAGATTCAGATATTATTTTAATTGCTACACCCAGTATTATTTTTGAAAATATTGTTCAAAGAATAGTTCCTATGATCGAGGGTGGGGTCCATATTATTTCATGTACTAAAGGTATTAAATTAGATCCTTTTAGATCTATGTCAGATATCATTTCTATGAACGTTGATTTAAATATCAATAGTGTTGGAGTATTGAGCGGCCCTAATTTAGCAAGAGAGATAGCTGAAAATAAAGTTGCAGGCACGGTCATCGCAAGTACTAGTAATGTTTTAATAGCTTGTGTAAAAGATGCACTTTCATCTGATTCTTTTAAAGTTTACTCATCTAATGATATTCAAGGAGTTGAACTAGCAGGGGCTCTAAAAAATATTTATGCAATCATTTGTGGGATGGCAGATGCCATGGGTGTTGGGGAGAATGCAATAGGATTAATACTTACCAGAAGCATGGCAGAAATGAGTAGATTTGCTGTTGCCAAAGGCGCAAATCCAATCACATTTCTTGGTCTTGCAGGTATGGGTGATCTTGTAGCTACATGCACTTCAAATCTTTCAAGAAACTTTCAGCTTGGAACTCATCTTGGGCTAGGTTTGAGTTTAAAAGAGGCTAAAGACATGGTTGGACAAGTTGCTGAGGGCGTAAGGACTTTGGAGGTAATTAAAGAAGAATCATCTAATTTAAATATAAAAATGCCTTTAGTGGATTCCTTACATGATATTATTTACAAAAGCTCATCACCGAAAACATTAATAGATGATCTTGTTAAAAATCCTCATGAAGTTGATGTAGAATTCACATATTAGGAAAAAGTTATGAATCAAATAGATATAGATAAAGATGAAATTTTAAAAACAAGCAAATGGATAAGATTTTTGTTCATGCTTCTATACGGCTTTGCAATTAATTTTGCATTAACTATATGTCTTGGACTTGCTTTTATTCAGTTTCTTTTTTATTTATTCACATCCAAGCCGAATGATTCTATAGCAAATTTTAACGTATATCTTTTAGATTTTTTTGGTGATTCACTTTCATTTCTACTGTTTGAAACGGATGAAAAACCATTTCCATTCAAGAGCAATAGTGATGTTCAAGCAGAGGGTGAAGTTATTGAGGGTGAATCAGAGCCAGAGCCTGAAACAACAAACGAAGAAAATGAAGTTAATGAGGCTGAAACTCAGCCTGAAAAAGATTAATTAGTTAGGAATTTTTTTGCTGATTGCATTGTATGTAATATCAAGGTATTTATTGTCATTGGCCCTACACCACCAGGAACTGGAGTATAGGCAGAAGAAATTTCATTCATTTTTTCTAAATCTATATCTCCGCATTTTTCAGGATGAAATCCGGCATCTATAACAATCGCATCTTTTTTTATCCACTCGGTCTTTATAAATCTAGGAATTCCCACTGCACCAACTACTAGATCAGCTTGCTTGATAATTGATTCAATATCCCTAGTTCTTGAATGACATATAGTTACGGTAGCATTAAGATTTAAAAGCATCATTGCCATAGGTTTGCCAAGGATAGGACTTCTCCCAACGACTACGGCATTTAATCCTTGAATATTAAGATCATAATGCTTAATTAGCCTTATTATTCCCGCCGGGGTGCATGAGCCATATGCTTCAATACCCATAGACATATTACCAAAACCTAAACAAGTAACACCATCGACATCTTTTTCTATATCTATTGCATCGAAACATTTTCGCTCATCAATTTGAGAAGGAACAGGGTGTTGCAATAAAATTCCGTGGACATTGGAGTCATTATTTAAATTTTGGATTGCTTCAAGCAATTCTTCTGTTGATGTTGACTCAGGGAGCTCTACAGCAATAGATTCCATACCAACTTTCTTACATGTATTTCTTTTCATTCGAACGTAGGTTTCAGAAGCAGGATCATTACCTACCAATATAGTAGCAAGAGTAGGTTGAATACCTTTTGAAAGAAGTAAAGAGACTTCATTTTTAATTTCTTCTTCACTTAATAAAGCAAGTTTTTTTCCATCTAAAATTTTAGCAGCCATAAAAATTATTATCGCATTTCTTAATATTTATTCATATCATCATTGCTTATTTTTTAGATAAACTTTAATATTTGCACCCTCGGGGTATAGCGCAGTCTGGTAGCGCACTCGCTTTGGGAGCGAGTGGTCGTAAGTTCGAATCTTACTACCCCGACCACGCGCCTGTAGCTCAGCTGGATAGAGCAACTGCCTTCTAAGCAGTGGGTCAGGAGTTCGAATCTCTTCAGGCGCGCCATTTTCTTGTAGTAAAATATATTCATGTATTCAGTAGCAGCACTATATAAGTTTTCATCAATTCAGAATCCTGAAAAACTTCACAATGAGATAAGAATCAATCTAAAAAAACTTTCAATTTATGGAACTATTTTAGTAGGTAAGGAAGGTATCAATGGAACTATTTCAGGTAAAGAAGAAAAACTTGTTAAAGCTATAACATTTATTAAATCTATTGAAGGTTTTTCTAAGATAGATATTAAGACATCAAAGTCAAAAGTTAATCCTTTTGTGAGATTAAAAATTAAACACAAAAAAGAAATAGTGACGATTGGTGATAAATCAATTGATCCAAATGAGATGGTTGGCGATTATATAGAACCAGAAAATTGGAATAATCTCATTTCTGATAAGAATACAATCCTTATTGATACAAGAAATGATTATGAATACTCAATAGGAACATTTAAAAATGCAATCAATCCAAATACTGTAAAGTTTAGAGAATTTCCAGAATGGGTAAAAAATCAGAACTTTACTGAGGATGATAAAAAAAATAAAAATATTGCAATGTTTTGCACTGGAGGGATAAGGTGTGAGAAAGCTTCTTCCATGATGCTCAAAGATGGATTTAAAAATGTGAGCCATCTAAAAGGAGGCATTCTTAACTATTTTGAATCAGTAAGTCAGGAAAATTCATTATGGCAAGGCGAATGTTTTGTTTTTGATGACAGAGTTTCTGTGAAGCATGATTTATCTGAAGGCACTTATGATATGTGTCATGGTTGCAGAATGCCTATAACTGAACTAGATAAAACATCAGAAAAATATATAAGAGGTGTGGCATGCCCTAATTGCTATGAATCAACAACTAATGAACAAAAAAAAAGATACTTGAGCAGACAGAAACAGGTTGATTTAGCAAAAAAAAGAAATCAAAAGCATATTGGACCAAAAGATGAGGTTCAAAAATTCAAGAAATGAAATTTCCAATACTCTACTCATTTAAAAGATGTCCATATGCCATGAGAGCAAGGATGGCTATACAACTTGCTAAAATTAGATGTGAAATTAGAGAAATTAGATTAAATAACAAACCTGAACACATGCTTAAGGTTTCTCCAAAAGGAACGATTCCAGTCTTAATATTAGAGGATAAGATTATTGATGAGAGTATTGAAATTATTGAATGGGCTCTAGATCAATACAATGTGTTTGAAGGAAATTTAAATCAAAACGAGATTCTTCTTTCAGAAGAATTAATTGCTATTTTTGATGATAAGTTCAAATATCATCTAGACAGATATAAATATGCTGCTAGATATAAAAACGCTAACAGCGACAAGCATCGATCTGAATGTATGGAAATATTGATTGAATTAAATCAAATAATCTCAAATGAAAAATTTATATTTGGAGAATCTATTAACAAGCTAGATATTTCGATTCTTCCTTTTATTAGGCAATTTAGAATTGCAAATCCTGAATGGTTTGATGTGCAGGAATCAATTCCTAATATTAAAAGGCTTTTAAATAACTTTCTAGATTCTAAGTTACTTAATGAAATTATGATTAATTATGATGAATGGGAAGAGGGGTCTAAGCCTGAATACTTTCCAATTTTTAATTCATTAATCTAACAGATAACTATAAGCCTATTGAATCATAAGACATTGCTATCTTCTCTATAGCAACCTTGTAAGCTGCAGTTCTAAAGTCTGGAATTTTTTTATTACCTAAAAACTCTTTCTTAACTTCTTGAAAACCATCAATCATCATATCGTCAAGACCAGATCTAATTAGATCAATTTCATTAGTTCCTTCAAGGAAATTAATTTTATATTTTGCTGGCATAGAACTGCCTGTCATAGATTCTATTGCCTCAATAAGGTTATTCATTTGAATAATATTCTTTCTTTTTTCTAATCTGCCAAATCTGATGCGTCTAATATTCTTGACCCACTCAAAGTAACTAACTGCAACCCCTCCAGAGTTTGCCAAAATATCTGGAATAACAAAAACTTTTTTTCTATTAAGGATTGAATGAGCTTTATAGGTAATTGGACCATTTGCAGCTTCAACAATTAATTTTGCTTTTATATCGTTAGCATTTTTTTCAGTAATAACATTTTCTCTTGCAGCTGGAATTAATATATCGCATTGTTTTTTAAGTAATAATGAAGCATCTTTTATAAACGTAGCTTTGGGGTAATATTTAAACGATCCATGTTTTAAAAAATATTCTTTTGCGTGATCAACATTAATGCCTTCAATGTTGAATATACCTCCATTGAATTCAGCAATTCCAATTAATTTTATTTTATTATCTTCACTAATACATTTAGCTGCATGATAGCCAACATTACCTAACCCTTGAATAATAAAAGTTTTATCTTCCATAACTGGAGTAAATTTAATTAATTTTAAAAGTTCATCGTTACGAAAAAACTCTCTAACAATGTATTGCACGCCTCTTCCAGTTGCCTCCTCTCTTCCTACTAGGCCATTTTTATTTGCAGGTTTTCCAGTGACGCAAGCTGAAGCATTAATATCAGTTGGTTTAATCTTTCTATATTCATCTGCAATCCATGCCATTTCAGTTGAGGATGTCCCAATATCTGGTGCTGGGACATTTTGAGAGGGACTAATTAAATCTCTCTTAATTAGTTCTTGTGCAAATCTTCTTGTAATTTTTTCAATTTCTCTTTTATCCCAATCATTCGGATTGATCTTTAAACCACCTTTTGAACCACCAAAGGGAACATTAATAATTGCGTTTTTATATGACATTAATGCAGCAAGTGCCTCAACCTCTTCAACATGAGTAGCAGAATCAAATCTAATACCACCTTTAGTTGGTTCCATGTGTTCTGAATGAACCGATCTCCAACCTTCAAAGGTATGTATTTCACCTCTAAGCCTTACTCCAAATCTAACTGTATAGGTTGAATTGCAAGTTATAATTTTTTTAGCAAGCCCAGGTGGTATGTCGCTAAATCGCAAGGCCTTATTTACAAACTTTGTTATATCATCTAAAAAACTGCTCATTTATTTCCCCTAAGAAAATAATAATGTATTACTTACAAGAATCCTATTGAAAAATAATAATAATTCTATTTTTTAATCTATAATATCTCGTTTCGTGGCGGGCGTAGCTCAGTTGGTTAGAGCGCTGGATTGTGGCTCCGGAGGCCGTGGGTTCGAACCCCATCGCTCGCCCCATTAAATTAGGTATAAGTATGAGTAGTAAATTAAAAAAATTAAAAGACTTAGAGAGAAAACTCATAGTCTCCATTCCTGTTGAAGATTACAATTCAAAATTCCAATCTAAATTAAATAATATTAAAGGTCAGGCAAAACTAGACGGTTTCAGAAAAGGTAAAGTTCCAAATGATGTTTTAGAGCAAAAATATGGGAAATCTATTCATGCGGATGTTGTAAATGATTTAATACAAAGCTCTTATCCAGACGCTTTAGCTGAGAATAATATTAGACCAGCGTCAGCTCCTACAGTTAATCTTGAGAGTGAAGATCCATCAAAACCTATATCATATTCGGCTATATTCGAAGTCTTTCCAGAGATTAAACCAAAGCTAAGTAGATGGACTAATTATGACAAAGTTTCTATCTCTATCACCGACGCCGATATAGATTTAGCAATTAAAGATATTGTTAAGAGATATGGAGACTGGAAAGATGTTAAAAGAAAGGCAAAGAAAGACGATCAGGTAGTAATTGACTTTGTTGGAAAAATTAACAATGAAGAATTTGAAGGCAATTCAGCACAAGAATTTAAGTTGGTTTTAGGAAGCAACTCAATGATTCCTGGATTTGAGGATGGTATTTTAGATAAAGAGCCTTCAAAATTTTCTATACAAGCTAAATTTCCAGATGACTACTTCAAGAGTGACTTAGCGGGAGTTGAAGCTGAATTTGAAATCAACCTTAAAAATGTTCAAGAGCTTCACGAAGCAGAAATAAACAATGACTTATTTAAAAAATTAGATATGGATGTAAAAGATGAATCTAGTTTTAAAGAAGAAATATCAAAAAGAATGACAAAGGAAGTCGAAGTTCAAGAGAAGGATCTTACAAAAGAATCTATTTACGAGACTTTATTAAAAACTAATTCTTTCAATGTTCCCAACATCACTGTTAAAGAACAAGCAGATCTTATGAGAAAAGATGCCTTAATGAGAATTGGCCATACAGAAGATAAAGCAGAGGATGACTTATTTCCAATTGAAACCTTCATGGAAAATGCAGAAAAAAGAGTGAAGCTTGATTTACTTTTTGCTGAACTAATAAAGCATTTTGAAATCACAGTTGATTCGATGACACTAGATTCATTTATTGAAAAAGAATCTAAGAAATACAAGGATTCTGAACAATTTAAACAATGGATTAAAAATCAACCACAGCAACTTGAGCAATTTAGGATGATTGCCTTGGAGCAACAATTGATTGAAAATTTAGAAAAAGCCCTTAAATCTAAGGATAAGGTGATAAAATTTTCAGAACTTGCAAATAAACAATAAATATATGTATATGAAAGAAATAGAGTCAGCATTAATCCCAATGGTAATCGAGCAAACACCTCGTGGTGAAAGATCTTTTGATATCTATTCAAGACTTTTGAAAGAAAGAGTTATATTTTTATCTGGTCCCGTAGATGACTATATGTCTAATTTAGTTGTTGCTCAATTACTATTCTTAGAGTCCGAGAATCCAGAAAAGGATATATCTATATATATAAACTCTCCAGGAGGTAGCATTTCTGCCGGACTAGCTATTTATGACACAATGCAATTTGTATCACCGTCAATTTCAACTCTATGTATTGGTCAGGCTGCTAGTATGGGAGCAATATTGTTAGCGGGTGGTGATAAGGATAAAAGATTTGCTTTGCCAAACTCAAGAATTATGATCCATCAACCTCTTGGAGGTTTTCAGGGTCAGGCTTCTGATTTTGAGATACATGCAAAAGAAATTCTTCATATGAAAAAAGTTGTTAATGAAATTCTTGCAAAGCACACTGGACAAACTATTAAGAAAATAGAGAAAGATACTGATCGAGATAACTTTTTAGATGCACCAGCAGCAATAAACTATGGCATTGTTGATAGTATTTTAAATAAAAGAGATAAAGCTAATGCCAAGTGATACTTCAACTGATAAATTAAATTGCTCATTTTGTGGAAAGGTGCAGGATGATGTAAAAAAATTAATAGCCGGACCAAGTGTTTACATTTGTAATGAGTGTGTTGATTTGTGCAATGACATCATTGAAGAAGAAATTAAAAGTGAAGAAGATATTTCTTTAGATGAACTTCCTTCCCCTCTTGAAATTTTTCAAAAACTTGATGAGTATGTTATTGGCCAAGAAAAAGCTAAAAAAGTACTTTCAGTTGCTGTATATAACCATTATAAAAGGCTTAAGAAAAACGATCTAAAAAACGATGTTGAGCTGCAAAAAAGTAATGTCTTATTACTAGGTCCCACAGGAAGTGGTAAAACTTTATTAGCTCAGACCTTAGCAAAAATTTTAAATGTTCCATTCACTATTGCTGATGCAACCACATTAACTGAAGCCGGTTATGTAGGTGAGGACGTTGAAAATATCATTCAGAAACTGCTGCAAATGTCTGATTATGATCCAGAAAAAGCTCAGCTAGGTATCGTCTATATTGATGAGATAGATAAAATTGCAAGAAAATCTGATAATCCCTCGATAACAAGAGATGTTTCTGGCGAAGGTGTTCAGCAAGCTCTTCTAAAACTGATTGAGGGAACTGTTGCATCCATTCCACCTCAAGGTGGAAGAAAGCATCCTCAACAAGAGTTTATTCAAATTGATACCTCAAATATATTATTTATTTGTGGTGGCGCATTTTCAGGTCTAGAGAAAGTTATTGATCAAAGGAATTCAAATACTGGCATAGGTTTTGGTGCTGAAGTTAATAAAACATCTAATGTTCAATCCATATCTAAAAGTGTTGATAATCTTGAACCTGAGGATCTAGTTAAATATGGCTTAATTCCTGAGTTTGTTGGTAGACTTCCAGTAATTTCAAATTTACATGAGTTGGATGAGCATGCTTTAGTAAGAATACTTAAAGAACCAAAAAATGCATTAGTGAATCAATATAAGCATTTATTTGAAATAGATAATGTTGAATTAAATTTTAGAGATGAAGCTCTAGTTGAAATTGCTAGACAAGCCATAAAAAGAAAAACAGGTGCTAGGGGTTTGCGTTCGATTATGGAAGACATTCTTATGGAAACTATGTTTGAACTTCCTAATGTTGACTTAGAGAAAGTTATCATTGATGAAAATACTGTTATTTCAAAATCAGAGCCAATTAAATTACTTAAAACTTCAAGAAAAAAATCCTCTGCTAATTGATATTTTCATAACTATCCCTATATTGGGTATATGAAAGATATAAAATTAGACTTACCGTTAATACCCCTCAGAGATGTTGTCGTTTTCCCTGGAATAGTTACAACTTTATTTGTTGGTAGATCAAAATCAATAGAAGCCCTAAATGTTGCAATGTCTTCAAATAAAAAGCTTGTACTAGTTAGTCAGCTTGATCCCGCAATTGAAGATCCTGAATTTAAAGATATGTATAAAAATGCATCAATCAGCAATTTACTCCAATTAATAAAGCTTCCAGATGGGACAATGAAAGTTCTTGTTGAAGGCCATAAAAGATGTTCTATAGAAGAACTTATTAGCAAAGACTCTTATGATCTCGCTAGAGTTATCTCCATTGATGATATACCTCTTAAAGAAGCAGACGCCTCAAACTTAGTTAGATTTATAAAGGCTAAATTTGAAGATTATATTGGCATAACAAAAAGAATTCCTCCTGAAATAGTTTCAACTGTTGATTCATTAGATGATCTATCAAAGCTTATAGATACAATCACAGGGCATTTGCCTGTCGAAACATCAAAAAAACAAGAAATATTGGCTATTGCTGACCTGAAAGAGAGATCAGAGAAGGTGTTAATGTTTATTGAATCTCAGCTTGATGTTGTGGATGTTGAAAAAAAAATCAGAGAGCGTGTAAAAAAACAAATGGAAAAATCTCAAAGGGAATACTACCTCAATGAGCAGATTAAAGCAGCCCAAAAGGAACTTGGAGAAATTGGAGAAGAGGGAGATGAGCTGGAACTCTTAGAAGATAAAATTAATTCAGTAGGAATGCCAAAAGATGCATTAAAAAAAGCAAAAAGTGAATTAGCAAAATTTAAGCATATGTCACCATCCTCAGCTGAAGCCTCTGTTGTTCGATCTTATCTAGATTGTCTTGTTGAAGTTCCTTGGAAAAAACGTTCAAAAGTAAAGACCGATATTCAAGCTTCTTTAGATATATTAGAGGAAGATCATTATGGTCTTGAAGAAGTCAAAGAAAGAATTATTGAATATCTTGCAGTTCAAAAAAGAGTTAAATCAATGAAAGCACCAGTTTTATGCCTGGTTGGTCCTCCGGGAGTTGGCAAGACATCGCTTGGAGAGTCAATAGCAAGGGCTACAAATAGAAAGTTTGTAAGAATGTCTCTTGGCGGGGTTAGAGATGAGTCTGAAATTAGAGGGCATAGAAGAACATATATTGGTTCAATGCCTGGAAAAATAGTTCAAAAGCTTTCTAAAGTTGGTGTTAAAAATCCTCTTTTCTTGTTAGATGAAATAGATAAGATTGGTATGGATCATAGGGGTGACCCTGCTTCAGCATTGCTAGAAGTCCTAGATCCTGAACAAAATAATAGCTTCAGCGACCATTATTTAGAAGTTGATTATGATTTATCAGAAGTAATGTTTGTTTGCACGGCTAATAGTTTAAACATTCCTACTCCTCTATTAGATAGAATGGAAATAATTAGAATTCCAGGATATATAGAGGATGAAAAACTTAATATAGCTTCAAAATATTTACTACCAAAACAGATGGGAAGAAACGGGCTTCTTGAAAAAGAAATTAACCTAAATAAAGAAGTGATACTTTCATTAATTAGATATTACACAAGAGAGGCTGGTGTCAGAGGACTTGAAAGACAAATAGCAAAAATAATGAGAAAAGTAGTTAAAGAAAGACTCATAACAAAAAAGAATGTAAATAAATCAACAAACATTACTAATAAAAATCTTGAGAAGTTCTCTGGAGTAAGAAAGTTTAAATATGGTATTGCTGAGAAAGAAAATGCTGTTGGTCAAGTGACTGGTTTGGCTTGGACAGAAGTAGGTGGTGAGCTTTTAACAATCGAAGCCTCTCATATATATGGTAAAGGAAGAATTATCAAAACTGGATCCTTAGGCGATGTTATGCAAGAATCCATTCAAGCTGCTTTGACTGTTGTTAGATCTAGAGCTACCTCTCTTGGGATAAAACCGGATTTCTATGAAAAACATGATGTGCATATTCATGTTCCAGAGGGAGCCACTCCAAAAGATGGTCCTAGTGCTGGCGGAGCTATGGCTATTTCATTAATTTCTATTTTTACTGGAATTCCTGTTAGGTCTGATACTGCTATGACTGGTGAAATAACATTAAGAGGTCAGATATTAAAAATTGGTGGCCTCAAAGAAAAGCTTCTTGCTGCAAAAAGAGGTGGCATAAAGAATGTAATCATTCCAAAAGAAAATGAAGCAGACTTGCAAGAGATTCCTGAACAAATTCTTAAATCATTAAATATTATTCCGGTAGAGTGGATAGATGAAGTTATTTCTCATGCCCTTGTTAGCGAGCCAACTCCGCTTAATAAATCTTCGTCAAATATAAAAAATAAAACATCAAGATCTAGAAAGGCAAAAACAGAAAATAAGCAAACCCATTAAAACCCTCTATTTACTTGACTTTTAGGCATAAAAAGCTTTTGATATAGGGGTATTTATATAAATAAATTTATAAAGAGGAGTATTTAATATGAATAAATCAGATTTGATTGATGCAGTTGCAGGTGACGCGGATATTTCTAAAGCTTCAGCAGGCAGAGCTGTTGATGCAGTTTTAGGAGGTATCGGTGATGCTTTAGGTAATGGTGATTCAGTATCACTAGTAGGTTTTGGAACATTTTCAGTAAGACATAGAGCTGCTAGAGAGGGTAGAAATCCTCAAACTGGCGCATCAATGCATATTGCTGCTTCTAAAGTTCCTGGTTTTAAAGCTGGAAAAGGCCTTAAAGATAAGGTTAAAAACAGTTAATTTTTAATAACTATAAAAAAGGGTGCTCTAGCACCCTTTTTTTATCTATAATGTTTGCACTATGATGGAATCACTAAGAAATTTTTTAACAGGACCAAGATTATTTATTGTAATAGCTGCTTGCGCTTTACCATTTGTTTTTCTAGGAACTTCCTCTCTTGCAAATCCTATTGGAGCATCCCTTGGCTCAATTAATGGTGAAGATGTTTCTCAAGGTGATTTTCAAGTAGCAACTAATTTTGCAATACAAAAATATCAAAATATATATGGAGATGATTTTGATTTCGCTTCATTGGATGATGAAATTCAAATGGAACTGATCAAACAAGAGTTAATAATACAAAAATCTCTGCTAGCTGAAGCAAGGTCTTTAGGACTTGTTAATAATGTAACTCAGAGAGAGGCAAAAAAAAGCATAATTTCGAATCCTTTATTTTGGATTGATGGCAGATTTGATGAAAACACTTTTGAAGCCCAAGCTAATGCAAATGGTTTCACTAAAGATGAATACATAGATCAGATATCCTTACTCCTGGCTTCTGATATATACAGAACAGCTATAAACCCATATGGATTCTCTTCAGATGAGGAGGCTAGTGATTTGGCATTGATATTGGAACAATCAGTTGATATAAATTTTATAAAAATAGATTCTTCCAAATTAGAACAAGGAATTACAAATACAAATGTAGAGCTGATAGATTACTACAATGATAATGAAATAGCTTTTTACTCTGATGAGGCTAGAACATTCAAATATTTTGTTCTCAAATCAGACGATTATATAGAACAAGTCAATATACCTGATGGATATTTAGAATCTGCGTATGAAAATTATGTTTTAAACAATCAAAACAATAATGAAATCAGGCTTTCCCATATTATGATAGAAAAATCTAATCATGATTCCCTGGAGATGGCTTATAAATTAATTGAAGATATTAAAAATCAGCTAATTGATGGAAAAGATTTCTCTTCATTAGCAAGTCAATATAGTGATGATGTGGTCAATAAGGATCTGGGTGGTGATTTAGAGTATTTTGATAGCGAAATATTTCCGCCCGAATTTTCAGATGCTATCGATGGTCTAGGTCTTAATGAGATTAGTGATATTGTTGAATTAAATGATACTTTTCATATTTTAAAAATTACTGAATATAACGAGTATAAGCTTGCAACCTTTGAAGATATGAAAGATATTTTTTCAAAAGAGCTTTTAGAAACAGAGTCTCTTGCATTGATGAAAGACGACTATGAATCTATAGACTCAATGACACTTACTAATATCTCTTTTGAAGAAGTGGCTGAATCATTAGCTATAGATAAAATTATTACAGAATCTAATACAATTAACGATTTTAATAATATTCAATTTAATCAAAATATAAAAGATTATATATTTTCTCAAGACACAGAAATTGGATCTGTTGCAAGTTTTGATATCAATGAATCAGTTTTTGTTGTCTCTTTATTAGGAATAACTCCATCCACTTTAAAGAAGTTTGATGATGTAAAAAAAGAGGTTGCTACTTTATTATCAAAAAGCAAAACCACTTCAAAGAAACTTCTATTAGTTGATGAAATTATAGATGCAAAACAGACTGATGATGGACTATCTTTCATCTCTGCTTATGACTTTATCTCAACTGATACATTTATAGGAGTTAAAAGAGGTTCTTCATTGTTACCGCAAGAAGTTATATCTGAAGCTTTTAAAGTTAATCCTGGAATTTCTTTAACAACATTTGCTAATAATGGAGATGCTTATATTATTGATGTTGCTTCTAAAAATAAACCAACAAATCAAGAAATTAATAACATTATTGAGCAGTACAAGAAATTTTCTGAAGATAGGTATGTAAATCTTCTTACTGAACTAATAAGTAACGATATCTTTAACACATCTCAAGTGAATTTAAATAATCTGGTTTTTTAATATGAAATATTTAGTCCTAATTTTATCTTTTTTTTTAATTAGCTGTTCTTCAAGTAAATCTCCTGTTGATTTGGCAGTTGAATCAAAAGTTTTTCATTATGGAAATGGTACTGAGCCTCAAGGTCTTGATCCTCATATTGTTACTGGGGTACCTGAACATCATTTATTATTAGCATTATGTGAAGGTTTGACTAGTTCAAATCCAAGAGGTGGAGAGAGTTTACCAGGATCAGCCTCTTCATGGACAGTAAGTGAAGATGGCAAGACATATACTTTTTATCTTCAAGAAAATGGGAAATGGTCAAACGGCGATCCGGTTACAGCCAATGATTTTGTATGGTCTTGGGAAAGAATTTTAACAGCCAGTCTAGGCTCTCAATATCCTGATATGCTTTACTCTGTAGTAAATGCAGAAGAGTTTCATACTGGTTTAATCAGTGATTTTTCTATGGTTGGGGTAAGGGCTATCAATGAAGATGTATTACAAGTAACATTAAAAGAGCCTACTCCATTTTTTCTTGGGCTTTTAAGTCATTACAGCACATGGCCAGTCCATAAACCTACTGTTTTAGAACATGGATCTATCGATGATAGAAATGGACAATGGACAAGACCTGGAAATTTTGTTTGTAATGGACCTTTTAACTTAAAATCATGGGAGCTTAATAAGAAGATTGTCGTTGAAAAGAATCCATTATATTGGGATGCAAATATTGTCGAGTTAAATGAGATACATTTCTACCCTATCTCAAATGAAATGACTGAAGAGCGAATGTTTCGCGCAGGACAACTTCATGTAACTAATACCTTTCCTTCAAACAAATGCGAGCCTGATATTCAAGAAAAAAATCCAAATTTACAAATTCACCCATATATGGGAACTTATTTTTACAGGTTTAATACAAAAAATGAAGCACTAAAAGATGTCAGGGTTAGAAAAGCTCTAGCTTATTCTATAGATAGAAAAAAAATTGTTGAATCTGTAACACGATGCGGTCAAATTCCAGCATACTCATTTACTCCTCCAGGCTCCAATGGATTTTTTCCTGATACTAAAATACCTTTTGATGTTGAATTAGCTAAAAGCCTGCTTAAAGATGCTGGTTATGAATCAGGTGAGAGTTTTCCGGTCCTTGAGATATTATTTAATACAAGCGAAGGGCACAGGAAAGTTGCTTTAGCCATTCAGCAAATGTGGCAACAAAATCTTGGTATAAATGTTGAATTAGTAAATCAGGATTGGAAAGTTTACCTTAGCCGAGAAATGATTGGAGATTTTCAAGTTTCGAGAGCTGGATGGATTGGAGATTACGAGGATCCAAATACTTTTTTAGATACCTTAAGGCCTAACAGAGGTAATAATAAAACTGGCTGGGATAATTATGAGTTTGATAATTTATTAATTAAAGCTAATGCGACACTAGATACTGAAGAGAGATATAAGATATTAATGGAAGCTGAAAGATTGTTAATTGATGAAATGCCTATTGCTCCTATATATACATATGTCAGAGTTTATCAACTCCATGAAGATGTAAAGGGTTGGTACCCAAATATTTTAAGTCATCATCATCCTAAATATCTTAGAATTGAAAACGATTAGTATAAATGCTTAGCATTTTTTTTAAACGCCTCTTACTAGCTATACCAGTTTTAATAGTTGTCGCAAGTATTACATTTTTTCTTGTAAGGCTGGCTCCGGGCGGGCCTTTTGATGCTGAAAAGGCTGTCTCAGAACAGGTTATGAAGAATCTTAATGAAGTTTATAACTTGAATGCCCCATTATCTGAACAATATTTTGATTACATGTCTGGTGTTTTGGTTGGTGATTTTGGTCCATCATTTAGATTTCCTGGTCGTTCAGTTACTGAATTAATTATGACAGGCTTGCCTGTTACATTTGAGCTAGCAATTTATTCGATGTTAATTGCTTTATTTATTGGCGTATTATCTGGAGTTACAGCTGCTCTTAAAAGAAATACTTTTTTAGATTATATTCCAATGTCTATAGCAATGATTGGAATATGTGTACCGACTTTCTTGCTGGGCCCTTTACTGGTCTTAATTTTTGGTATCAATCTTGAACTGCTACCTGTTTCTGGTTGGGATCAATTGCCTGGAGATAAAATATTACCATCCATTACTCTTGGTTTTGCTTATGCTGCATATATTGCAAGGCTTAGTAGGGGTGGCATGCTTGAAATTCTTAATCAAGATTTTATTAGGACTGCTAGGGCTAAAGGACTTTCTGAAACAAGGGTTGTTACAAAACATGCCATGCAGGGAGGTTTGATTCCAGTTGTTTCTTTTTTAGGCCCAGCTGTAGCTGGACTTTTAGCAGGTTCATTTGTTGTTGAAACAATTTTTCAAATTCCTGGATTGGGTAGATTTTATGTAGAGGCAGCATTTAATAGAGACTATACGATGATCTTAGGTACTACAATTTTCTTTTCTTTTATGATTGTAGTCTTTAATTTATTATCAGACATACTAGCCTTATGGCTTAATCCAAGGTCGAGGGATGTTTAATGTCTAACTCATCTTCATTATGGTCAGATGCACTTTCAAGACTATTAAAAAACAAAGCTGCTGTTGCTGGTGCGCTTATATTAGTCATTTTAATTACCTTAGCTTTGCTAGCTCCATGGATTGCTCCATACCCTTATGCATACCAAGACCTTGATTTGGGCGCCTCAGCACCATCTTCAGCACACTTGCTAGGAACAGATGTCTTAGGAAGAGATTTATTTTCTAGAATTTTGTATGGGGCTAGAATTTCACTCTTAGTTGGTTTTATTGCAACAACTGTAGCTTTAATTATCGGTGTTTCATGGGGTATTATTGCTGGTTATTTTGGTGGAAAAATTGACTCAGTTATGATGAGAATTGTTGATGTTTTATATGGCTTGCCATTTATCATTTTTATAATTCTTTTGATGGTAATTTTTGGAAGAAATCTTTGGCTTTTATTTCTTGCAATAGGCGCTATCGAATGGCTGACAATGGCAAGAATTGTCAGGGCCCAGGTTTTAACATTAAAAAATCAGGAGTTTGTATTAGCAGCTCAAGCTATGGGTGTGAGTAATTTTTCAATGTTTAGAAGGCATTTATTACCTAACATACTTGGACCAATTGCCGTTTATGCAACTTTAACAATTCCTCAGGTCATGCTTCTTGAGAGTTTTTTAAGTTTTTTAGGTCTTGGAATTCAGCCTCCAATGAGTAGTTGGGGAACTCTAATTAAAGATGGTGTTGAATCAATGGAGGAGTATAGCTGGCTTCTGATTTATCCAGGATTAACATTTACCATTACGTTATTTGCATTAAATTTTTTTGGTGATGGCTTGAGAGATGCTTTGGATCCAAAAACATCTGACTAATACATTTAAAAAGCTCTTATAGCTACTTTTATAATTTGACCTGGCATCAATTGGTTAGATCTAATCTCATTAAGCTCTTTAATACTGTCAACGGTAACGTCGAACAATTCAGATATTTTATAAAAATTATCACCTTGCTTAACTGAATATAAGATTGTTCTTTTCTTAGAATCAATATTGCGATGAATATTTTTATTACCAATTGTTAATTGTTGACCGAGCCTAAGAAAAGAGTTTTGATCAAGTTCATTGATTTTTATTAGCTCAGTTAATTCAATGTTATATTTTTTTGAAATATCCCAAAGGGTGTCTCCCTCAGAAACTATATGCATTTCATAGGGAATAAAATTATTAGAGTTTGAGCTGCTTAAAGGAATTAAAAGAGTATCATTAATGGATAAAAGATCTTTTTCTAAGTAATTTATTTTTTTTATTATTCTAACTTCTGTATCGTATTTTCTAGCCAAATTCCAAAGATTATCGCCATATACAACCTTGTGTGACATCCAGTTTATTTGATTCACATTTTCAAATGGGCTTTCTGGTATATCTAAAAGATAAGTTTTTTCAATTGGAACATAAAAAATACTTTTATCTCTTGGTGCTGATGCCCATTTGGTATACCCAGCATTTAGTTTATAGATAAGTTCAGGTTTAATTTCCAAATACTCGCTGAGAGATAAAATTTCAACCTGGCCAGGTATTTCTATTTTTTTTACAACAGACTCAACAGGGATATTTGGAAGTGATACTCCATATCTATCTGAATTAAATATTATTTCTCTAATTGCAATATATTTTGGGATATAGTTTGAAACTTGTTCATTCAAACTCAATGACCAAAAGTCTGTTTTTAAACCCTTCCTTTTATTTTTATTAATTTGCCTATCAAGATAGGTTGGACCAGCATTATATGCAGCTAAAGCAAGATATATGTCATTATCAAATCTCTCAAACAGGTATTTAAAATATCCTATTGCAGCATGTGTTGATCGAAATGGATCATGACGATCTTCATTCCACCATGATTTTTCTAAATTATAAAGTCTTCCTGTTTTTGGCATAAATTGCCATAAGCCCACAGCTCCTGAAGGTGAGATTGAGAAAGGATCGTAATCGCTTTCTATAAAAGGAATTAAAGCCAGCTCTACAGGTAGGTTTGCTGCCTCAAGCTCTTGAATAACATAATATATAAAATAATAGGACTTATTAAAATAATCATTAAGAGTATTTTTGTTCTTAACATAATTTGAAATAAAAAATAAAGTTTTTTCATCCAAAACAATATTTTGATCATAATTATTATAAATAATCATGTATTCCCAAACATTTTTAGCAACTGGCTCTACTTCTTCAATCACAAGAAAATTTTCAGCAACGCATATGTCACTTGAAGAACCATACTCGCATTGAATATCAACATTACTTATTGGAGCTTGATTATATTGGCAGCTAGAAAGAGCAAATAAAAACAGTAAAGAAAATATTAGAAGTTGTCTTTCCATAATCTTAGTGCTTTAAAAATTTCCTTAGTTTCTTTTAGTGTATTAAATTTGGTAGAAATATTTTCTTGAACTTCTTTACTATCACATCTTAAAAAAGGATTTGTTTTAAGTTCTGTAGATAATAATGAAGGCAGTGAGGGAATTCCTTTTTCTCTTAATTTTATAACTTCATTATATCTTGAAAGTATATTTTGGTTAAATGGTTCAGCTTCTTTTGCAAATTCTAGATTAGATAGGGTATATTCATGACCACAGTAAATCTTGGTATTATTTGGAAGATTTTTTAACTTAAGTAATGATTCATGCATTTGTTCAAATGTACCTTCAAAGACTCTTCCACATCCTGCAGCAAATAATGTATCTCCACAAAAGAGCATTGGATTTCCATTATTTTTAGAATAATAAGCTATATGATCAAGGGTGTGTCCAGGTATTTCAATTATTTGAAACTCGATACCAATAATATTTATTTTATCTCCATCCCTGAGTCTTTTGCTGATAGTCTCAATATTATTATTTGGACCAAAAACATCAACAGGATAATAAGAGGTTATTTCATCAACTCCACCAGTATGGTCAAGGTGGTGGTGGGTAATAAATATAGCCTTTAAATCTAGTTGATTTTTATCTATATGATTAATAACATTTGAGCTTTCTCCAGGATCAATTACTATTGACCCTTCATTAGTTGTCACTAACCAAATATAATTATCTGTAAATGCTTCAATTGACTCAATGTTAACCATAAGGGAATTCTAAGTTAAATTTATGAAAACAGTAAATATTTATACCGATGGTGCCTGCAGAGGCAATCCTGGTCCAGGAGGCTGGGGTGTTCTTATTGAGCATGGAGAGATTAAAAAAGAACTTTATGGTGGAATGAAGGAAACTACCAATAACCAAATGGAATTACAGGCAGCTATAGAAGGACTAAAGGCTCTTTCAGAACCTTGCATAGTGAACTTAACTACTGATTCAAAATACGTCATGCAAGGCATTACCTTATGGATTAGTAATTGGAAAAAAAATAATTGGAAGAACGCTGCAAAAAAAAATGTCAAAAATAAAGAGTTATGGGTTGAATTAGATAAATATCAAGATAAACATGATGTAAGATGGCATTGGGTAAAAGGACACTCAGGACATGCTAAAAATGAAATAGCGGACCAGCTAGCTAACAAAGGTATAGAAACTCTTTAATTATGGCCAAAAAATATATTATTTTAGATACTGAAACAACTGGACTAGAAGTTTTGCAGGGCCATAGAATTATAGAAATAGGCGCTGTCTTAATAAATGACAGAAAAAAGTCTAAAGAACATTTTCATACTTACCTAAATCCTTCACGATTGATAGACGAAGAGGCATCAAAAGTGCATGGCATTATGAATGAAGATCTTCTTAATAAGCCTGCATTTGATGAGATTGCAGAAGAGTTTTTAGAGTTTGTAGATGGATCAACATTGGTTATTCATAATGCCGCTTTTGACGTAGGCTTTTTAAATAATGAACTTAAATTAGCTTCTTCTAAATATCCTATGCTTCAGGATATATGTGAAATAGAAGATTCTTTGGCAATTGCAAAAGATAAATTTCCTGGACAAAGAAATTCTTTGGATGCACTTGCTAATCGTTTTGAAATTTCAAACTATGACAGAACTTTTCATGGAGCACTCCTCGATGCTAATATTCTTGCCGATGTTTATATGATGTTAACAGGTGGACAAAGTAAGTTTGAGTTTAGCGCTAATAGTATGAATTTAAATAACAAAAATAATGATTCTGGAAATAAAATATCTAAAGATGGTCTTAATTTAAAATTAATCAAAGCCGATAAACAAGATTTAAAAGAGCATGAAATAAGACTTCTTGATATTGAAGAAAGGAACTCTGTTAGAACATTGTGGAGAGAAATACATTGAAAAAAGTTGTAACAAGATTTGCACCAAGTCCAACAGGAACTCTTCATATTGGAGGCTTAAGAACTGCGTTATTTAATTATGTATATGCAAAGAAATATAAAGGTTTATTTTTAATTCGTATTGAGGACACCGATAAAGCAAGATCTACTAAAGAATTTGAAAAAAATATTTTAGAAAGTCTTAAATCAATTGGCCTTTCTCCTGATAAAGATCCAATTAATCAATCTTTAAGAGGAGATATATACAAAGCAGCCGCACAAAAAATTATTGATTTAGGTCAAGCATACTATTGTGATTGTTCAATTGAAAGATTAGATAAGATGCGTGCAGAGCAACAATTAAAAGGAAAAAAACCTCAATACGATGGCAAATGTAGAAATTTAAATCTTAAAAAATCCGATAATACTGTCTTAAGACTAAAAACACCTCTAGATGGCGAGGTTGTTGTAAAAGATTATGTTAGAGGAGATATAGTATTTAATAATTCTGAACTGGATGACTTAATAATTTTAAGAAGTGACGGCACTCCTACTTATCACTTATGTAATGTTGTAGATGACTACGAACAAGGGGTAACAACAGTCATCAGGGGAGAGGATCATATTAGTAACACGCCAAGACAAATCCATATTCAAAATTCCCTCGGTTACCCAAAGTTAGAATATGCTCACCTGCCATTAGTTCTTGGCACAGACAAAAAAAGATTATCAAAAAGGCATGCAGCAACAAGCTTAGTAGATTATAAAGCTGCAGGGTATCTAGATTCGGCAATACTTAATACATTAGCAAGACTGGGTTGGTCAAAAGGCGAAAATGAAATTTTTTATCTCAATGATTTAATCAAGCAATTTGAAATAACAGAGGTTCAAAAAGCTGGAGCTATTTTTGATATTACAAAGTTGGATTATTTAAATGCTCAACATATGTCAAATTTAGATTTAAATGACTTTATAAGCCATCTAAAACCTTTTCTTGAAAACAAAGGTATTAAAGTAGAAAATCACCCCAAGGCAGAATTGCTTATCAAATCCATGAGATCTTCTTCAAATACTTTTGAAGGAGTTGCCACTAACCTAACATGCTACTATCAAGAAATTTCAAGCTATAATCAAAAAGCTATTGAAAAATTTATTGGTAATTCAATTGAGATTTTAAATGATCTAAAAGTTAGGCTTATAAATTTGGAAACATGGACAGAATCATCACTTGACGAGGTTCTTTCAGAGTACAGAAGCGAAAAAGAACACGCAGTACCTTTTGTTAATCAACCTATCAGAATAGCTCTTACAGGATCAACAAATTCACCATCTCTTGGCATGACTATGTTTTTATTTGAAAAAGATGAAGTTATTAAAAGAATTAATTCTTTAATTGACTTTGTTCAATCAGATAGTTAAAAAAATTATTACATAGATTGCTTGCAAGATCTTTTTTTATTACTGCATGAACTTGATATTTAAATTCTGTATCAAGAATTTTTGAGATATTCACAAGATCCTTATTTGCTTTATTAATAGTATTATCATCAAGAATAGATATTCCAATTCCTTCTTCAATCATAGATAAGGCTGCAGAATATGAATCTGATTTAAAATAAAAATTCATATCCAATCCATTATTTATAAAATAATTCATAACATTTGAATCTGAATATAGAGATAATAGATTTGTTATTTCAATATATTGAAAATGTGATAAATCTTTTAAATAAATCTCTTTTTTTAAGTTATATTTTTTTGGAGAAACTAAAAAATGCTTACCTTCTTTAATAATTATATTTTTAGAATTTGAAACAGTCTTTGCATTAAAGCAAATAGTAATATCTATATCAGGCTTATATCTCTCTTCAATTAGATCAATACTATTTAGATTAATAAGATTAAATCTAGTGTCTGGATTAACTATATTATATTTTTTTATTATCTTAGGAACCAAAGTCTCAGCAAGAGTAGGGGTTGTTCCAATATTAATGAAATCCAACGATCTCGATTTATAAGTATTGGCAATATAGTTAAAGTTTTTTAGTTGATTGGTTACTATTGATGCTTGCTCAAATAGTTCTGAGGCTTCATATGTAGGTATTAATTTTTTACTCTTCCTTAGAAATAATTTAAACCCAAGATTTTTTTCAATAGAGCCTAGAGTTTTACTAATTGATGGTTGGGATATTTGAAGCTTATTTGCAGCAGCTGTCATAGATAAATGTTTATAGACTTCATAAAAAATTTCAATTTGTTTAGACGATATCATGTATAACTTGTGGTTATGTATATATTCATATATTAATACAAATTAAATAGACATGGAAACTTTATTGGTGTTATATTATTGTTGTTTACACAATATTTAGGGGATTAATTTCATGTATAAAAAACTATTCTTAGTATTTCCATTGGTTATATCAACTTATTCTTTTTCTCAGGATGCAGAATCAAAAGATTCAGATGTTGAAGAGGTAATAACAGTTGGATCTCAAATAAAGGGAGCTAAAATTACTGGCAACTTACCTGTTACTGTTTTTTCTATTGATGATATCGAAGCAACCGGTGCGTTAGACGGCGACGAGTTATTAGAAAATCTAGTTGAACAAGGTATGAATTATTTTAATGAACAAGAACAAACCTCTGGTGGTGTAAACGCATCTCGTGGAGACAGTGGTGCATTTAACATTAGAAGTATGGGTGTAGGTAATACTTTAACTCTTTTAAATGGAAGGAGAATGGTTATGAACGCCGGGTACCAAACTGAGTATATTGGCGGTGATTTTGTTCCAACGTTGACTGTAAATTCAAATCTAATACCAACCAACGGTCTCAGTAGACTAGAGATCCTAAAGGATGGCGCATCTGCTATTTATGGTGCTGATGCTGTTGCAGGTGTTGTAAATAATGTTATGGATACCGATTATGAAGGTTTGAGTATCTCATTAAGAGGAGCTGGTCATGAGCATTTTGATGCAACTGATAGAGATATAAGTATTAAGTATGGTTTTACAATGAATGAAGGTGCTACTAATATCGCAATGTTCTTAAATCATAGAGACAGAGGGAGAATTGAGGCCTGTGAAGATGAAAGATGGTGCTCATTAAATGCAGAAGAATTTATCCCTGATCATTTGTCTGAATTTATCGGAACAGGACTAGACAATGGTTACAATTATGGATGGTTTCAAATAGATCTTCCATCATCTTATAATAGTGATTATACCTGGGTGGATTCATCAGGAGAATCACAGCTTTTTCCAATTGATCATCCGTCTTGCTCAACTGCAGGAGCATTGGACTCTGGAATGGGTACCTGTCTTGTTGATGACAAACTTGGTGGAGATTTTGATTATGCTCCCGGCACTCTTAGAAACTATAGAGGAAAAATGAGTAGAGCAAATGCATTTGTATTTATAACTCATCAAATGGAAAACGGAATGGAAATGTTTGCAGAAGTTGGTAAATACTCTTCCAAGTCTAGAAAAAGTTCAACTCATGGTGGTTTTAGGGGTGGTATATTCAGTATACACAAAGATTATTATTGGTTTGATCAATTGCCAGCAGATGAAGACGGTGAAGTTTTTTCTGGAGCAACAACAAGAATTGATGGGTGGAGACCCTACAACAGAGGCAGGGATCTAACTATCACAAAAGATAGTTATAGATATCTACTTGGTTTTAGAGGTGTTACAGAATCAAATTGGGATTGGGAAAGCGCTGTTACCTATTCAAAGGCGGCGTCAAACGATATTTCAAACAGAATAGTTTATCAAAATCTTTATCAGCATCTTGCAGGTGATATAAGTAAAACTCCAGCAGCATTTAACATTTTTGATGTTAACTCCGAAACCAATAATGAAGACGGAATATACGTTGATGTAACAAGAGATGATACATCCACATTAGCAATGATAGATTTTAAAATGACAAATCCTGAACTTTACAATCTTCCAGCTGGTCCGGTTGGGATGCTTGTTGGTTTTGAATGGAGAAAAGAAGAATATGCTGATGATAGAAGTCCATATTTAGACGGTCAAATTTCTAACTCTGATTGTTGTGGCGTTTCAGCTAATAGTACTAACAACCACCCATTCACCTCAAATGCTATGGGCTCAAGTCCAACTTCTGATGTTTTTGGAAATAAAAATGTTAAATCTGCGTTTATGGAATTTTCTATACCTGTAACTGATAAAATAAATGCACAACTTGCAGTCAGACATGAATCATTTAGCGATTCAGACAATGCAACTGTTGGAAAATTTGCAATAAATTATGATGTTTTTGATTGGGCTACAATTAGGGCCTCAGCCTCTACATCTTTTAGACCACCTAATTTAGTTCAAGTTAATCAAGAAGAGGTCGCTAGAACTGGGTCAAAAAATGATGCAGTATTGCAACTTCTATCTTCAGCTAAAAACTTTAACGGTGAAGCTCCATCTTCAAAAACGGATGGTGTTTTTATTGATGATTACTTGGTTCTAAACTCCATAAGATATGCAACAGGTGCTGAAAAATTAGTTCCTGAGGAATCCACAAATAGCTCTATAGGTTTTGTTCTTCAACCACTTGATGGTTTAACAATTACCTATGATGTCTGGGCAATTGAAAAAGAAAATACCATTGGACTGTTTGGGAGAAATAACCACAGTGTTTATGATTTACTTCTTCGTAAAGAGGCTGGTATTGGTGGAGCAACAACAGTTGCAGAAATGGTTACATATTGCAAGGCAAATCCTGATTTGTATGATGCCGGTGTTGATGCATATTATATAGAGGGCTCAGCTGTAAGACGTGATGCCTACTGGGGATCATCGGATGAAAAAAATGCACATAATGAGTTGTTTTTTGATGCAGGAATATGTCCCGTTGGCGAACAAGATATTATTCGAGATGAGTATTTAAATCTTGCAACACGTGAAGTCGAGGGAGCTGATGTCAGCATTTATTATGATTTTGATACTGATTTTGGTAGTTTTAAAGTTACTGTAGCATCTTCTATTACAGACAAATTCTATCAAACTCCGGTTCCTCAATTCCAGGTAATTCAAGATGAAATAGCTGCTGGAGCAATCCCTGCATATTTCACTATCGAAGGTTATGGCAATCTTTTACAAACCAACGATATTGGAGCTGATCAAAAAGATACCATTAAGGTTAATTATAGAAATGGAGATTGGGGCGGTTCTTTTTCAGCACTTCGCATAGGTGAGGCTTATGATTTAGGTAATAAATTAACCGATGGTACTCCATGGAAAATTGAGTCTATGACTACAATGAATCTGGGTGTTTATAAGAAATTCGAAATTAATGGCAATAACGCTAGAATTAAGTTAATGATAAAAAATATTGCTGACGAAAGAGCTCCATTGGCTGATGGTTACTTAGGTTTCTTCTCAGACATGCATAGAGACCTAGGTCGTAATTATTATCTTGATTTTAAAATTGATTTATAAAAAGTAATATAATTAAAAAGGGAGCTTTATGCTCCCTTTTTAGTATCATATAAATAAAATTTTATGCCAGCATATAAAAAGAAAGGTTTTGTTATTGGAGGAATAGTTTTTATTGTAATGCTATTCATACCCTCACCTGAAGGCTTATCAAAAGAAGCTTGGCAAGTTGCAGCTATTGTTACCCTAATGGCAATATGGTGGGCATCGGAGGCTATACCTGTTCCAGTAACAGCATTATTGCCGTTAGCCTTATTTCCTTTAATGCAAATAACTGACTTCAAAGAAGCTGCTTTACCTTATGCTAATCCCAATATTTATCTATTTTTGGGTGGATTTATGTTAGCTATTGCAATTGAAAAGTCTGGTCTTCATAAAAGAATGGCTTTAAAAATGATTCTTGCTGCAGGTTCATCTGGAATTAACCTCATTGGTGGATTTATGCTTGTTGCTGCACTAATAAGTATGTTTGTAATGAACACTTCAACTACATTAATGCTATTACCAATTGGTATGGCAGTTTGCTCTGTTATAGCAAATACAATTCCAGGGTTAAATGATCAAGATAAAAGATATTTTGATACAGCTTTAATGCTGGGTATTGCATATGCGGCAACAATTGGTGGCATGTCTACACTTGTAGGAACTGCTCCTAATATAGTTTTTAGTGCTTTTATGTTTGAGACATATGGAGTTGAAATATCAATGATTGATTGGATGAAGCTTGGAGTTCCATTGGCTGCAGTCATGTTATTATCAGCATGGATTATTCTTACTAAATATGTTTTCCCTATTTCATTTATAACATCATCTGACACTAAAAATCATCTTAACAAGATGCTTATTGATTTAGGTCCGCTATCAAAAGATGAGCTAAAAATATCTGTGATATTTGGTCTAACTGCACTAGCTTGGATATTTAGAAAAAGTCTTGATAATTTTGAATTATTGTCAGGCCTTACAGATGCAGGAATAGCAATTATTTCAGCAATTTTATTATTTATGATACCTTCATCAAATAATAAGGATGATTTATTGACCTGGGATAGTTCCAATAAATTACCATGGGGCTTATTAATATTATTTGGCGGTGGCTTATCTATAGCAGCACAAATAAATTCTACTGGTTTGGGAATATGGATAGGAGAAGGATTGAGTATTTTAGGAACAGTTCCTCCTATTATGCTAATATTTTTTGTTGCTACGTTAATTATATTTCTTACTGAAATTACAAGTAACGTTGCAACGACATCAACATTTCTACCTGTATTTGGAGCTGTAGCTATTGGTCTTGGAATATTGCCCGTGTCTTTAACAGTCCCTGTATGTTTAGCCGCA
>Ga0209666_1000604_pt1 | contig 27588 bp, 19 predicted proteins | sample SaaInlV_125m_DNA_FD_184679 | JGI IMG/M metagenome (GOLD analysis project Ga0209666, IMG submission 184679) | Marine microbial communities from expanding oxygen minimum zones in the Saanich Inlet - Saanich Inlet SI037_S3LV_10m_DNA (SPAdes)... | ecosystem: Environmental > Aquatic > Marine >...
GGAGCCCGCGGTGTTTCTCTTTGTTTCGACTGAACTCGTGCGAATCGAACGTTCCAGGTTTCGCGCCCAAGGCGCGTGCTCGCACGTGTCCCGCGTCTCGCGCGTCTCGACTTCCCGCACACGCGGGAGTTTCCCACCTTGTGCGAAATTCGCGCGAACGGCGTTTTCGCGTATGGGCATTTAGTATCACGTTTCTCGACTTCGCGCGCCGCGCTTCCCACACGCGGGTGTGTTCTCAATATTTGATTCGCGAGGCGAAAAATGAATCAAATTCGATTCATTTGATTGATCAATCAAACGAATCAAACGACCGCGCGTTTGACTCGCATTTGCTTCCTGGCGCCTTTCGAGGGGGTGAAAATGGGGGTAAACGACCAATCATGACTCAGGATTTGATTCAATTCGACTCGTCGCAAAACTTTGAATCAAATTCGATTCGTTTGATTGATCAATCAAAAATTGACAACACGAACACGCACTCACACGCGGGTGTTCTCCGCCCACCTCGCGCGACATCGACGCGCGCGCGCGATGGCGGACGTTGAGACCGATCTCCGAGCGCGCTGGCGCGCGGCGACGAGCGCCGAGACGCCCTACGCGCGCGTCGTCTTCGACACCGCTCTCGCGCGCGCGGTGCGCGACCACGACAACTGGCGCGCGCTGTCCGAGGCTGCGGTGCGCGACGACGGCGACATCGACGAAAGTTTTCGAGTCGCCTTCAAGCGCTACTTCGTCACCGATTACGTCTTCGTGGAAGATTTCATCGACCTGCTCGCGCGCGCGCTCGCCTCGGCGCCGACGTTCGCGATCAAGGCGCGACTCGGGGCGTTTTTGAACCAACTGCTCGAGGGCGAGGCGACGCTGTTTCGCGAGTCGTTGCGCGCGCTGTGGAACATCGACGCGGACGACGCGGCGTCCGTGCGAGCGATCGGTGATGACGACGTCGCGACGGCGATGTCGACGTTTCTGCGGCGCGTGGCCGAGGACGGCGATTGGTTGTCGCGCGTCGCCGTCGTCGCCGTCGCGGAGGGACTGTACCTGAGCTGGGGACTGCGCGTCGTCGACGACGACGTGCGAAAAGTCGCGAGCGGGCTCGTCGACCGCGCGAGCGCGGAGCGCGTGTTATACGCCAAGTGGGTGTGGCCGCTTCACTCGAGCGAAGAATTTCAACGCGCGGTGTGCGCCTTCGTGGAGGCGTTTAACGACGCGTGGCGCGACGCCGACGACGACTCCAAAACGCGCTGCGAAGCCGTCGTGCGAGAGATGCTAGATTTAGAGCGCGCGTTCACCGAGTTGTTATCATCATCGTAGTCGAGCCGTCGCGCCGTCGAAATCGAGCCGAATCGAATCCACTCTCGTCGCCCGCCGCGCGTCGAGCCCGAGTCGCGCGCGCGCCTCACACGCCGACGCGACACGCGCCGCGCCGACCGTCGCGCGCCATCGTCATGTCCGACGACGCGCGCGAGCGTCCTCGCGCGTCGCCGGACGCCGCCGTCGCGTCGTCGTCGTCGCGTCCCTGGACGCTCGCCGTCGCGCTGCGCGCGCACGACGCCGCCGTCAAGTCCGTCGACGTCGCGCGCGCGTCCGCCGACGGCGCGACGACCGTCGTCAGCGCGTCCGCGGACGGCGACGTGCTCGCGCGACGATCGAACGGCGCGACGTGGGAGCCCCTGGCGCGCTTGCGCGGGCACGACGGCGGCGCGCGCGCGGCGAGGTGCGCGGGACGCGCGCGAGACCGCGTCTTGTCGGCGTCGTACGATCGAACGGCGCGCGTGTGGACGCTTCCGAGGCGCGCGAACGACGCGGGCGAGGCGACGCGGGCGAAATCGGCCGCGGTGGTGACGCTGCGAGGGCACGGGGATTACGTGGTGGATTGCGCGTGGAGCGAAGACGAAAACTTGGGCGAGCTCGCGACGACGGCGAGCGCCGACGGCACCGTGCGCGTGTGGCGCGCGGAGACGGGAGAGTGCTTAAAAATAGTCGACGCGCGCGAAGAGGGCGTCGGGGCGGTGACGTGCGTGGACGCGCGCGCGACGACGGACGACGCGGGGACGACGTCGGACGACTGCGTCGTCGTCGCGGGTCTGATGGACGGTTCGGTCAGGTTCTTTCACGTGCGCACGGGGGCGTGCGCGTTGATATTGGTGGGTCATCTCGGCGCGGTGACGTCGGTGGCGACGCCGGGTGCGCCGGAGACGTGGATGGATTCGGCGAAGGCGCGCACGCGCGTGTGTTACGGTTGCCGAGACGGCGCCGTCGGGTGCTTTGACGTGTCTTCGGATGAGGGTGGTCAAAGCGTGGACGTGACGCACTTAATGCGTCGACGGACGCATCCAGACGCCGATCTCGAGGCCACGACGAGCGTTAAATTTATCCTCTCCAACGCGCAAACGCTCGCGTCGTCGTCTGAAGACGGCACGGTGAGAATATGGAACGTCCAGCGCGGCGAGTGCGCGATGGTGTTGACGGGACAGACCGCCGGCGCGTCCATTGATTGCGTCTCCATGCTGGATGACGTCTTGGTCAGTGGTGGTTCCGATGGGAGCGTTTCGATTTGGGAGAAGAAACCGCGAGCGTCCACTGAGGAGAGTAGACGCGACGACGACGACGACGACGAGGCGACGCTCGCGACGCGCGCCGACATCGCCCTTCGTTGGCTCTTGCGCCGGGGACCTCAAATTCGCGTCGACGAAGTCGACGAAATCGAAGAACGCCTCCTCGTCGCCGCATTCGACGCCGCGGATCGAGAAGCGCGAGCGTTGCTCGCCGTGCGCCCGCCTGCAGACGACCGCGAATGCGGCGTCTGTCGCGATTCGCTCGCCGTCGGCGAACTCGCCCAGCTTCCTTGCTCTCACACTTTTCACGCCGATTGTCTCCTTCCGTGGATGCGAGTGTCGCACCAGTGTCCTCTCTGCCGTGAAGTCAACTACGAGTCCGGCGTCTCGCACGCCCTGGCGTGCGTGCGCGTCTTCGCTCCCGCGCGTCGGCCCGCGATTCGCGACTCCGGCGCCGTTTCGATCGAACTCGCGACGCCGACATCCTAGCGCGCGCGACGCGCCGCGCAGCCATTAGACGCAGTAGCCTAGCCACCCTCGTTCTTTTCATCTCACGCGCCTCTCACTTTCAGCCAACGGAATGGGTCCACCCGCGCGCGAATGAATCAATGAATAACGCCCGCGACATAAATGCCCGCGACGGGCAAAAATGCCCGCGACGGGCAAAAATGCCCGCGACGGGCAAAAATGCCCGGACGTATAAATCGCGATTTTCAGACTCATCCCTCTAAATCACAGTAAGTATGTAAAAACGTTTCAAAACTTTTTATCTCACTGAAGAGAAATGCCATGTTGAGAATTTTTCCGACACGAGTAGGTAAACAGTACTGGCAGGCTGGGTAAAAAAAGCGGACTCGATGGTTCGTGACTCGAGTCAAATTCCCGTCCCCGTCCAAGTTGCAAAGTGCACGACGCGTCACTCGGCGCGCGCTTTTTCGCGACGCGCGCTCGAGCGCCGTCGCGCGCGCCGCTCGACGCGCCATGCGCGCGGCGCCTCGCGCGACGCCGACGACGCTCGAGCGCCGCGCCGCGCCGCGCGAATCGCGTCGCGCGCGTCGGCGCGCGCGCGCGGCGTTCACGACGTCCGACGGCGTCGAGCTCGAGGTCGCGCGCGCGTCGCCGACGACGACCGCGCCGACGCCGACGTCGCGAAGGGCGCCGTTGGTGTTCGTGCACGGCTCGTATCACGCCGCGTGGTGCTACGAGGAGCACTTCGCGGGATACTTCAACGCGCGCGGACGCGAGACGACGTCGGTGTCGCTGCGGGGACACGGCGCGAGCGGGACGACGCCGGGCGCGGCGACGGCGGGGACGCTGGCGAGCCACGCGCGCGACGTCGGCGAAGTCGTGCGAAGCGCGCGAGGAGACGAGGACGAAGGTCAAGCGCCGGTGGTGTTTGGACACTCGTTCGGGGGATTGGTGGCGCAAAAGATGGTCGCCGACGGCGACGTCGAGGTGTCCGGGCTCGGCTTGCTCGCGAGCGTGCCGCCGAGCGGGAACGGGGAGATGGTGAAGCGATTCTTGAAGAGAGATTTGTGGGCGAGTTTGAAAATCACGTACGCCTTCATCACGAAGGCGTTCGGGACCAATCCGCGGTTGTGTCGAGAGTGTTTCTTTTCGCCGAGTCTGAGCGACGAAGACGTCGCCCGCTTCGCGGCGAAGATCAACGCCTCGAGCGAGCTTCGAATGTTAGACTTGAAAGTCCTGAAAGAAGAGCTTCCCGTGCAAAAGCCCGCGGCGGGTTCTCGAAACGCGGACGTTCCGGTGTTGGTGCTCGGCGGCGCGCTCGATTTCGTCGTCGACCGCGAAGGCTTGGAGGAAACCGCGAGCTGGTTCGCCCCGCGCGCCGAGCTCGTCGTCGAGCCCTCGCTCGCGCACGATGTCATGTTAGACGCCGATTGGGAAATCGCCGCCGCGCGCATCGAACGCTGGCTCGTCGATAATGGATTGTAAATTGATTGAATAGTCGAATAGTCGCGCTCGCTCCCTTCTCGCCTCCTTCGCTCTCGGCGGCGTCGACGCTCGCACTTCGCGCCTCGTCCGCGCTCGCCCGCGCGATGCCCGAGCTTCCCGAGGTCGAAAAAGCTCGTCGCCTGGTGCACGACCTCGCGATCGGATCCCCGATCTCGCGCGTCCATCGACCCATCATCGACGACAAAGTTTTTGTCGACGTCGCATCGGGACAGTTTGAGCGCGCGCTCTCGGGACGGAAAATCACCCACAGTAAGCGCCACGGTAAGCAGTTGTGGTGGCAGCTCGACGGGAACGACGCGCTCGTTCCGTGCTTTCACTTCGGGATGACGGGGGCGTTCGTGGCGCGAGGAATCGATGGGATTCAGTATTACAATAGCAAGGCGAGCGGAACGGGCGACTGGCCGCCGCGGTTCGCCAAGCTCGTCGTCGCGTTCGAGAACGGCGTCGAGCTCGCGTTCGTAGACCCGAGAAGGTTTGGAAAGATCAAACTCGTCGCGGACGTCGCGGAGGTGATCGGCCAACTCGGGCCGGATCCGCTGTTGGAGATGCCGAACGAGGAGGCGTTCGCGGCGCTGTGGCGACGAAGGAGCGCGCCGATAAAGACGGCCATCATGGACCAGAAGGTGATCGCTGGGATAGGGAATTGGATGGCGGACGGTGCGTCGAATCGAGCGATCGCGATTGCGAGGCGTTTTCTCGAATGACTCGGCGTTTGATTGACATTGAAAATATTGGTTTCGTCGAGCGTAGAAATTTTATACCGAGCGCGAGTGCATCCGGAGACTCGAGCGAACGAGTTGAGCTCGACGCAGCTCGAAGCGATTAGATTTCGCGTCACAGAAGTCGTCAAAGTAGCGTGCGAGGCAAACTCTGACCACGATTTGTTTCCAGACGACTGGTTGTTCCACCATCGCTGGGGGAAAACCGACGGAGCGAAAGTCAACGGAGACGCGATTAAGTTCATCGAAGTCGGCGGTCGCACCACCGCCTTCGTGCCCAAACTTCAGCTTAAAACCGCCATCAAAACGGAAATCAAAACTGAAACCGACGATGGGGCGACGAAGGCGAAGAAGCGGTCGAAACCGAGCGGCGCGGCGACGCGCGCGGGACCGCCGGCGACCCGCGCGCGTCGAACCGCTCGCGCCACCACCGCCACCATCGCCACCGCGCGCGCGTGACCGAACCAACCCACCCGACCATAAAAATATCATTCTTTATCGCACACCGTAGACATTTTAAAGCCACCGTTGTGAATCATTCTTCCGCCGTCCGCGGTGTCGTTGTCCCGCTCGCCGCCGCTCGCCCGCCGCGCCACATCGCGCCGCATGTCCGCCTCACGCGCGCACGGCGTCGCGGACAAGCAATGTCCCGTCTGTCGCGAGCTCTGCGTCAAGCCCGCAGCGCTCCCATGCGGTCACGTCGCGTGTTTATGGTGCACTCACTGCAGCATGAGTTCTCTCGGTGAATCCACCTGCGCCCTTTGTCGCAATGAATTCACCGCGCTTCCCGCGCTGTCGCGCGCGCTGGAGAATCATCACATGTGGTGCGATCCGCGCGCGTTCTGTGAGCGACTGAAAGAGGCTCGAAAGGAGGACGTGGAGCGGGGACACAAGAGCCCCAAATTTGAGGTGTGCGTCGTCGCGGCGGCGGCGAACGACGACGCGCGATCGAAGCTCATCTCGTTCGACGCGAGCGTCGTCGGCGTGGTTGATGACGACCGTGATATGGCAGATGTGGTTTTGAAGGCGCTAGAGGAGACCGAGTGCGGGGGGATGTTTGAAGAGATGCGGATGTTTGACGCGAGCGCGGGCGAAGGCGTCGCCGCTTTTCACGCGTGCTGTTGTCCATCGCGAACGGAGGTCGTTTCGTGCGGTGAGCTCGCGAGTCGGCCCGTGGTTTGTCAACAGTGTGGAACGCTCTACGAGCGAGCGCACGCGGACGCGCTGACAGCGAAAGCGGGTGAAGGGAACGAGTGGTGCTTTTGCGGCGGGACACGACCTCCGACTCGCGTGATTTTTTCGCTCAAGGAAGACATAGAGAGCGCGTACCCGAAGGACTTCGTCGATGCGTCGAGAAAACGGTGCGACCAAGCACTAGCGGAGTGTTTAGTGGCGCTCGAGCGCGAGGCTGAGCTAAAGGCGAATGTGGAAGGCGACGTCGACGACGTCGACGCAAAGGATGAAACCGTCTCCACTTCGACGCGCATTGACGTCGGCGGCGCGCGTACTCTGGTCTTTGATCACGAAACTTTCACGCATTTCGGCGTCGGGTGCGATTTCTGTGGTGTGTATCCCATCGTTGGTCCGAGGTATCAATGCGCCGAGTGCAAGGATTCCGAGTTCATGGGCTTTGATCTTTGCGCCAAGTGTATGCAAAACGTCTTCGAGCACCCAGAGCGAAAACGCGACTATCGCTTCGCGCAGAATCACACCGACGCGCACGAGATGGTTCTAGTTCGTCCGCGTCCAACGATGGTTCACGTGATGAAAAGCCTCCATCCCGAACTCAGCGCGAATCAAATCATACAATGGTTGGACAATCAAGCGACGGCGTCGCGAGAAGCCGAAGCCGAAGCCGCCGAAGACGAAGCACAAGCCGCCGAAGCTGACGCATCCGAATCCGACGAACCCGAAGAAGGCGACATGACCGAGGACGAGCACCAATAGTTTTAGACGCGCACGAAATCACCCCGTATTGAATGTAAAACAGTTGCCGAATTCGCCCGCCGAGCGCCGCGCGCGCGTCGATACATTGCGGCGCGTCGCCGTCGTCGTTGTCGTCGTCGTCGTCGCCGACGTCCCGCCAAGACGCGCGCACGATGCTCACTATCGCACTCGCTCCCGTGTCGGTCGCGCATTCGCCCGCACCGCGACGCGCGCGCGCTGTCCCGGTCGCGCGCGCAGCGTTATCCACTGCGCCCGAGTCGGCGACGCCGATCACCCCCGACGCCCGCACGCGCGTCGCCTCGATCCCGTACAAAGACGGGAGCGTAGATAAAGTCGTCGCCATCAACGACGCGGCGAAACAGGCGATCAAAGACGCCAAGGCGGAGCGATTCGTGAGCATCATCGACCCGAAGAGCGAAAAGTTGCAAAAGCTGCTGAGCGTCGTCGACGCGGGATGGGATAAAATTGGCGTCAAGAATAAGAACGCCGGGCATCACACGCTGTGGCCCGAAGCTTTCGAAGCTGGGAAGGCGCTGCTGGAGGAGGCGTTTCCGGAGGAGTGCTCACCCGAGCACGGAGGGGAGGTGTTGAACGGCGTCGCGTTTGTCAACGAGCCAAAGTATTACGACCGAGCGATTGATTTTATGCAACGACGAACAAAGGAGGATTTCATCATGAGTAAGTATAATCCTCTCGGACGGCTGCATCGTGATCCGGATGCGATCGATTATAAGAGCCCGGGGTGGATGACGAGCGGTATGGAGAAGAGCGAGGAGTACAGTTATCGTTATTACAACGTGTGGTTGTTGAGGTCGCCGCGGGATCCCACCGGGCAAGCGTGGGATAAGCCCTTGGTCGTGCTGCTTCCGCGCGACGGTGGTGCTCGAGAGTGGACGTACGATGTGCGCCGGCCGGAGGATAACGTAGAAGACGATGCGAAGAAGACGGCGGGGAGTCAGTTTAAGGAGACGATGGACAAAATCAAAGCCAACCCGATGAGCGCGGCGCCAATGGTGATGCAAGCGTTTAGCACGAAGAAGAAGGAGGACAAATTCGAGCAACAAGATCCAAATTATATGACTCGTGGTTCGCCCGAACTTCAGCCGAGCGACGAGCACGTGTGGATCACGGCGCCGTACATGATATTCGATTCCTTCGACATGTGGCACGGCGCCGGTCAGTGGATGCCGGAGGATAAGCGAGACCTTCGCAACGGTGCCGCCGACGCCGTCGCCGCGCGTAAAGATGCCATAAAGGGTCGTGTGAGCATCGAGTTACGCTTCCGCGCTCGGTGCAAACCGGGATCGCGCGAAGGCGTTCCGTTTAGTCCCGTGAGCTCAGCGTTTCGCGGCGGCGTCTTCACCCCGGAGTCCGTGCGTCCATCCGACGGTGCGTACGACCTCAAATCCGGTAGCGTGGTGTGAGCTCACCGCTCTCATTATTAGTCAGTCCCTACCATATTGTCATGTTCACGAACACCGTTTAGTTGCAGCGCCGCTGCTTCTCGCGCGAAGTCGTCACTATGCGTCTTCAGCGCGTCGTCATCGCGTCTTCTCGCACCGTGTCATCGTCCGGAGGCTCGAAACAACATCGCGTCGTCATGCCACGCGGTCGGCATCGCATCGCGTGCGCGCAAATGACGTCCACGGCTGACTTTCAGCACAATCTGCAGACAGTCACCGAGCTCTGCAAACGCGCGAAAGCCGAAGCGTGCGAGGCGCTATTTTTGCCCGAAGCGTTCGCGCGCATCGGTGCGACGGACGCGTCGTACGCCGAGCCTCTGGATGGGCCCATCGTGCGCGCTTGTTGCGCGCTGGCGAAGGAGTATGGGCTTTGGATGAGTTTGGGCGGCTACGCCGAGCGGGACGGCGACGGGAGGAAACGATTCAATTCGCACGTCATGATCGATCCTCGATCGGGAGAAATCAGTGGAGATGTGTACCGTAAAATTCATTTATTCGATACCGACGCCGCGGTGGGCGTTGATGGCGGCGGGATGCGCGAGAGCGATTACACGCGCGCCGGGACGACGTTGGCTTCGTATGATACGACGTTTGGTAAAGTTGGGGCGTCGATATGTTATGATTTACGATTTCCGGACGTGTATCAGGCGCTACGATTCGAACACGAAGCGGACGTCATCTGTGTGCCGAGTGCGTTCACGAAATCCACGGGCCAAGCTCACTGGGAAGTTCTCCTAAGAGCGAGAGCGATTGAAACTCAATGTTACGTCGTCGCGGCCGCGCAAGCAGGTAAGCACGGGGAAACGAGAGAAAGCTACGGGCACGCCATGGTGATCGATCCATGGGGGCGAATTGTGGCGAAGATGGACGATCCATCGAACGAGGTCGGCATCGCGGTGGCTGAAATCGACCTCGCTCTAGTCGATTCAATTCGCACACAGATGCCATTAGCCGAACATAGGAGGCGAGTGAGAGCAGAGTTTTAGCGTAGTAGTATGGTGTGGTGTATTGATCAACGCCGTGTATGCATTATCCTATTCGAGCCATGACGCCAGTGCCACCGCTCCCGCCTCTACTGCGACCACGTCCGCCTCTGTTGCGTCCGCCGCGAGAGCGTCGTGGACGGGTGGTGCCGCCAGCTTTCGTCAAATCATCCGCAGAGTTATCGCGCGAAAAGTTACTATCACTGCCGTTTTCTCGTTTGACAGTCTCCCACTCTAACTGTTGCTGTGGTGTGTCGGTTCCACGAGCGCGCTTTGATGGAGCGTCTCGCGAGTCGTCTCGCTTCGTCGTCGGTTCTCGCGATTCGGCGCGACCACGTCGACGCGAGGGCGCTCCAGCACCAAACCGTGGTCCTGGCTCGCGCGACTCATGACGCGTTCGTCGACCACCGCCGCGCGATTTCATCGCTTCTTCGTGCGCCTTGGCAATGTTTTCGGGAATCACAGGAGGCGGCGGCGGCGGCGCTGATTTCATAGCCGGTGGCGGCGGTGGCGCTCGTTGCCCTCGTCGAGGATTATCCGCGTCTGGCTCGCGATCCTCCTCAACTTCGCGCTGCGGCTCGGGCTCCGGGTCATCTTCACCGGCCAACATTACCACCGTGTCTTCCTCTTCCTCGAACACCGGTGGTCCCGAGGGCACGTCTCGCGCCCCGCTCGGCGGCGGTGGCATGGCGGGCATCGGTGGCGCCGTCATCGGCGGTGCGGTTCCCCACAAATTACCTGCATCCAACAAGTCCTTTTGCTTTTTCAAATCTTCAGCCATCTTCTTCAAGCCCTCTATGGACGTATCCATGGACATGATGCCCATCGGGTCGAGCTCGTCCATGTTCGTCATCGGGTCCATGACTGGCGCGAGATCTCGCTTCTGCGCGCCCGGCGGCGGCGGACCCATGGGCATAGGTGGCACAAATCCCGGAGGCAACACCGGTGCCGCCTCTTCGACGGGTTCTTCCGCAGGCGGAGCTCCAGTTTCGCCACCTTCGCCTTCACCGCCGTCACCGAGAGCGAGCGTCTCTTCGCCGTTCCCTAAAGCCAACGGTTCTTTCCCGCGATCTTTCAAGAAACCGAACATCTTCTGGAATTCATCTTCCGCGGCCACCATCTGCGCGGACTCACCTGTGGGTGCGACTAAAATCCCGCCCGTCGTCGCCTCTAACTTTGTCTGCGGAATCCCGTACGCGTGCTTCGTGCGCACGATTTCCACAGTCGTATCTGCGGCCAAAGGACAGTCTTGAATCCAGTGACCGCCTTGATTACACTTGAAACAAATGTATCCCGGTCCCGGTGGTCCATCGCTCCGGCGTCCCGCCCCGCGTCCTCCGCCTCGTCCTCCTCGGCCCGCGCTCGCCGCCGCCGCGTTCGCCGCCATCTTCTCGCTCTCCCACTGCTGCGCCTGTTCCCTCGCCATGTTCGCCAACGGATTATCCCCTCCACCGTCTTCCTCTCCCGCGTCCGTCTTCGTGATCTTGTTCAAATTCATCTGTAATCTCCGCGACACGTTTCTCGACGGAATCTGCGAAGCGTCCGGCGGCGCCACGTACACCACCTTCTTCGCCACTTCGCTCCCCTGCGCGCTCCCCACCGCCGCTTGTTTCATCGACGGCACGCGTCGCACGATCACCGACGTATTCTTCCACACCAACGCGCTCTCATCGTCGTACTCATTCCCATCTTGCGCGTTCGTCAGCACCAGTTCGCACGCGTGATCCTTCCCCAATCCCTTCTTCTCGCTGATCAGCCGCTTCAGCTCGCTCACCGCGATGAACGACCCATCGAACGCCAGCGTATCGAACGTCTTCGCGCTCTTAAACTTGTAGTGGATCGTGCCGCTCGCCATCGTCCGCGATTCCGCGCGCGTTGATTTTCACGATTGATGCCTCGGTCGGCGGCGATTCGCGATCGCGCGTCGTTCGCGCGCGTCGCGTCCCCGGCGTCCCTCGCGCGCGTCGCCCCTCGCGCGCGTCGCGTCGCTCGCCGTCGTCGACGCGCGCGCGCGCTCGCGTCGACGCGTCGACGCGGCGCGTCGATGAGTGACGGCGCGTCGAGACGCGACGCCGTCGGCGCGACATCGACGCGCGGCGCCGACGCGTCGCGATCGCGACGGCGCGCGACGGCGCGCGATGATCGCGACGGGGACGGCGGACGCGCGCGCGCGCGCGATGGCGGACGCGGACGTCGCGTCGCGCGAGGACGGCGCGAAGAATTTCTCAGCGCGCGACGACGACGACGACGACGACGGCGACGACGACGACGGCGAGCACCGACGGCGCGCCTCGGCGGCGAGCGCGCTCGAGCGCGAAAATTACACGCAGCTGAGGATGGATCAGGTGACGACGCTGCTTCGATTCGAGGAGCCGGGACCGCTGGACGGGGATCTCGAGTTCGAGAAGCTCGGCGCGCTGCGAGGCGCGGTGTTGAATTTCATCGCGGCGTTTCGGGTGTTTCGAACGTTCCTGATCACGGCGGAGAGCGTGGTGGTGAGCGTGATATCGATCGCGTCGACGCTGTTCTTCGCGCTGTACGAGGTGGGGGGACATCGAATGGCGGTGAATCTGAGTTGGACGTTTGTGTCGTTTGCGATCATATATCCGCTGACGGGGTCGTTGGACAGCGCGTTTCGACGACGGGAGGAGGCGTTGAAACAGTTGGCGACGTTTAAGACGTCTATCATTAGCTTTTATCAGGCGCACAGAGATTGGGATTGGGGGCAGAATGGGAGGAAGGATTTGCCCGAGAACCACGTGTACGAAGTTCGATGGTTGACGGTTGGGTTGGTGTGCGACGTGAGGAACTTTTTGACGGCGCCGGAAGTGACGCGATTGGTACATTTGAACACGAGACGGGGACGCGTGGCGTGGACGAAAGGGCGCAAGCTGCAGTGGGCGATCGCTAGGCGCGTTAGAGAACATTTCCAAAAGCTTTCCGTGACGACGGAGGCGTTAAAGTTCAGCGGAATGCCCGGTAACGAGTCGTCTCGAATTCGACAATTCACCAAGGAGGCGCACAACGCGTGGGAACAAATGCGCTTTCTAAAAACGTATCGCACACCCATGGCCACGCGAGCGTTTGCGAGGGTATACATTTTGATCCATCCAATCTTCTGGGGGCCGTATTACGCCCAGCTCGTGAGCGACATTTTACACGACGAGGCGGGCGGTTACAGCGGTGCCGAAATCTACGACGTTCCGACGTACACGTCGCGTCTCGTCGTATTCTACGCGTGTTGCATGTCAGTCATCACATCCTTGGCGATGCTCGGACTTTTCAACGTTCGATACAGCCTCGAAGATCCTTTCGCGTCGACGGAACGTCACAACGAAGCCGAGGCGTCGTACGCTCGCCGATACACTCGCGGCCAAGACCAGGTGCTCATCAATAAAGAGTTACGCGAGCTCGTGAACGATCTGTGCTTAGAGTTTGACAACACGTTCGAGCCGAGCGGGGGTGGTGTACCGGCGTGCATGTTTCCGTCGCCCAAACGATCGCAATTGCAAAACATCACCCTCAAAGAGGTGTCCCACAGCGTCATCGAACGCAATTACAGCGGTAAAGGGCAAGCGCCGAATCTAGAGCGCGAGGAGACGCTCCACGCGAGCGCCTCGGACGCTTACTAAAGCGTAAGCGCTGCGTCGTTTCGGTAAAGTTACAAAGAAATGCTCGTCTAGAGAGCGCGCGTGAAATGTGAAACGTCTTCTAAAATCGACGTCCGACGCCTCGCCTGATGCGAACCACGGCGAGCGCCCCCGTCGCCGCGCTCAGCGCGAACCACGTCGCCGCGTAACCCAAGTGTTGCTCGGGCGACACCGGAAACCGCATCAACTCCTCCTTCGTCGCCGCCGACGGGTACGTCGTCTCGTCCCCGCTCCCCGCGCGAACCGCCTGTATCAACGGCGCGTCTCTCGGTAACCCGCGCGACTCCGCCAACGCCGGCGCGTCCAACCAAAACCACCGATCTTCTCCCGGTTCATTCTCCGGCGTGAACCGCCCCTTTCGCTCGCTCCCGCGCACCACGCCCTCCGTCTTCGCGCACGCGCCCGCCTCCGCGTCCGCATCCGTCCACGCGTCCGGCGCCCATCCTCGCAGCAGCAGCACCGTCTCCGCCTCGCCCGCCGCCGCGCTCGCCCCCCGTCCAAACCATCCCTTTTTTTCCGCTCGCAATCGCACCGGCGTCACGATCAGGCTCCCCGGAACCGCGACGCCGCAGACGCTTCGCGCGCGCGGTCCCACGCGCGCCGTCCTCGCGAGGTCCATCTCGCCCTCGACGCGCGCGCGCGCGCCGTCGTCCGCGCCGTTGCGAATCCGCGACGCGTCGACGACGCGCTCGAGGTTCGCCGCGCGCGCGGTCGTCGCGGCGAGCTTCTCCTCGCGCCGCGCGAGCTGCCACGCGCCGAGCGCGCCCGCGGCGACGGACGGCAGGAGCAGCGCCCAGGACGCGCGCGAGGCGTCGCGAGGCGGCCGAAGCGCGTCGGACGCGACGCCGCGTCGCGCGACGGTTCGCGCGACGCCGAGCGCGCGCGGGAGCGCGCGCGACGGCGTCATTCCGTCGCGTTTTCGGCGCGGCGAGGAATGCGATGAACGATTTCGCGCGACGCGCGGCGTCGCGAGCCGTCTTCGCGTCGACGCGCGGTCGCGGGCGTCGACGCGCGCGACGGCGCGCGCTCCGGCGCGCTCGAAGCGCGCGCGACGCGTCGGGAGGGGCGAATTTCGAGCGATTGATTCGACAGAACGAGTGGTTGTTCCCGCAGCCCGAGCGAGACGACGAGCGCGAGGCGCTGGACGCGTTTTGGCTCGCCAAGGGCGCGCGCGACGAGCGCCAGCGCGCGCGGTTGGTGGCGATGGGCCGAGAGCTCGCGAGCGGGGTGGCGGAGCGAGAGCTGTACGGGGACGCGGACGCGCTGGGACACGCGACGAGACGACTCGAGGCGATGTTTCCGCGAGGCACGGACGTGGCGAAGATGCTGTGGCACTGCCCGGAGGTGCTGCAGCTACCGCTGAGCGAGGTCGCGCGGCGATTGATCGCGCTGAAGCGGGCGTTTCCGAGAGTGAACGCCGAACGGGTGCTGGAGGGAAATCCGCGCGCGTTGCTGATGGACGACCTCTCGGTCGTCGCGGACGCCGTGGATGAGCTCCAGCTCGAGTTCCCGCGCGTGGATATGGTCGCCGTGATTGAATTCGAGCCGCACGTCATTCAGCGGGCGCTTCCCGCGCGCGTGCGCGCGCTCAAATCCATCAAGCCGTGCGACCGCTCGGCGTCGCTTCGCGCGTTTTACCCGCCGCGCGTCGACGATCCTCCGTCGTTCGAGCCGATGAAGAACGCGCAGTTGTTCGCTAAAGTCTTTTTACTCACCACTGAGTGTTCGTTTCCGCGCGGAGACGTCTAGCGCGCGTTGTATCGTAGCATCATTAGCGTAGCGCGCGCTCGTCCCGCTCGGCGTCCCGCAGCCGCCACTTTACGCGCCATCGCGCGCCTCTCGTCGCTCGCCATGCCCTCCGACGACGCCGAGCCCGCGCGCGATGCGAAAGCGAAGCCTCAGACGTTCGAAGATCTCGGCGTGTGCGCCGAGCTCGCCGACGCGTGCGCGAAAATCATGGGTTGGCGCGCGCCGACGCCCATCCAGTGCGCCGCCGTCCCCGAGGCGCTGCGCGAGCGCGACGTCATCGGACTCGCGCAGACGGGGTCGGGAAAGACGGGCGCGTTCGCGTTACCGATACTGCAAAGCCTGCTGGACGCGCCGCAGGGATTCCACTCGTTGATACTGAGCCCGACGCGGGAGCTCGCGATGCAAATCGCAGAGCAAATCGAGACGCTGGGCGCGGGCGTCGGCGCGAGGACGGCGACGCTGGTGGGAGGCGTGGACATGACGACGCAGGCGATAAAGCTGGGAAAAAGACCGCACGTCATCGTCGGGACGCCGGGGCGAGTGGTGGATCACTTGGAGAACACGAAAGGGTTCAGTTTACGCGCGCTCAAGGTGCTGGTGCTGGACGAGGCGGATAGGTTGTTGAATTTGGATTTCGAGGAGGAGATTGATAAGATATTGCGCGTGATTCCGAGCGATCGTCGCACGCAGTTGTTCAGCGCGACGATGACGAATAAGGTGGCGAAGTTACAGCGAGCGTGCCTGCGAGATCCGGTCAAGGTGGAGGTGAGCGCGAAGTACTCCACGGTGGAGTCGCTGAAGCAGCACTATCTCTTCATTCCGGCGAAGCACAAGGATTGTTACGCGACGTATCTGTTCAACGAACTCAGCGCGTCGACGCTGATCGTGTTCGCGCGGACGTGCGACGCGACGCGGAAATTGGCGCTCATCGCGAGGAATTTGGGGTTCGGCGCCGTGCCGATTCACGGGCAAATGTCGCAGCCCAAGCGCATCGCGGCTTTGCAAAAGTTTAAGAGCGGCGAGCGGAATATTCTCATCGCCACCGACGTCGCGTCGCGCGGTTTGGACATTCCCTCCGTAGATGTCGTCATCAACTATGACGTGCCACAAAATAGCAAGGATTACGTGCACAGAGTCGGTCGCACGGCGCGCGCCGGTCGCTCGGGATTGGCAGTGACCATGGTGACGCAATACGACGTCGAACTGTATCAAAAGATCGAGCGATTGATCAACAAGAAGTTGGACAAGTATCCGCTCGAAGAGGAGGCGGTTATGCTTTTATACGATCGCGTCAACGAGGCGCAGCGAATCGCGATTCAACAGATGCGCGACCAGGACGAGCGCAAGGGCAAGGGCGCCAAGCGCGGCTTCAAGGACGACGACGACGCCGACAAAATGCTAAACATTCTCGGGAAGAAGGATTACGGCGGCGGTGGCGGTCGGGCGCGCGTCACCAAGCAAAGCAAGCTCAACGGCGCGAAAGGTCCGCCGAGGCGTTTCTAGCGCGACACGAAAGAGATTCATTCTGTACATATTATTACCTCGAAATCGAAACGGCGCGCTCATTCGTCATCCTCTCCGAAAGACATCGCTCCGATTTTCGTCTTTTGTTTCTTGTTCTTGGACGCGCCTTGATCCTTCTCCTCGCCCTCGTCGTCCACGACCGCGATCGCGTCGCGATTCACCTTTCCGCTCGTCGGCCGCGCCGACGGCCCCATCGACGGCCCCATCGACGGCCCCATCGACGGCCCTATCGACGGTCCTATCGACGGCCCTATCGACGGCCCTATCGACGGTCCGACGTCCGCACCCCCGTCACCCCCTTCGCTCGCGCCCTCCACGTCCCCATCTCCGTCCTTCGCCTTCGCCTCCGCCGCCGCTCGCTCCACGACGTCTCGCGTCTCCGCCGCGCAATCCGCTCGACAACACTCCAAAACGCTCTTCCCCTTTTTGCTCACCCCCAGCGCGTTCACTCGCTTCTTCACCAAAAACTTGATCAAATCCACCCCCGCGTTCGCGCTCAGCGCCAAATGCAGCGCGTTTTCGCTCTTATACGTCATGGCGCGCGCGTTCGCGCCTCGCCTCGCCAGCGCCTTGGCCGCCGCGACGTTCCCCCTCGCGCACGCGAAGTGAAACGCCGTGAATCCGTCCATCGCCTCCGCGCTCACGCGCGCGCCGCGATCGCACAGAAGCTCGATCGCCTCCACGCCGTCGACGTGCGCGGCGAGGTGCAGCGGCGTTCGTCGCAGCGCGTCGACGCGATCGAGCAGCGTCGGATCGTTCGCGAGCGCAATCGCGAGCGCTCGCGCGTCGTTCGCGCGCGCGGCGTCGTGCGCGGACGTCGACGTCGCCCCGGCACTTTTCGCGTCGCGTCGCATCGCGCCTCCGCGGCGCTCGATTCGCGTCGGCGCGCGCGCGGGCGGCGTGTGACGATTCGATATCGAATCCTCGGCCTCGCGACGACGTTCGCGGTCGCGACATAATCCGACGCCGACGCGCGCGCGACGCGCGTCCATCGTCGAGCGCGCGACGACGGAGGGAGAAAAAATGTTCTCGCCCGACGCGCGGCGATCCTTCGTCGAGCGCGTGGACGAGCGATTCCTGTGCCCGTGCTGTCGATTCGTGTTCACCGGGCCGACGCGGTTTCCGTGCGGGAACGCGCACGCGTTTTGTCTGGCGTGCGCGGAGACGTGGTTCGATTCGAGCGGCGCGCGCGGCGTGGCGAGAGCGGACGTGCCGTGTCCGATGTGCCGGTGCACGGCGCGCGGGAGCGGGCGGAGCGTGGAGCGGGACGACGCGCTGGAGGCGGCGCTGCGAGAGACGCGCGCGGCGTGCGACTGCGGCGCGTCGGTGGTTCTGTCCGAAGCGTCGAGGCATTACGAGACGTGCGAGATCACGCGAGCGATGACGGCGCCGAGGAGTGGGGCGCGAACGCCGTCGACGTCGAGACGACGCGTCGCGCGGGACGGAGGGCGAGGGAACGATGGGGCGGCGTCGTCCGACGCCGACGTCGAGATCGACGCCGACGAGATCGAAGCCGACGAGACGGACGTCGATGAGATGTATTCCGGGTTTCTCTGCACGCTCTGCGCCGCGGCGTTTCTACGAGAATCGGGTGACCTGGACGACGACGCGCAGAGCGAGGCTCACAACGGAACGTCGATGCGCGAAGCCATCGAGCGGGCGCGACTCGCCGACGATCTCCCGGACGCGTGCTATCTCGACTCCATGACGGCGTTCGCCGATCACGTCCTCGCCGATCACGACGAACCGGACGCCCACTCGCCCGACGTGTGCCCCATCTGCGTCAGTCTTCCTCACGGCGATCCAGACCGCGTCGTCGCGGATCTGTACGAGCATCTGCGCCGTCGACACGGTTTCGACTGGACCCTCTACGCGCCCGACCCGCGCGCCGACGAGTACGAAATCTTAGCGCGCGTCATGCGCGACAGCCTTCGCGACGCCGCGCCGCGCGTCGACGCCGACGATTGATCCCTCGCCTCGCGATTCGCCGCGATCGCGCCGCGCGCCGCGATGTGACGACCGTTTCGGTTCGCCACGTCGGTTCGCCGCGTCAGATGCACGTAAAGTTCGCTTTAACCGTCACCTCGCCAACATCCCGCGTAACACCCTCGTCCAATTCTCGCGCGCGCCGCACTCTCTCGCGCGCGCTCGCGCCCCGACGCGCGCGAATCGCGCGAAACGCGCGCCCGCAGCGTTCTCCATGACTCCGCGCGCGCGCGCGCCGCGCGCCGCGCCGGACGACGCGCCGCGTCGCCGCGATTCGGACGGCGCGCCGCGTCGCCGCGATCGCGATTCGGACGACGCGCGACGATCCGGACGACGCGCGACGCGCGCGCGCGCGTCGATCGCGCTGACGCTGACGCTCGCGGTGACGTGCGCGATGCTCTCCGGCGGCGTCGCGACGACGGACGGCGCGGTCGAACGGCCGAAGGCGCGATTCCGGCGCGACGCGCCCTGGACGCCCTCGCTCGGGGGCGTTAAGAAGTGGCGAAAGAAGGCGAAGAAAGCGGCGAGCAAGGCTTCGAAAGGGGTGACGAATACGGCGAACACGGTGTCGCAAGCGACGCAGAATACGGCGAACACGGTGTCGCAAGCGACGCAGAATACGGCGAACACGGTGTCGCAAGCGGCGCAGAATACGTACAACGCGGGCGCGAGTCTCGCGGGGTCGACGTACTCGCAAACGATGAACAACCTGAAGGGCAAGTTCGGCAACGACATGGTGAACGCCTTCGTCGGGGACTCGCGGGATATGCTGCAGAGTAAATACGACGCCACGAAGGGTTTCACATCGAGCGCGGTGACTGAGATGATGCAAGAAACGCAGAAGCTCGCGAGCAACGTCGAAGCAGTCGCGGAGATGATTGTCGCGTTCTTCAACGGCTTACAGTGCAACATCGGCCCCGAAACGATGACCGATTTCACGAAATCTTTGACACGAACGTTCAAAAGCAGTGGCACGGCTGATTTGGTGAACCTCATCAGACAAAATCCGGGAAAATTCTACCAAGCGTTGGACGGAGCGGCCTGCGACACGGTTTGGAACACCGTGTTCACGTCTTCGTCGACGGCTATCGACGTCTTCCGAAGCGCCATCAATGCGTTGAAGTCTAAATGTCCCGCACTCGGTGGTGCCAGTCCAGCGTTCACGCTCGGCTTTACGCTCGATGTGGACGTGAACTTTGCGACCACGACGAGTGGAGTTGGCACGGAGCTTGGCGTTGGTTTTGACCTCAAAGGAAACAAGTTCTGTTACGTCGGCGCGTGCGTCTCTCACGGTCGCACGTACGGCTCCAACGCTATGGCTAACGCGGACGCGTCGCCCGGTCTCGCTCTGTCTGGGTACAAAGAGCTCACGTCAGTCCCGGGTGAATGTTCCATGCTCGACGTCGGTTTATCAGTCTCTCTTCCTCATCCCATCTCAGTCGAAGGCGGGGGCGGTCTCACGTATCTATACTCCGGCGGTCTCGGCAATTTTGTCGGAGTTCAGTACCCGATGTCACTTTCTGGCGCCGATCCGGTGCCAGGCGCCGATGTCTCGTTTAAACGTGGCATGTGCTGCACGCCCATCTGCGTCAAGACAAACGGTGCTCATTGCTCTCCGACGAATTGGAAAAATCCGTGCCCAACGGCGGCCAATCCAAACGCTTACCTCGATCTCATCACAGCGTCGTCGAGCGCCGCGCTTGGCGGAAAACGCACGCTGGATTTGAGCGATGAAGTCCATACAAAGTATTATCGACGAACTGGCGAGCGCGAGTCGCGTCTCGGCGGCGGCGCGTCTGCGCGTCTGTCGCAATCGACCATGGTCATGGTCACCGCCACTGTATCTATGCTCGGTGCTTTCGCGCTCGCGCTCGTCGCACATCGTCGACGTACCGCTCGCAAGGTTGCAGACGAGTCCACGCCTCTTATCAAGTGATGAGATAGGACACTCAATCGTTGCGTCGCGCGTTTGAGCCCGAGTCCAAACGCAACGGCACACGGTATCAAGATTATCAAGATTCTCAGTTATTTGAGCTTATTATACACTTTTTGTACGCACTAAAGCCACTATTCCATCGTCGCTACCTACATCATGTTCGCTTTGAACGCCTCTTCAAATCCAACGGTGCTCGGAACGTATGCGTCGTCGATATAATATTGCTCGATGACGATTGACACGCGCTCGCGCTTCGATCTGGTACGATACGACCGCACGCGATGATATGCGTCACCTCTAAACGTCACCAATAAATTCTCTTCAGGTATAACTGCGCGATCGGGCGCGTCTTCCTCCTTGATATCTCGTTTGTTGTCGCCGTACTCGAACACCTGAAGCTCGCCGCCTTGCATATCCTCTGGCACGGACACGTACAGCACCGACACCTGATGCGCTAGAAAAGTATGCTTCGAATCGATCCCCACAGTATCATCCAAATGCAATCCCACCGAAAACCTATTCGCGTCGTACGTCTCGTAATCTTCGAGCTCGCATAACAGTAAATTCACCACAAACGCGTTCGCCAGTGGCAATCGCAAATCGTCAAACAACCCCACGAAGCACTCGTAATCGGGGTCTCTCCGAAACCTATCCCGCTCGCCCTCCTCGTTAAACTTCAACACGAATCCTCTCGTCTTCGAGAATCCCTCGGGATTCAGCGCGCTCTCGACGCGCAATCGCGGGTGTCGCAGCGCGCACGCTCGAAGCCTCGCGAACGCGTCGGCGTTCAGAAACCCATTCCGCGTCGTCACCAGCGCCTGCTCGGGCGTCGTCGTCAGAAAAGTCCCCGGAGTGGTGTAAAAGCGATGCGCGCCCGTCATAGCGAGCGCGAGCGCCGCGACCATCGTCAGCGCGCGCGCGGTCGCGCGCGATCCTCGTCGCCGAGGCGAAGACGTTCTCTTCTTGTTCGTCGCCACCGCGCGTCGCGCGCGTCGCCGCGCGTCGCCACCGCTCGATGCGTCCTCGAGATCGTCGTCGTCGTCATCACACCGCCGCGCGCGGCGTCGCGCCGTCGGCATGCGACGTCGCGAGTCGTCGCGAAGTGGCGAGTCGTCTCGGCGCGTCGCGCGACGACGCGTCGCTTCGGAGGCGAAATTCAAACGAGTTGAATTTTGCGAACGCTAAGCGGCGTTGGAGCGCGGATTGAATCGTTCTGCGCGGCTATCTCGTGTTGAATTTATGTTACATGCATCGCGCTAATTTGACTTTACCGTCGCGAATTCGTCCACATCGCCTCGCAACCCGTCGACGTCAAAGTCCACCTTGTTGTCAGAGTTTTGCACTAAGTCGGCGTTCACCCATTCACGTTCCTGATCGGTGATGTCAGCTCGTAATGGGAAGTCTCGAAGGCGTATCTTTCCGAATATTCGAAGGTACCACGCGACGCCCGACTCGCTTTTCTCGTATTCGTGCCCCAACGACGTCAGAGTCGCTCTCTCCATGAGGGTCAGCGGCGCGCGTTCAATGCGGTGATACCTGCGTCGCATCGTGAACGTCGACCCAGCCACAAAAGCACGCTTCGTCTGAAAACTAAACATGAGTTGTACTCGCGCGCCTAGTGTGTTAGCTCCACCTCTGTGTTGAGTCCGCGAGTCGTACACGAGAGCGGCTCCCTGTCGCGTAGCGGCGGCGACGCCAAACACGAGACGGGCGTTTGGCGACGACTCCCAAGGGGGGTAGAACGCCAGTGTATGATCCCTCTCATCGACTCTACAGTGTGCGTCGAAAAACTTCAGTTCTTCCTCTGTCGCACCCTCGTCTTCTGGAATGGATACGACGCCTTGCTTGATATAAATATCACCAAGACCGTGATCTCTCAACGCAACCGTCGAGTTCCCGAGCTCGTCCGCCACAGTCCTCATCATCCTGAGTGCGGAATAGTAGTCAAACTCCGTTATAGCGTTCGGTGAGTTGAAGAAAACGTGCGTTGGACCGAGATTCGCGGGGGTGTCTTGTAACGATACGAACACGCTGACGAGTCGATCGTCTCCCTTCACCCCTCCCGCGTCGCTGTGAACGCCCTGCGCGGGCGAGCCTTTACACGTGATCAACGCGCTCAATTCCACGAGTTCACAGTCTTCATCGCCGAATATATCCACCAACGCGGGCTTAAGTTTGGACACAATCTTATTCACCGCGCGCGTCACCGTCGTCGTGAGTCGAAGAGACAAATCAAATCTCTCCCGACAGTCCGCGAGTTTGCCCAGACATCCTTCGTCTCGCTCGTACACGTCCGCGCTTCGCAGCAGACTGAGCAGGTGCGCGCGGGTCTCGTCCGCCTCTCGCTCGCTCAACACCGGTTCGGACGTGACGAAGAACCCGTACCGATCCAGCGCGTCGCCGTATCTCGGTTCGCGTCCTCTCGTCGTCGTCGTCGAGAGCGCGACGCCGTCGCCTCGCAGCGCCGCGAGCGCGCCCGCGCGTCGTCGCCCGGACCCGAAGAGTCTATCGCGCGCCGCGCGTTCGGCCAGCCTCGTCGGGGCGTCGACTTTACACGCCTCCGCGTCTCGACGCATCGCGCGCGACGAGATCGCGCGTTCGGCGGCGTTCGCGCTCGACGTCGCGCGATGTGGATGTCGAAGCCACGTCACCGCGCGCGCCGCGAGCGCGAGCGCGAGCGCGCTCGAGGCGACGCGCAGCGCCGTCGCGCGACGCCGCGCGCGCGCGCGACGTCGTCGGCGCGCGTCGGCGGGCATCGTCGTGACCGCGCGACGGCGAGTGGCGCGACGGTTGCAAATAGATGTTCACGGTTTGTAGATTTTCGCGAGGGCGACTCTTCGGGGCGTCGAATATATGTTCACGGTTTGTAGATTTTCGCGAGGGCGACTCTTCGGGGCGTCGGAGGCGGCGTCGGCGCGGGGATTGAATCGTTCTGCGCGGCTACGGCGCGTTGAATTTATGTTACATGTGAGCCGCGAGAGACGAGCGAGTTTCTTCGACGGCGGCGTCGCGCGCTCACTTGACTTTACCGTCGCGAATTTGCTGGTACATGTCGATGGTTTGGTGCATGAGCAGTTTGCGAATGTTTTGCCCTTCGTCTCGCATGTGTTCTTCTAAGAGCGAACGAAGCGAGCCCAGAGGCGGAGGCGTGGATTCCGTGGGCTGGTTCAACAAGCGATCGAAGACAACTTCCCAGAGTTCCGTCTTCCAGTAACGCCGAAGCGGCTGGCGTTGTCTGTACGCGTTCGTTGTCCCGGGCGCGAGCTCGACTTCCATGTATGAACCGTAAAGCAAGCAGTGAATGGTGGAAGCGATCGCGTAACAGTCGGCTTGGTACGTCCAAGGTTTACCTTGCATCATTTCGATGCATCGGAAAGCTTCGGCGCCGGCGTCGCCGACGAAAGCGGCCTCCTCGGGGTACATTAACAAATCGATGGCGCGACCGAAATCGATGAGTGCGAGACCTTTTTCAGTCCATGATCCCGGGCGATGAGGCGCCCAGTCACACCAATCATCACCACCGTTGCGCAATAACAGATTGTCCGGCTTCAAATCGGCGTGAACGATGCCAGCTCCGTGGATCCATTCGACCAAACGAAGCATCTCCACGGCGTAATACATCACGAGCGTTTCGTGCATTTGTTTGCCTTCGCGCAAATACGAATTCAAAACGTCTTGCAGAGTACCATGCTCGCCAAACGGCATGACAAGTACACCCATAGTAGCATCATTGCCGTCGTGTTCGCGTCCGCCGAGTAGGTGCAGCGCCGTCGGTTGCGCCCAGTTCACAGCGGCCGAAGCTTCGGCGGGAAGACGTTCGAGCAATCTTCGAGCGACGACAAACTCCCATTTCGCGTACCGAGCTTCTTGAACCTTCAACGCATACGCACCAACATCTTCTTCGCTAGACACGCGCGCCTTGCTTTCCAATTCAGCTTCGTAAACTTCTGCGTGCGCACCTTCGCCGACGCGTCCCTTGAAAACGAAGGAAACGTCACCGAGCGTAACTGAGACCCCCGCCGCGGCTCGTTTGCCACTTTTGCTCACGCATTTAGCGGCAGCCGATAGAGTTTCTACTCTCGAAGACTTCAAGTCGATGTACACATCGTTCTCGACGCATAATTCAAGCGAGTTGAGATGCTCGTCCAGGGCTTCGGCATTGAAGGGATTGATGAGCTGCAACTGCGCGAGCGCCGGACGCTTCTTCATGCTCGAAATCCTTGGTGTAGATTCTCGGAACTCAGTGTTCGGCGTCGATCGCAAACCAAGAGGACGTCGTGCGGGTCGAGAGGCGTTCGACGCGGGCGTCACCGTCATCGAAGCTAGTTTCGGTAGACACTCGGTATCCTCGCGGATGCTCAGCTCTCCGAGGTTGCTCGGAATAGCCACCGTATCTTCGCGAATGAATAACCCTCCATCTTCGGAGTGATCGAGCGCCATCGGTTTGCGAGACTCAGCGAGACGTGCGGCGAGCATTTCCTTGGAAAGCACGCACGTATCTTCGCGAATGCATAGTCCGCAGTCGTCTTCCTCCGCCGGCTTTGGCTGTTGCGTGGCTTGCTTGGCGTTCGCCGCAGCTAAACCTTCGGCGCCGCTCAAGTCGGCATCATACCCACCTTCGCCTACGGCTACAGAGTCTGAAAACATGCTCATGATATCACCCCACGCTTCCTTGGTACAAATCGTCATCGTTGGATCGTGGTTCGCCGCACGCGTGCCCTCCTCGTCCGCCGTCCATCGGGCGCCAGCGCGTACCTTGTTCACCAACGCCGGCCTCTTTGCCTGCGGCGACTTTTCGCGAGAAATCACCGATCCAGCTTCTGATGGCTCACTCGCGCACGACCCAGTGCGAGATCCAACGGGTGGCGGTGGAGCCACGTACGTTCGCTTGGAGACGATTTCATCGTCCTTTGCCGCCTTCGCGGGCTTCACGAGTGATGTCGCGTGATCTCGCGTCGCCTGCGTGGCGAGCTGTGGAAGATCACCACTTATTTCAGTGACGTTTCCATCCATATCGACGTCCATATCCATCTCCATCGTCGGTTCTAGTTCGACGAGCGCCTCGGCGGTCGTACGTGGCTTGCGCGTCGGACCGTTGGCGCGCACCCACGCTGCTGCTCGAATTTCCTCGTAGCACAACTCCTCGCCATCCTCCGATCGTAGGTGCGCAGGTTTGAATCCACGATACTTGCTCTTCGGTCGCTCGCCAGGCGCTAGCGGAGGCTGGCCACCAGAGTGGTACAGCATCGGATTTCGACTCAAATCGACCTCACCGTCAACGCGCTGTCGCAACGAACCAACGTCGCGCTCCGTTGCTGCCGTGGCTGCCTTCACGTCGCTCGCCTTCAAGCACTCAGTGTCTTCAAAAACCGCAATCTCATCGCTGGGCACCGTCACTTTTCGTTTGCTTTGCGTCGCTCGTTGACCGGCCCACGTCGTCGCCTGCGCGGTGTTTTCCTTGCGCACATCCTTGTACCCGCCCAAGTTTTTCCATCGCCCCGTCGTCGTCGCCTCTCCGGGAGTGGGCGCACCGTTTTCGGCGTCATCGTAAACGTCTAAACCGCCAACGTTTCCTTGCGCGTTCGAAGTCTGAGCTTGTGGTGTAGATTGAGTCGCGCCGCGCGTCGGTCCTGATAAGCCGCCGCGCGCCTGGCGCGCGCCCGTCGTCGACTCGCCTCTACGAGAGCTCACTCCCCCTCCGCTTCGTGATCGCGCCTTGAGCGTGTCTCCAAAGTTACGAACGATCTCTTCTCCTTCGTTCTCGTCGATCTCGCCGCTCTCGATGCGCTTCTGCGTTCGACGAACCATTCGATGCTGAAACGCGGCGTACGACGCGCGCAGGCGCTCGAGCGGCTCTGCGCGCATCTCAATCCCGCGCTCGTACTGCTCATTCGCCGCCCCGTACGCTTGACGAACCTCTAAAAACGCCCCATACGCCTCGTAATACAGCGCCTGTCGCTGCCCGATCGCGTTCGCCTTCAAAAACTTGAAAATATCCCCCGGCTCGGCGCAACAATCCGCGTACTTGATCCACACTCGCAAATACCGCGCGTCCTCCTTATACGCCTCCACCTCCTGCAGCTCTCGCGTGCATCGCTCCAGCACCGGCAAAAGCTCTCTCTCCCGTCCGTTTCCCGTCGCGTACGTCTGCTCCGTCCACTTGATCAACCCGCACCACGCCCCCAACGCGTCGTCGTCCGCGCCCCGCGCCCTCGTCGCCGCCGCCCACATCTTCGCCCTCGTCGCCTCCCGCGCCTCCGCCTCTCGATCCCCGCCTCGCGTCGTCGCCCGCAGCGCGTCCCGCAGCGCGCACCCATCCCGTCCCCGTCGCGCCGGCTGCACGTTCTCCTTCGCGTGCTCCCACGCGAACTCGACGTCGCCGTCGCGCGCGATGCGATTCGTATCCCGCGGCGTCAACGCGCCGTCCTCGCGCGCCATCGCGCGCGTCGCGCCGATCCCGTCGCGACGAATCGACGCGATCGCGCGCGAATCCCGTCGCGACGCGACGCGTCGGTCTCGCGCGCCGTCGTCGCCGCCGTCGCGCGTCGCGGTCTCGCGCGTCGGCGCGCGAATCGCCGTTCGTTCCCCTCGCGCGATCGATACCGAATTCAAGGGCGCGCGTACGACTATGTATATCGTACTGTACGTACAAAAAGCCCTAGATCTTCGAACGCGTCGCGCGTCGTCCGATCCGGGGTGGCGTCACATCTCCTTAAATTGAATAAAAGGCGGGAAGAATGTCGTATAAAAAGATGGCGCGCGCGCGCGCATCGGCGCCCGATCCGATCGACGCGCGCGCGCCGCACACGACGCCCCGATGCACGCCGCGACCGCACGCCCGACCGTCACCGCGCGCGCCTCGAGCGCGCGCGCGACGAAGAACCAACGCACCGTTCGGTGCGCGGCCGCGCCGAGCGCGAAGCGCGTCGAGACGGAACAAAAGGTGCGACCGCGACGAGGACGACGCGCGCGACCGCGACGCGATCGGGGGGCGGCGCGCGCGCGGACGCGCGGAGGCGCGCGCGACGTCGATGGAGGGCTCGAAGCGCGCGCGCGCGATGGGGAGGATTTTGATCGCGCGGACGCGGGCGCTCGAGAGGGC